>Ga0315551_10000432_pt1 | contig 33678 bp, 29 predicted proteins | sample SalMarSW160290MG_FD_203678 | JGI IMG/M metagenome (GOLD analysis project Ga0315551, IMG submission 203678) | Salt marsh sediment microbial communities from the Plum Island Ecosystem LTER, Massachusetts, United States - Salt Marsh Sediment SW1602-90 ...
TTTGTCATGGTAAATCTTGAAGGTCGGGTCTTCAATAGAAAGTTTAGCCAGGGCATTATCCAACTTGTCTTGGTCGGCCTTGCTTTTGGGCTCAACAGCCATGGAAAGCACCGGCTCAGCAAATCGTATAGTCTCAAAAAGTACCGGTCGTGTAGGATCGCAAAGGGTATCACCTGTCGAGGTCATCTTGAGTCCCAGACTAGCTACAATGCTCCCAGTCTCAGCGTGGTCAACCTCTTCACGATGATCGGCATGCATAACATATAGTTTTCCCAACCTCTCTTTCTTACCCGTGGTAGAATTCAAAACTTGTGCCCCCGCTTTTATCATGCCCGAGTACACACGCAAATAGACCAGCCTGCCCATAAACAAGTCAGAAACCGTTTTAAATGCCAATGCGGAGAAAGGCTCATCATCGCTCGCCAGACAAAGGATTTCCTTTCCACTTTTAGAATTTATAGCTGAAGGAGGGGGGCTATCTAGTGGCGAGGGGAGATAATCCACAATAGCGTCGAGCAAGGGTTGGATACCCCTATCCTTCAAGGCGCTGCCACAAAGGACAGGCACTACGCGGTTAGAAATGGTCAGCCTTCTTATAGCCGCCTTAATTTGAGAGGCAGGGATGTCTTGCCCGCTAAGATAGGGTAGCATAATCTGATCATCGAGCTCAGCTAAGTTCTCAATTAATGCTTGGCGATGCTTGGCCAGCAAAGTCTCACCTTCTTCAATAATTAAAGCTGGATTAGGATCAGGGAAAGCAATGACTTTGTTTTCCACAAGGTCGATGATACCCCGAAAGAGTTTTTCACTTCCTAATGGGAGCTGTATAGGTAACGCCTTGATTCGCAACCTTTCGTTAATCATGGTCACCGTACGATGAAAATCAGCGCCAATCCTGTCCATTTTGTTAATAAAACAAATCCTGGCCACGCCATATTTATCTGCCTGGCGCCACACAGCCTCCGACTGAGCCTCTACTCCAGCTACACCATCGAAAATCACAACACCGCCATCTAATACACGGAGGCTACGCTCTACCTCGGCAGTGAAATCTACGTGCCCAGGGGTATCTATGATGTTTATACAATGTTCGCGCCAGTGACATGTAGTAGCCGCTGAAGTAATGGTAATACCTCGTTCTCTTTCTTGCTCCATCCAATCCATTACCGCAGTCCCTTCATCCACGCTTCCAACCTTGTAAGTGCGCCCCGCGTGGTAGAGAATCATCTCTGTAGCCGTGGTCTTGCCAGCATCTATATGAGCAATGATTCCTATATTCCGTATTTTTTCCAAAGGGAAAGTCCGCGACATGAGCTTATCCTTTGCCTCAATTACTGCTTTTAACACGACTTCTCACCAGCGATAGTGAGCAAAGGCTTTGTTAGCCTCTGCCATCTTGTGAAGATCATCACGTTTCTTAATTGCTGTCCCCCGACCATGGACAGCATCAACCAATTCGCTTGCCAGCCTTTCTTCCATAGATTTGCCACTACGAGCTCGCGCTGAAGCAATGAGCCATCTCATGGCAAGCGCGCGCCCCCGATCTTCCCTTACCTCCGTGGGGACTTGGTAGGTAGCTCCGCCAACACGGCGTGATTTAACCATGAGAAGCGGCGTAGCATTTCTAATCGCTCGCTCTAAGGCTTCTTCAGGACTGCTATTCACTTGCTGAGCAGTGAGCTGCAAGGCATTATAGACAATGCGCTCGGCTGTAGATTTTTGACCTCGTAGCATAAGCCTATTAATAAATTTAGCTACCGTAATGCTGTCATATTTAGCATCGGGTGGCGGTACCCTCTTTACTACTTTTCTAGCTCCTCTTGGCATTTGATATCCTCACTATTTTTGTGCCTTGGTCCCATACCTGCTGCGACTTCGTTTACGATCAGTTACTCCCTCGGTGTCCAAGGTGCCACGGATAATATGGTAGCGAATTCCAGGAACGTCCTTAACTCGGCCACCACGAATCAATACTACCGAGTGTTCCTGTAAATTATGTCCTTCACCAGGAATATAAGCGGTCACTTCCATACCGTTGGTTAGCCTAACGCGGGCAACTTTGCGCAATGCCGAGTTGGGCTTCTTAGGTGTAACCGTCTTAACCTGGACGCATACACCTCTTCTTTGAGGCGCTCCCTGGATCCATTTAATTTCCCCTTTCATTGTATTTCGGGTGTAATGCAATGCTGGGACATCGCTTTTCTTTCCCATCTTCTGCCGCCCTTTACGAGCAAGCTGATTAACTGTTGGCATTCCTAATACTCCTCTATTTTAGGCAATCAAAAAGCCGTCTGGTTATATGCCGGTCTACTCCAGGAAAATTTGCTCGGCTTCAGCCAGCCGGCTTTTACAACTCTCTACGCTTTTACCTTCTAGTAGACGCCAACTTACTAATTTAACACAAGGTAATTAGCATGTCAACTAGCGAAGCAATATTTTTTCTAATCAAAATTGTAGTGCATACCAACATCTATATTGAAATTGATATAGACCCTTATAATGAGATAGTGGCCAGTAGTTCCTTTATATCACATTCCGTCGATATAAAGGATATTGAGACCATCACTGTATAAGCCTCAAGTATCTCGGGAAGCCAAGCAGTTGCTGGAAAAACAGCTTATAAGGACTGAATCACAACCCAAAAATGGAAGGGGACACTTCTTCAGGGCAAGCTTATCCGTTACAATACTTCGAACGCTTTACTTGCTAATGCAGGTGTTTCCTTACTCCTGCCTTAACTTTAAATATTCTGCTACTGGATAGGTTATCTAAAGATGCATTGAGCATAGCTATATATTCGTCTACTTCACCACGATCGAATTGTACAACTTTATTGGCTATTCTTTGGCAATAATCGCAATGGGCACAGCCGGATAGGCAATTTTGTTTTCTGAAGAACTCTATAAAACCTTCCAGAGCCTGGTTGTCGATATATAATCTGGGCGGTGGCCCGATAATGCTGTTTTGTACGTCCGGTAAATCAGAATTGCCAAATCCAATTTTCGGAGTAATGAAGTTCAAAATATCATACAGGTTCCCCTGATAATGACGTGACGAATATGCTGTGGCAGCATTCAAAATGCGCTCGGTGGGCATTGACCTGCCACTGGTTTTGAACATGTCGATACCAATCTCTTCGTAAAGATGTATATCCTCGGGTCTTACCCAGCGGCACTTAATGGTTTGGGAGATATCCCTGAGCCTGTCTAGAGTACAATGGAGTACACAATAGTCTTCATAATAGCCGTTAAGCGGATTATAACCTTGACTGGAATGCCCCAGGGTATCATGGTGATAATATTCGTATGGGCACTGGTATAAGCATAGGTTATTCACTAGCACAGTGAGTTCGCAATTCACTGCGCTCCTGATAGCCTTTAGCAACGTAAAGTCCCGGTTAACGTTAATATCCAGAGTAATAGAATCAGCACCCAAGGATTCAACTAATTCGGCCCTAGCAACGCTGTTCACATGAGCAATGGTTGATACCCTTACCTTGAGACGTGGAAATTGACGCTTTATAAGCTCAATCAGATAAGGGATGGTTACTGTGACACTATCCACCCCAATGCTGGTGATCCATGTAAGATGTGCTAACAACTCTCGATGGGTGTTCTCATCCCACTCCATATTACCCATGCTGGGAGCGTTTAATATGTAGTCAAACTTCAAACCTGCTGAATGAGCTTGTTCGATGTAGTCCTCCGCCTGATTTTCCATCATTTGGATATTATCAGGACCTCTCCCTCCGCTGCCTATCATTGAGGTAGGCAATACACCATATATCTGTATATCAGCTTCCAGCTTGCTTAATGGCAATATCAGATCTGGATCCCAATTCGTTGGCACTAGTAGCTGCATGCTACCCCACTATAACAAATAATGTTGGTACAAAGCTGGATACACGTGCCCCACTCCACACTTTTCTTCGTCTTTAGCAAAATCATCCTCTATATCGTGATACGATGTATTATGAACACAAAGAAATTTTTTGTCAATACCCCCAAATCAAAAGTCGCCGTTCCAAGATTTTGTCACCATTTAAATACACTGTGAGATGTCACCCTTCCGTGGAAATAATAATATGGACAGAAAGAGACAAAACCTAGATTATGCCTTATATAGCTTTGTATCGTAATGCGATGCATTATGAACATAAAGAAAATTTTTGTCAATACCCCTTTGATTTTGGCATATAGTTAGATATCTCACAAAACCGTAGCATCATTAAAGATTATCATCCTTCAACTGCGACTGACTTAAGGAAATGCTCCTCCATCTATAGTGATGACTTGTCCCGTGATATAGCCAGCTCTTTCACTGGCCAAAAAAGCTACCAGTTCGGCCACATCCTCAGGTTGGCCAAAGCGTTGCAATGGAACCATTGCCAATATGGCCTCCTTTCTTTCCGAAAGCAGCTTATCTGTCATCCCAGTAATAATGAAACCTGGGGCCACGGCATTCACAGTTATATTACGAGAACCCATTTCTCGAGCTACGCTTTTGGTGAAAGCAATGAGCCCTCCTTTGGAAGCAGCGTAGTTGCTTTGTCCTGTATTCCCTACTATTCCGGACACCGAAGACATACTAATAATGCGTCCCCACTCCTGCCTCATCATAGACCTCAGTGCAAACTTTGTGCACAGGTAAGCTCCACGCAAATTGGTGTTGATTACGTCGTCCCAGGCATCATCGGACATTCTTAACAAAAGGGTATCTCTATTTATTCCGGCATTGTTCACCAGAATATCAATCTTGCTCCATTTATCAGTCACTTGCTCTACCATGGCTTGCGCTGCTGCGCTATCCCGAATATCAGCTTCAACCGACATGGCTTCCACACCTAAACGGATTATGCTCTTCACTAAATTATCAGCATCATCCTTATTACTGGCCTCAATTGCCACATAATTAATTGCTACCTTGGAACCAAGGCTGGCAAGCTTCAAGGCAATAGCTTTGCCTATGCCACGAGAGGCACCAGTAACTAGAGCTACCTTTCCTTCCAATTCCATGTTAAAATACCTGCCCTTTTAATTACGTTACCAGCTTTCAGCTATCAACATGCTGCTGTTCGCTGATTTTTGAAAATTCCCTATACCTTCACCCATTGACGCGTTTAAGTACCAGACAGCAGTTTTCACCACCTAACCCAAAGCTATTCTTCAGACATGCATTCACCTGAGCCGGGCGAGCTACATTGGGGACATAATCCAGATCACATTCTGGGTCAGGGGTCTCATAATTTATGGTTGGGTGGATAATCCCTTTGTTCATGACTAATATAGCGGCGACGGTTTCAATAGCGCCGGCAGCGGTAATGCTGTGCCCAATCATGGACTTAGTAGAGCTTATAGGAATTTTGTAAGCGTGCTCTCCAAACACCATTTTAATAGCTTTGGTTTCACAGGCATCATTCAGCTTGGTGCTGGTGCCATGAGCGTTAATATAATCAACCTCCTCAATCTTCACCTTGGCATTTTGCAAGGCAGTACGCATGGCGTAAGCCTCAGCCTCAGGGGCAGGAGCAGTGGCATCATGGGCATCGAAAGACCAGCCTGCACCGGCAACTTCAGCCAAGATAGGTGCACCCCGTCTCTTAGCATGTTCATAGCTTTCCAAAATAACTAATCCGGCACCCTCAGCATAGATGAAACCATTGCGGTTGAGATCGAATGGACGACAAGCCTTGGCTGGGTCAGGTTCATGGGAAAGGGCTCCCAAAATATCTATTCCAGCCACGCCAACTGGCTCCAGGCTGGCGTCAGAACCCCCAGCTATCATCACATCGGCATACCCTAAACGAATGAAATTAGTCGCTGTGCCTATGGCATCAGCGCCACTGGCACAAAGGCTATTTACAGCGCTATTAGGGCCCATAGCCCCCACCCTCATTCCCACCTGCATGGATGCTGCGCTGGCTGTTGACTTGGTGATGAAGAGAGGGTCGGCTCCTCTTCTAGGACCTGTTTTTTGGTATTGCTCCCATCCCCAAACAACATAGCCTTGTTCTGTCATAGTAGAAATGATAACACCTACCCGCTCAGGAATTTCCTGAGTCATATCTAGGCTAGCTGATTGTATTGCCTCTTTGGCAGCAGCAATAGCAAACTGAATAGTCCTTGAAGTCCGGTCAACTGCCTTCAAATCCATATAATTTGCGGCATCAAAGCCATGCACCTCAGCATCCACTTTCACTCGAAAGTTGCTGGCATCAAAATGGGTAATAGGCCCGATAGCTGACTTCCCTGCGACCAGTCCTTCCCAGAACTCTTCTACACTTAAGCCCAAGGGATTAATAGTAGCCATACCGGTAACTACAACCCTCGGTATATTTATCGTGTCCCAAGGATTCACCGAGTTCTTAGGAACTCTAGCCATGTCCATTATTCTCCTTTTCCAGCGAGGGTGAATAGCCCTGCAGAGGTGCCTCCATCAACAATAATAGTTTGTCCTCTTATCATAAAGGCCTCTTCACTGCACAAAAAAGCCACTACATTAGCGACATCTTCGGGAACCACCATTCTTCCCGCTGGTGTTGCTTGACGATTATCTTTTACCAGCCCCTCTTTGAAATAGAACTTCAAGGCCTCCGTCTCCACAGCAGAAGCAGCTACAGTATTAACGCAAATGTTTTGAGGTGCCAGCTCTATTGCTAGGTAACGAGTTAAAGCTTCCAGAGCAGCTTTGGAAACTCCAACGATAGTATAATTGGGCAAGACAAAGCGTGAACCCAAGCTAGAGATGCTGACTATCTTACCACCCCTGCCCTCCATTAACTTGACTGCCCTCTGGGCACAGAGCAAAAGGGCTCTGGCATTGATGTCCATAGTCCATTCCCAAGCCTTAACATCTATATCCACTACAGGACGCCCTACACCTGAAGCAGCATTGCTAATCAAGATATCCAGTCGGCCAAATTTATTGCCAATCGTATCAAACATTTCGTCTATCTTTACTGGGTCTCCCACATTAGCTCTGATAACCTCAGCTTTCACTCCCAGAGCCTCGATATCCTTAGCTGTTTGTTCAGCGCTATCGCGGTGGCGAAAAAAATTGACAATAATATCTGCACCTTGGGAAGCAAGTTTTAAGGCAATCGCCCGACCAATCCCTCGCCCACTGCCTGTAACTAAAGCCAGCTTCCCTTCAAGGGACATAGCTAAACCTTCTCCTCTTGTGCTACCCGACTCTCTACATAGGAGACAAAGTCACCGAAGTTCTGAAACTTCTGGGCTTCCTCATCAGGGATCTCAATACCAAAGGTCTCTTCCACCGCCACCAATGCCTGCACTACATCCAGGGAATCCGCCTTAATCTCTTTAAATGTGCTTTGCCGAGTGATAATGCTCTTATCAACACGAGTAATCTTGGCTACGATATCCCTTACCTGTTCTTCGACGGTCATAAATTACCTCCTTGGTTAAATTTTGCTAATTCCGATTTCAGATTTTCTACAACCCCGGCTTTTACCGCTTCCTTGGCGCTTTCTATAGCATTGGCTATTTGGGGGGCCCGGCTAGCTCCATGCGCTATCTTCACAATCCCATCAACGCCCCACAAAATACCACCGCCATTCTTCTCTGTTTCACGGGATATTTTAGTTGCCGGGAACAGTCTATTAAACAATAGTCTAACTAAGGCGCGCAGGGGTGGGTACTTTTTTAGCTTTTGCTCTATCCAAACTTGGGCGTAACCCCCTATGCTTTCATAAAACTTTAAAAGAACATTGCCCACAAAGCCATCGCAGACAATGACATTGGCCTTGCCGTTTAAGATATCACTGCCTTCTATATTGCCAACGAAGTTCAACCCACTATTTTTGAGAAGCAAATAAGCTTCACGCACTGCGTCACTCCCTTTGCTTTCTTCACTTCCCGTGCTTAGCAAAGCTATTTTAGGGTCACTGATGTTAAGGAATTTTCTAGCGTAGACCGAGCCAGCGATGGCAAAAGCTAGAAATTGATGTGGTTTGCAATCTACATTAGCTCCAAGGTCTACCATCACAGTATTCGGTGCAAAGCTACCCAGAGAGCCAACAAGTGCCGGACGATACACTCCATCTACCATGCCTATAAATTGAATAGCACTTATTGCAGCTGCGGCAGTAGACCCAGCACTCAATAATGCATCTGCTTCGCCTGATTTTATCATCTTTGCCGCTATGGCAACAGAACAATTAGGCTTGCGACGAATTACGTCAACCGGCGACTCATTTTCCTTGATAACTTCGCTGGCTCCAACAACATGGATAGATGAACCATTGGTGAGTTTGCACTTGGCTAATTCCTTTTCCAGAATGTTTGCAGTGCCCACCAAGAAGATTTCTACATCGTCCTTCTGAGCTGCAAGCACTGCCCCTTTGACTATTTCCTCAGGGGCATAATCACCACCCATGGCATCCACAGCCACCCTTACTCTGCCATTTTGAACCATATTTTTATTTCTTATCACTTGAGAACTTGACTATTGTCTCTCCTGTAACTATCATTTCGCCTTTTTGATTACGGCACTCAAAACTGCAATTTGCGTATGATACATCATCTTTTTGTTCAACGCAATCAATTTTACCATTGATAGTCAGAGTATCCCCAGGACGTGCTGGCTCTTTAAACTTTGCTCGAAGCTTACCCCCAGACAGCCAGCTTCGGCCAAAAGCCGAAGTCATCATCTCTGACACATAGGCCAAGTTAAGCATACCATGAGCAATAGTTCCACCTAAAGGAGTCTTAGCAGCGAAAGACTCGTCTATGTGGATGGGATTAAAATCACCCGATGCCTCAGCATAAAGTTTAATTTTATCCTGGGTGATATGCCTTACCACCGAATCAAAGGCCTTACCTTCTTGAATCTCTGTGAGCATTTCTTCCCTAGGTGGGCAATGCTATAGTTGCCCTTGCGGATTGCACCTTCTCTTTGTCTTTGTCAAAAATCTCTTGCTCCAGGATTAACATACTCATTTTGCCCCGAGCTATCTTTTGTGCCACCCTGGTGTGACACTCTATAGTGACGCCAATAGGCACCAGTTTGAAAAACTCTAACTCTTGTGAAGCATGTATAGCAATAGTGCCAGACGGCATGGAAAAAGACCCTGTCATAGCAGCTATGGCACAAGCCGTAATGGCCAAGGGGGGAACAAATCCATCACCTCCACTATCCACAGCTTTTAGGTATTTGGAGACAAAGGAGGCACTCAGTTCATAGTTGACAGGAGGGAATTCGTAACCAGATATTAGTTCTTCATAGCTTACAGTTTTGCCCGCCATTCGACTCGTTCCCGATACATCGGTATACTATGTATATAACATTATACACTGCCCCTGATTATTGTCAATATATCTCCTTACTAGGTATCACCGGTTGATAATGGATTTTGGCATCGACGGGATTAACTTAAAATCAACTGCCCCCACACAGGACACCTTGAATTGCTGGAAGACATTAAGAAAGAAAAGACTATTGAGCAAACTTTGTGCGCTGCACCGGTTTCTCATTTGCTTTGCTGCGAAATGGGCTCGGCAGGATTCGAACCTGCGACCAACCGGTTATGAGCCGGCCGCTCTGCCACTGAGCTACGAGCCCACTCTTCTGCCCATGAAAAGTTTCACCTTTCATGGCAACCAATTTTGTGTGGAGCGGGAAACGGGCCTCGAACCCGCGACACCCTGCTCGGAAAGAGGAGCCGTCCCCGAATTCCATTTCCCGCCCTTTTTGAACCTGAAAAGTGAGAGGAGCCTCTCTTCTGCCGCAGTCAGATGACCGCTTCTTTGACCTCTCACCACTTGCTTGACTGATTTTATCATACTTGCCTGTCAGGCAACAATTGGTTTGGTAAAGGAAAGAGACACCTCTTAGAATCAACGTGGTTTCTTTACAATCAAAAGGATACGAATGCTTGGCCTACTGCTCATCAAACAAAAGAGGTTTCTGTTGCGCTTGAAAACCTAACTAGATTGTTGTCCCCCGGCCAGCTGAGCGAATTTTAAGTTTGCTAGAACTGATAGGCGCCAAGGGATTCGGAATTAAGTCATACAGAAGGGCTAGACCACGCAAATCTGTACTTGAGAATATTAAGCTGCGCTCAACCTTGCTAACTTGGCTGAACGATTGTTCCTTTGACCTCACTAGTGCAAAATGATAGACTGTTAATATCTCCTTAACCGGAACTTAAATAGGTACACCGCCAAGGCCAGGTCACAATGTGGACAAAGGCTTGAAAGAGCGCTTTGACCCATCCCTTGAGGCAGAAGGGAAGGAAAATGAGAATAGAAAGCCCCAGATACACCGAGCGTTTTGGCTCAGTTCGGATTAACGATGCGCAGCAGGTATTGGAGCTGGACTCTGGCAGAGCCAAAGAACTTCCCCCCCAAGAGAACATCGCCGTGCAAAAAATTGAGGAGGATGTTATCAAGGACTTCGAAGAGAAAATGGCTATTGTCATCCCTACTAAGGACGAGAAGCTCAAGCTCTTCGAGGGTGTTGTCAGTGGAGTTCCTCACGAGTGCCTGATAATCGTAGTCTCTAACAGCCAGAGAAGGCGGGTTGACCGGTTCAGGATGGAGAAAGATGCGCTGAACCAGTTCTGTCACTTTACTCGCCGTGAGGCTCTGATTATTCACCAAAAAGACCCCATACTAGCCCGGGCTCTCGCTGAGGCCGGCTATACTGACATTTTGGGAGAGGATGAGTTGATAAGGAATGGCAAGGCTGAAGGCATGTTAGCCGCAATTTTTATTGCCATGGCCGCCAAGAAGGATTTTGTTGGCTTTATCGACGCTGATAATTATTTTCCCGGTGCTGTATGGGAGTATGCCAGATGCTACGCTACCGGCTTCAGCATGGCTAAATCTCCTTACAGCATGGTCAGGGTTTTGTGGCGCTACAAGCCTAAAATTTCGGCAGGCATGTTTTTTAAGAGATGGGGTCGGGTATCAGAGATAACTAACAGGTGCATGAACTCTCTGATCTCAAATAAAACCGGATTTGAAACTGAGATTATCAAGACAGGCAATGCCGGAGAGCATGCTATGAGCTTGAGACTGGCAGAAATACTCCCTTATGCCTCAGGCTACGCTGTGGAACCTCAGGAACTCATATCTATCTTCGAAGGGTTTGGTGGTGTCTTACCCATGGCACACCCCACCGCTGCCAAACATGGCGTTGAGATATTCCAGACCGAGACAAGGAACCCTCATCTCCATGAAGAAAAGGGTGGGCGGCATCTTCAGGTGGAAATGCTATTGCCGGGCCTGGGGTCTATCTACCACTCTCCACTCTGTGAAAAGGAGACCAAGCGGTTAATTATCGATGAGCTTTTACAGCAGAATGCCATCCAGCCGGATGAAGAACCACCGGAACCGCGCCTTATTACTCCACTAAGGACTATCAACCTGAAGAAGTTCACCGAAGTTATGACGGAACATATAAGATCGTATTCAGCATTAGAAGAAGAGGAATGAAAGCGGTCATCCTGGTTGGTGGAGAAGGGACTAGGCTGCGCCCACTGACCTGCAATACCCCCAAGGCAATTGTGCCTATACTGAACCGACCTTTCTTGGAACATCTGCTGGGCTATTTGAAAGAGCACGGAGTTACCGATGCTATTCTTGCCATGAGTTATCTTCCTGACCCCATCCAAAGCTGTTTAGGCGATGGTACTCAACTCGGAGTTCGGCTCACCTACCTGGTGGAGGAGTCACCTCTGGGCACAGCCGGAGCAGTGAAGAATGCTGAACCATACCTGGATGGGCCATTCCTTGTTTTCAACGGAGACGTTATCACCGAGATAGACCTCACCACTATGATGAAATGCCACAAGGAAGTTAGGCCCAAGGTTAGCATAGCACTGACACCGGTGGATAACCCCACCATTTACGGAGTGGTGGAGACCGATGCTCGGGGTATAGTACAGCGCTTCGTAGAGAAACCGAGCTGGGATAAGGTCACTACTAACATGATAAATGCCGGCATATACATCCTGGAGCCTGAGGTATTAGCACATATCCCGCCATCAACCCCATCCATGTTTGAGAACTACCTGTTCCCGCGACTTCTTGAGATAGGTGAGCCTATCCTGGGCTATCCTTCCGATGCTTACTGGATTGATATTGGCACGCCTGAGAAATATCTGAAGGCAAACCACGACCTACTTTTACAGCAAACTGGTAGAGACGTTCAAGCCAAAGGAAAGAGTCAGCTCCATCCTGCTGCCCAAATCGAAGGGCCGGTTTTGATTGCAGAAGGATGTATTATTGCTGAGGGCGCCAGGATAAAAGGGCCGGTCGTTCTGGGGCCTCATTGTGAAATTGGCAAAGGTGCAGTAGTGGAAGGAGCAGTACTGTGGCACCACGCGAGAGTAGGTGAGAAAGCAATACTCAGAAATTGCATAGCGTGCTCCCATAGCTATGCGGAACAAGGCAGCTACGTTCCCGATAACTGCGTGCTGGGCGATAGTGTTACAGTTGCTTCAGAAAAAATATTGGATAAAAGTACTAAGCTTTGGCCGGATGGCTGTGCTGAGTCAAACGCAACTCAATCCTAAGTATCTGCACCCTGATTCGACTAAGCCGGCCTTAAATTTGATAACCAGCGAACACACTAATTGAATAAATAAATGTTCTAGATTTGGTTTCTAAAACCAGAAGGGAGTTTGAGTTTATATGTGTCCTATTTGTGGTATTGTAAATCGGAATGATGAAGATGTAAGCAGGCAGATATCCCCTCTGATGAACTCCCTGTGTAGCAACAGTTCTGCCCAGGCCTGGCTTGTTTCCGAGGGAGGGTCACATAGGTGGCCAAAGAATGCTCAGGCGATAAAAGGACAGGCTCTGGGGCAGGTCTCGTTTGCCACCAGGGAACAGGGCTCGGAAGGGCCTGGCTTTGATCGTAGTGGTAATTTATCCGTGCTCTATGAAGGAAATCTCTATAATAGTGAGAACCTGAGATTGAGCCTCGCCTCGAAGCAGAAACCAGCTAAAGGAAGTACAGCTGAGATAGTAGCTCACTTACTGGCAAAAAGATATCAAGGCAACTTGGTTGCTGCGCTAAAACAGGTGTCGCCTATGCTCGATGGCGAATTCTGTCTGGCAGCAAGTGACGGGAAGCAAGTGGTGCTCATGAGAGATTCTGCCGGTCTCAGGCCGGCCTTCTATGCCGAAAACAACAAACTTTTTGCATTTGCCTCCAGGAAGACGGCTCTGCGGGAGATAGGGCTACGCAATGTAAGTCCCCTACGAGCAGGAATGGTTGCTTCATTTGGCAAAGATGGCATTATTCTTGATGAAGCCTACCCATTGAGCAAGATGAACATTCAAGTGACCATCACCGACCTGGCTGAGGCTGTTGACAGCTACTGCCCCTTGCTTAAAGCGGCTGTTGAGAAGAGATTACACAATGTTAAACGGGTGGCAGCGCTCGTTTCAGGAGGCGTGGACAGCTGCCTGATAGCTAAGCTCGTCTCAGACATATCCGCAATGAGGGGTATTGATGTAACCATTTATACTGCTGGCGTAGAGGGGGCGACTGATATTGAATATGCCGAGCGCTTTGCTCAAGAGCTGGGGCTCAAGCATAAGGTGAGAAGGCTGAGCCAGGATGAGATTGAGTCATACATACCCCGAGTAGCTGCTGCCGTTGAGGAGAGGGACCTGGTACAAATCGAAGCCGGTATCGGAGTCTATGCTGCGGTGGAGATGGCAAGCCAGGATGGTCTCAAGGTAATCTTTTCTGGGCAGGGTCCGGATGAGCTATGGGGAGGCTACAGCTGGTATCCTCAAGTTATTGCCAAAGACGGCTATGACGGCCTTCTGCGGACTATGTGGGGTGATTTAGAGAGGGCCGACATAGAGACCTTTGACAGAGAGAACAGGATTGCTATGGCGCATGGAGTAGAGAAGGTATTCCCTTACGCTAACATCGAGGTGGTCAAGCTGGCCATGAGCGTGTCCCCTCAGCTCAAGATTACCTCTGCCGAAGACAGGGTTGGCAAGCATCCTCATCGGGAGGCAGCCAAAAGGCTTGGATTGCCTGCGCAATATGCTGACCGAAGTAAGGATGCAGCCCAGCATGGTACGGGAATTCATGGCACCCTTGACGCAATAGCCCGCAAGAATGGCTTTACCCTTGAGTTAGTGGAGCATGTTGGATATGATAGTGATGAGGTAAGTAAGGAGAAGTTAGCCAGTTCCACCCGTTATGGCTACCTGTATGCGGAAAAGGAACTCTGGCAGTTGCCTCAGCACGTTCAGTTCTTCTTTGACTCGGTAGCGTACCGGAGTAACCTGCTCAACGAAGCGGAAAGATCGAGAATAGAGCAATTTCTAAAGAAGGCAGGTATGTGATTAGACCAGAGAAAGACACCAAACCAAGATTTATACACATGGGGGTTAAGGCTAATGAAGTTGAAACCAGTTATTTTCACTGACTTAGATGGCACTTTGCTCGACCTGGGAACTTACTCTTATGACGGAGCTTTGCCATCCATAGAGCATTTACGAAGCCAAGGGGTACCTATTATCTTCTGCTCGGCCAAGACCAGAGCTGAGCAAGAGGTATATCGAAAAGAGCTGCAGATAAACGACCCCTTCATCGTGGAAAATGGAGGGGCGGTCTTCGTTTCTCGAGGCTACTTCCCGTTTGATTTTGAATATCATAAAGTTAAAAATAGTTACCAGGTAATTGAACTCGGTATTTCCTATTACCGAATCAGAGAAATTCTGGCCCAGGTAAGGGATGATACCGGCGTCAATTTTAAAGGTTTTGGCGATATGAGTGCGGAGGAGGTGGCATCTTTGACGGGCTTGAATCTCGAGGCCGCACAGCGAGCCAAAGCCAGAGAGTATGACGAGACCCTCAATCTTGTGGGAACACCAGATGAGATTAATAAAGTATTAAATGCAATAAAGAAAACAGGCCTCAATTATACATCTGGCGGCCGCTATTATGACGTCACAGGACCTAACGATAAAGGCAAGGCAACAAGAATCCTCATTGACTTATTCAACAGAAAATCAGGACAAATAAAGACAATAGCCATAGGTGATAGCCCCAATGACTTACCTATGCTCTCAGCAGTGGACATCCCTGTCCTGGTACAAAAGCCGGGAGGGACTTGGGAGGAGATAGATATACCTCATCTCCACAGGGTGGAGGGGATTGGTCCTGAGGGCTGGGCAAGAGCTGTTGAAGAAATAATCGAGCAGGGAATGGCTTAGCCCTCGGAGGTCAGTATTGAAAGCCGGAGTAGCTCAAATTAGCCTTTGCAATGAAATAGGGACGAATATGGAAAAAATCTTGTCATACCTCAAGTCAGCGGCAAGCCTGGGGCTGGACTTCTTGTGCTTCCCGGAATGCTGCCTCACTGGCTACAAACGTGACTTCCGCAACATCGCTTGGGACGAAGTAGCTCAAGCAATAGATAAACTGCAGGAAGCAGTCACCACAGAAGGCATAACCATCGCTGTCGGGACTCCCTATGCTGAGGCGAGGAAAGTTTATAATGCCGCCATTGTTATATCGGCAAACCACAGGCTCAAATACTTCAAAAATAACCTGACTGATTTTGACAAGCAATACTTTACCGAAGGAAAAGACACGCTTTACTTCCAAGTGAAGGGAGTCAAATGTGGTCTTATTATCTGCCGAGACCAGAACGACCCACGACTCGTACAGGAATACGCAGGGGCGGGCGCTAAGGTTGTTTTTCTTCTTGCGGCCCATTATTATCCTCCGCCAGAGGCACGTCGTAAACTAGACAAGAACCGGGCCTTGCCAATTGCCCGGGCAGTAGAAAACGGCCTTTTTGTCGCTAAGGCCAATGCCGTCGGCTTCCAGGACGACCATGTTAGCCTTGGCCACAGTATGATTGTTGATCCTGAGGGTTCAGTAGTGTGCGAGGCGGATGAAAAGGAAGAAAGGCTGCTTTATCATGACCTCTAGAACTTGAGTTTCAGGGTTACTATTTCAAAGGGATTCACCCCAAACCGTATTTCCCCACCGCGGCATTCAATTTCTTCTTCTCCCTCCTCCAGCAGATTCACCACTTTTGCCGATACCGGTTCCTTGAATATATTTACCACTCCTAGAGTTTTTTTCCCTTTTGTTTCAAAACATCTCAGCACCACCTCATTGGTATCTTCCGCCTTCTTTAGAGTGCCTAAGACGAGGTTTTCCGGTTTGAGTTCAACAAAAGACAGGCGCGAAGGAAGAGTTCTAACCTTCCTCCGAGTTTCAGACGGCAACTGGAATCCAATCAGGTTATTGTTGAATTCGTAAGCCGGCAGGAACGAATTTGCCTCTTTCCAGTCTCCTCTGTGCGGGAAGAGGGAATATTCGAATTGGTAGGGCTTAAATTCCTGAGCATCGGGCGTGGGGATAGCAGGTCCTGTTTCTCCATCAGAGGAGAGCATTAAAACGCTTCGCAACAAGGTCAAGTAGAGTTCCTTTTCTCTGACCTCATGGGCAGGCAGGCCTTTGTTAATCAGCGTCACCCCTTTTTCATCGTTGGAATAGTCAATCCAGTTCAGAGATGGATAGATACCGCATGGCTCTTCCAGCCATTGTTCCTCGGGATGAAAATGGTACTGGTCTACAGGCCGACTGACTACACCGAATTGGCTTTCGGACTGATATTCGGGGGAATCGATATCGGTGGAAAATTTGACCCTGATCCGCACTTGAGGATGTCGGTTGTCAACCGTTGTGCGGCAGTCAATTCGAGGAACATCCTCATAGATGATTATTTTCTTTGCCACGGAAAGAAATTTGTGGCGCCATAAACGGGACCCAAATTTTTCCACGAGCCGATAAGGCCACCTAAGGGAAAAATAATCACTCTCAATGTTAATTATCCGCCTGAGAGGGGTTTTATCGATCTTGAAGCTCTTCATTCTGAATTTACCGTATTTAATTCCCTCGTCTCTCTCCGTTTTGAAAGACTCCTCCAGGTTCTGACGGTGATAATAGAGGTCCCCTATTTCCTCTTCCAGGACCAGTTCATTTCCTTTGACCACAAATTTACCGTCCTGTGAAACTTCAATGAGCCCACTGGATGGGTCGACCTTAACATCGAAGAATCGATTTCTAATTGTATTCCCCTTGATTTTAATCTTTGAAGTTGTCGGGCCACGCGGATTCCTGCTCATAATCCTATAGGTCCGATATCCTAGAGCAGGAACCGTAGCCACAAAGCCGATTTTGACAGTCTGATAGGAGTCATCCGCATACCGTGTAAATTCCAGGACTTCTACCTCCACCTCCTCTTGGTCGCTTTTAAGTCCCTCAATCCTTCTAACTTTGCCTCTCTCCAGCCACAATTCTACTTCAACCCAGTTCCTTACCTCCCAGGAAAGCGGATTAAATACGATGACATCTTCTAGCTCATGTAAACTCTGAGAAATGAACGACAGCAAATCCCAAAGTGTTTTGGGGAGATGGTCTTTAAGATAGGCAAAATTATCCCTCGCTTCTTCATAGCATTCATCTATGCCAGTGCCAGGCGCCACATCGTGAAAAGCCCCCCACAGAATCTTCTTCCAGTTGTCCCTGAATTCATCCACCGGATATGGAATTCCTAGTAGCCAAGCGACGGTGGCCCATTTTTCGCAGGCCAATAGCAGATTCTCACTTTCTCTGAGATTCTGCTTTATCCAGATGCGGCTGGAACAAACGTTGGGAAACACTTCAGAATATCTACCGCAGTAAAGTTCACCCTTTCTGACTTCCAGGTTTGCAGCCTCCTTCTCCATCGCTTCAAAGAAGTCACGAGCCCTGGCAATTTCCATTTTTGAGCCCTCATGCGTCCTATTCCATTTTTTCACCGTTCTGCTCGTTTCAGGCTGCGGCAGAGTCACTCCACTTCCAGAGGGCATCAAAATATGACGAGTGGTAGCAGCCGCTTTAAGTGTGGTGAAACTTGCTTCCAGTGCGGAGAGGTCAAGACCGGCTCGATAGCCAAGAGGCATCCAGTGAGCCAGGATTCTGGTGCCATCAAGTCCCTGCCACCAAAATTCAGATGGCTTGTCCCTATCTACGCCTCGCCGAAAGGCAAAGTATTTATAGCCGGATTTTACTAAAATCTGAGGCAACTGAGCGTTATAGCCAAAACTATCCGCAGCCCACATCACCGGGACATCTACCCCAAATTTTTCCCTCACATACCTTTTCCCGAAAAGTATCTCTCTAACAAGAGTCTCCCCGTTAGGAATCATGGTGTCAGCCATCAAATATTCACCATCGGCGATCTCAATCTTGCCCCCTTGGATAAGCTTCGCTATCTTCTCAAAAAGCAGAGGGTTTCTTCTTTCGATTTCCTCAATTAGAGCAGTTTGCTCGATTAAGAATTTGTAATCTGACTTCTGGATCAGTTCTACTGCGTTTCTGAGAATTAGTTCAATGTTGATGTAAAAATAATCCTCCTTGGTAAAAACCCAAACCGCATCATAATGGGTATGGGGCACAAAATAAATCATGTACGCCATAATTCGTAACCTCCGCTGCTCTCCTTAGTCACTTAAAATACGCTTACTCACGCCGCTAATCCCGGCTATATGTCGATATACGTGCATAGCTACGATGGTAAAATTATAGCACGGGCACGAAGTGCTAATCTAATCTGAGTTTTTAAGAGGAATCTTTTTTAAGTCTCCAGACTCCACCGAACCGATTATCCTATTCAAAATTCCGACGGGGCATAGCACCAGCAATCGGAACACGGACTCATATCGTTTTCACATGCGATGAACCGAAGCTAACTGGAGCGGGAGACGGGACTCGAACTCGCGACACCCTGCTTGGAAGGAGTAGCTACCGCTGAGTCCCCCTCTCCTCACCTTTTGAACCTGAAAAACGAGAGAAGACCGCCTCTCTTTCTGCCCAGTCAGATGACCGATTTCTCTCTACCTCCCGCCACTTACTTGACTGATTTCACCATACTTACCTGCGGGGCAACAATTGCTCATGCTGTTTTAGCAATCAAAAACGATACCACTTAGCTTCAACATGGTGCTCTGCGGTCATAATGGTGTGAATACTGGTCTATTATTATGAAGAGGAAGCATTGCAGGAACAGGCATAGGCAATTGTGCTATCACTTCACCTCCTTGTTTGCTCTTATCATAGACCCTAGTCTTTATCCTCCCGTCCTCGCGGCCTGATTACCAGCATTGGCAGCCCTGACTCTCTTAGCACGTAGTCAGCTACGCTTCCAAATACTCCTCGTCTCAGGCCGCTACGTCCATGGGTGGCTATTGTAATTAGGTTAATATTGTTCCCTTCAGCATAGCTCAGGATTGCCTCGCCAGCTCTCCCCAAGATGCTCACGGCTTCTACCTGTATGCCCTTCTTACGCAACGGTGTAGCTATGCCCCCAAGATAGTCTCTAGCCTCGTTCAATGCCTCTTTTGCCTCCTCAAGCATAGTATCAGTCCGTATGGGTACGGATGCTGCTCCAGGGATACCCGGGCTAAAGGCTACAGGCTCAGGGACCACTTGAAAGAGAACAAGCTTGCCCTGGAAATGAAGCGCCTCCTCTACAGCATATGGCAGAATTTGCTCAGCGAGCTCGGAACCATCAAGACAAACTAGAATTTTTTCAAACATTTTTAACCTCCTTTCTGTTTTAGACCGAGTTCTTGACTCAACTTAAGGTGAGCTAGAATATCAGCCCGTCTCACTACTCCAGCACACTCGTTATCTTGTATAACTAGTACTTAATTGATGTCATATTTGTAATAAGCCTCAGAGCAGTGTTCAAATCATCTTCGGGGACTTATACTATTATGTATACCCTAGCCAGCATTAGCTAATACTTCCTTCTCTTCCGTCACTTCTACTTAGTTCTATTTAAGCATAATCCTTGCGTCAACTATGTAGTAACCTTTGCCTTGAGGCATGACTTTTACCGGGTTGAAGTCCAGCTCAGCTACATGCGGTATGTCCTCAACCATGGCAGAAAGCCGCAGCAGCAGATCCCGAATAGCTTCGATGTCCGCTGGCGGCGAACCACGGAATCCTTTGAATAGGCTCGACATCTTGATGGAATCTATCATCTCTGCCGCATCCAGGTCAGAAATCGGGTGTAACCTGAGAACTACATCCTTCATCAGCTCGGCATATACTCCTCCTGAGCCAAACATGATGAGCGGCCCGAACGAAGGGTCCTGCATTACTCCAACAATCGCTTCTATACCTTCGTTTATCATCTTCTGTACTACAACCCCCTGCATTTCATTCAGACGGCCCTCCTTTTTCAATCTAACCCTTATATTGTTGAAGGCTTGTTTCACTTCGTCACCGGAACCCAGACCGAGTACTACACCACCGACATCGCTCTTATGCGTTATGGTGGATGAATCAAGCTTCACGGCAACTGGGAAACCTATTTTCGCAGCCGCTGCGGCAGCTTCGGTTGGCGTTCTGGCTACCAGGGTCTCAACGAAACGCATGCCATAGCAGGTGAGCAAACTGCTTATTTCCTGAGGTCGCATCCAAAGTGGTCTTTGTGTGCTCTTCGTCATTGCGTTTCCAATGATGTCTCGAGCTTCGCTCTTCTTGATTCCGGTAAACTCAGGTATTTTACCTGTCGGTTTCTGGCACATCTCGGCGTATTGCACTGCTTTGCTCAGAGCAGAGATTGCCTCTTCGGGAAAGGGATAACTGGGAACAAACCTGCCGCTGGAACCTAGCTTTGACTTGAAACCTCTCTGTCCCAGGAAGCAGGCGAGCAGTGGTTTACGCTCATTCCAGAAATACTGTGCTACATCCCTTATGGACGCCTCAAAGCTTTCCATGTTTTCAACAACTGGCGGAATGAATATGGATAGGACGGCATCGCTATCTTTGTCATCGGCAAGGAGTCGCAATATACCGCGAAACTCTTCGGCATCGGCACCAGCAGTGATATCCAGGGGATTGTGAAAGCTGATGTCCCGTTTAACAACGGATTTCAGCTTCCCGATCATCTCCTGTGATGGCTGAGGTAGTGATAGGCCATTTCTAGCTGCATAGTCGGCCGCAATTATGCCCGGGCCACCACCATTGGTCACGATGACCAGTCTGCGGCCGCGGGGCAGGGGCTGGCTGGATAATAGGGCAGCTACATCAAACATCTCTTCCATTAGGTTCACCCTGATAATCCCTGCGTGCTGGAACAGGACATCAGAAACGACGTCCGAAGTTGCCATAGCCCCCGTGTGGGAGGCAGCTGCACGGGAGCCAGCCTGGGTGCTGCCACCCTTGACCACGACAACAGGTTTCTTAGCGGTGACCCGGCGGGCAATACGGGAGAATTTTCGGGAATTACCGAATGATTCCAGATAAAGCAGAATTACATCGGTAGATGGGTCCTGCTCCCAGTATTCCATCAGGTCATTGGATGAAATATCCGCCCTGTTTCCTACGCTCACAAATGTCGATATCCCTATATCAAGGTTGCTGGCGTATTCGAGGACAACAAGGCCCATAGCCCCACTCTGGGAAAGGAAGGCGACATTTCCAACAGGAGGGTACACTGGTGAGAAAGTGGCGTTCAATTTAATAGACGGGTCGGTATTAATCACTCCCATACAGTTTGGCCCAATCATCCTCATTCCGTGTCCCAGAGTGATGTCACGTAGCTCTTTTTCGCGAGAAGCTCCCTCCGGTCCCACTTCCTTGAAGCCGTCGGAAATCACGACCAGCGTGTGCACCCCTTTGTGTCCACATTCATCTGCCACCTTAGCAACCATTTTGGCCGACACAGCGATAACGGCCATATCAACATCGCCGGGAATAGCAAGCACCGAGGGATAGGTTTTGAGGGACATTAGGGAATCGGTATTGGGATTCACCGGGTAGACCTTGCCCGAAAAACCACTCTGAGTCAGGCACTGGAGAAGGAGATAGCCAATAGTGCCCGGATGTCGGGATGCCCCGATCACAGCTATAGATTGCGGCTTTAGGAGCCAGCGGAGTGAGGCAAGCGTTGACGCCCTTTCCCTCTCTGCCTCCTTCTCTACGACCACTGGAGTCTGGGCAATTGGGAAAGTAACCCGATATACGCCCGTTTGAAGCTCACTGTTTATGTGAAAACCATAATCCCTCAAGACACTCATCATCTGGTCGTTCTCACCCAAGACATCAGCTTCAAAAGTGTCAATACCATTTTCGCGCGCAACATTGGCAAGTTGCTCCAGCATACTGGTACCGAGTCCGCGGTTTTGGTAGATATCTTCGACAGTCAGTGCCACTTCGGCGGAATGATGATCCGGAAGACGGTAATATCTTCCAATAGCCACTATGTCTCGCTTTGTCTCTCGCAGAACCTCCGCAATGAAGCCGAACGTGTTACGATAGTCCACTGTGCAAAAACGCACCGCATCTTCCAGCCCCATCTCTTTGGGCATGTAATGGAAGCGCAGGTATTTTGTCTGCGCACTGAGCCTGCCAACAAATTCTACCCAGCTTGTGGTATCGTCCGCCCTTATCGGCCTGACCAATATACTCGAGCCATCTTTGAGCAACACCTCCGCCTCATATTGCGCCGGGTAGGTGGTTTCACTGTGTTTATTTTGCCCTGTCATTCTAGATACCTCCACAACAACCGGCTGCTCTTATACAACTGGGTTAGCCCCCAGCTCATTTGCAGTCGTTTCTTCTGTTACAATGTTTTTCACTTCACTGCTCTTGATACTGCAATCAAAGCAATCCCTTGATGATGGATGCCTTGCTTTCATGTAGATTTGCCCTGACTACCATGCGCCCCGCTGCCTGCAAAGCCTGGAAGTCTCCTAGAGCCTGAGCGTCGGCGACTGTGCCAAAACTGTAAGGCTTGCCCGGCACAGGCAAGTCTTTGTCATGATCGACTGTGAGTTGGAAAAAAAGGCCGGTATTTTTCCCGCCCTTGTAGAGTTGACCGGTGGAGTGTAGAAAACGCGGCCCGTACCCAAGTGTGGTTGCGATTCGGCATGTCTCCGACACCTTTCTACGGAGCTTCCTTAACGCCCCATCTATTTCCGATGTCTGGCGGAGATACGCCATTACAGCTAGATACCTGCCTTTGGCAACGTGTGATAACAGGTCAGAGAGAGAGCCTGTAGTCTCTGGCTTTGGAAGATGACCGGATGTACTGAATTCGTCCAGAAGTCGGGCAGTAACGTCTTTGGATTTTTGTACATCCGGTTGGTCGAATGGCTGTATGCCCAGTATGGCCCCAGCAACAGCCGTGGCAAATTCCCATCGAAAGAACTCAGCTCCTATATCATAGATATCCTTTAACTGCAGAACGATAGCTGGTTGCCCCGAAGAAATCAGGCGGCTTACTGCTAAATCTGTTGCATGATTCTTATCACCTACAACGCGTAGATAAATGAATAGACGGTCATCGCCGTAACAATCCGGCTCCATCATTGGCTCATTGGAAACTGGTATGATTCCTTTGCCTTCCTTACCGGTACTCTCGGCAATGAGCTGTTCTACCCAGAGTTCAAAGGCGGCAATGGAGGGAGATGTAATTAGTGTCAGTTTATCGCGTCCATGTAATGCCAGTGTGCCCATACATGCGCCAAGCCAAGCCCCGGCATTCTGGTAATCAGGTATATCGGCGGCACAATTTCTTCGCATAGCTTCAGCACGCTCAAGAAGCACAGGGATATCCATTCCTATCAGCGCCGCCGGTACCAGGCCAAAATAAGAAAGCACTGAATATCTACCCCCGATATCCGGTGGGTTTAGAAATATATGTCGAAACGAGTCCTGCTCTGCTAATTTGACCAGTGGCGTTCCATCATCAGTGATAGCGACAAAATGACGGCCGGCCTTCTCTTTGCCCAACTCCTTTTCCAGCAAGTTGCGGAAAAAAGCGTAGAGGATCAGAGGCTCTGTGGTAGTACCGGACTTGGAAGACACCAGAAACAAGGTAAGCTCGGGGTTAATGGAATCTACTGTTGCCTGTATTGATTCAGGAAGAGTGGAGTCCAGTACGATTAGTTCTGGGTATGAGTCTCTATCAGTAAAGGTACTGCCTAATACTGCCGCACCCAGACTGCTGCCGCCCATGCCCAACAAAACAACGTGACGAAAACCTGCACTATGTATATCGCTGGCAAAGGACTTAAGCATAGATACCCTTCTTGACATGGTATTCACAATGTCTAACCAGCCCAAACGGTTCGTGATCTCGCTTGGTTCCGGCTTCCAAACGGTATGGTCTCTCTTCCATATACGTGCCACAATGGCAGTATCACTGATATCAGCAAGACTAGCCTTAACCTGCGTTTCATATTTGTCAATGTGGGTTGTTGGAACTACAGTAGTCATTTTTGCAACTCGTCAAGTTTTAACTTATTTTCCCTTGCCCAGCCACCTCACTTATTGCCTTTCTGACTTTCTCGGCATCTCCTAGATAGAAATGGGCCAGGGGTTTCAGTTCTTCGTCAATCTCATAAACAAGCGGTATCCCGGTTGGAATATTCACGTCAACTATTTCGTTGTCGCCAATGTTATCGAGATACTTGACCAAGGCCCGCAGGCTGTTGCCATGAGCGGAAACTATGGCATGCTTTCCTGATTTCAATATAGGGGCAAGAACTTCATTCCAGTAAGGCATGAATCTGGCCACAGTATCCTTCAAGCTTTCTGCGACCGGCAGTTCATCTTCACTGAGCCCGCGATATTTCGCTTCATTTCCCGGGCATCTGGCATCTGTCCTCTCAAGAGCTGGTGGCCGGACATCATAGCTCCTTCTCCATATGTGCACCTGCTGTTCTCCGACTTTCGCTGACATCTCGGCCTTGTTCAGGCCTTGCAATGCTCCGTAATGCCTTTCATTAAGCCTCCACGATCGATGCACCGGTATCCACATTAGGTCCATCTCATCCAGGACCAGCCATAAGGTTCTGATCGCTCGTTTAAGCACAGAGGTAAAGGCAACATCAAAAGAATAACCGTTGTCCTTAAGGCTCTTACCTGCCTCTTTAGCCTCAGCGATTCCTTTAGCAGACAGGTCAACGTCAGCCCATCCCGTGAATCTGTCCTCCAAATTCCAGATACTCTCGCCATGTCTCAGGAGTACAAGCTTCATTACCCTAAATAACCTCCGCTTTGAGCAACGTTATGTCTCTAGCTAACGACCTCCACTTTGAGCAGATTCGTTGTGCTTCCCACACCAAGTGGTATGCCGCCGGTGATTACCACTAGGTCATCAGGCCTAGCTAGGCCGAGTTCTTTTGCGATGGCTGATGCTGTTATAAACAGACCGGATACGGAGGAAGGCGTGGCTATTTGAACAGGTTGAACTCCCCAATACAATATCAGCCTTCGGCAAATCACCTCGTCTGGTGTTATCGCCACAATGGTTGTACGAGGCCGGTATTTCGATACTCTCCCGGCTGTGCTGCCTGACTTGGTAAAAGCAACAATGGCACGCGCACCTAAGCTATGGGCCGTAACGCAGGCATTGTAGCTTATCAATTCCTCAGTTCCCTGCTCAAACCATATCTTCTTTTCGGACAATGCTATTTCATAAGGCAGTTTTTTTTCAGTTTCACGGGCAATCCTATCCATTATCACTACCGATTGCACCGGATTTTTTCCGATTGAAGTCTCTTCCGAAAGCATGGTAGCATCCGTGCCGTCGAATATAGCGTTGGTTACGTCACTAGCCTCTGCCCGTGTGGGTCGCATCGATTTCACCATTGACTCCAGCATTTCAGTAGCAGTAATCACCGGCTTGCCGGCCTCATTGCACTTCCTGATTATCTCTTTCTGCACCAGAGGCACTTTTTCCAAGGGAATCTCCACTCCGAGATCTCCCCGGGCCACCATGATGCCATCAGCGCTAGCTAAAATACTATCTATGTTTTTCACCGCTTCGCCACGCTCAATTTTGGCGATAATCGGTACTTCCGGAGAGTTCTCTCCCATGAGTTTTCTAACACCGACTATATCTTCAGCTTTGGTAACGAAGGAAAGAGCCAGGTAGTCCGGTTTCTGGCTCAGAGCGAAATTTAGGTCTTTCCGTAAATTGTCGGTGACAAACGGCCCGGAAATACGCATACCTGGTACCACCAGGCCTCGTTCTTCTGTCAGAATTCCGCCGACGGTGACTCTGCTCATTACCTCGCCATTCTCTATTTTCAGTGCCTTGGCCTGCATCTCACCATCGGCGATTAGAATGGTATCACCGGGCTTCACATCTCTGGGTAGATTGGGCAGGTTCACCGAAACCCTCGTCGCATCCCCCTCTATCTGCTGCGTGGTGAAAACCAACTCGGCACCTCTTTTCAAGACGGCCTGCCCGCCCTTTAGTCTTCCGGTACGATATTTGGAACCCGGCAGATCCACGAGAATCGCAACAATTGTGTGCAGACGTTCGCTCACATTTCTTATGGCTTGGACATATCGGGCATGTTCGTCCGGCGTGCCATGCGCCAGATTAAGCCGGGCAACGTTCATTCCAGCCCTGATCAACTTTCCTAGCATCGCTGTCGAGCTGGTCGCCGGGCCAATGGTGCATACAATTTTGGTGCGTCTTCTGTTTAGTTTTGACCGACTCATTATCTTTCCCTACCTTGAGAGTATTTCTGCATCAGTAGCTCTTATACCACCTTCAGCCAGGTCTGGGAACTGGCCATTTGTTGAAGGCCTCTTAGTTTGCCTATCGATAACCTATCCATCTTATCTTCCTTTTTCGTTTTTACGCCGCAAGCATTCCGGCCAACTCTCGGAGCCGTGTACTTAGCGGCTTCTTCTTTTCCCAGGTGTCTCGCAACGGAGTGTAGCTTATTTCATTATTTATCTCGCCAACCATATAACCGTTTTTACCACTTAAAAGAGCCTTAACGGCAGCGGAACCTAAGCTGCTTGCCAGCACACGGTCGCGGGCAGTGGGCGAACCCCCACGCTGGACGTGTCCCAGAATACATACTCTCGACTCAACATCTATATTTTTCTTTACCTCTTGAGCAATCTGAAAGCTGTAACCAGGTTGTTCAGCCTCGGCTACCACAACTATGGCGCTTTTCTTACCCCGCTTAAAAGCCTCCTTCAATTTTGCACATAGCTCTTCATTGCTGAGCGGCATTTCAGGGATAATTAGCTCTTCAGCACCCCCGGCGATGCCGCTTTCAAGAGCGATAAATCCCGTGTGGTGTCCCATGACCTCCACAAAGAAGAGCCGCTCAAGGGATAGGGCAGTATCACGGATACGGTCGATAGCTTCAAGTGCCGTGTTTATGGCAGTATCAAAACCTATGGTGTAATCCGTGCCATACACATCGTTGTCTATGGTTGTCGGCACGCCGACGATGCTGACGTCGCACTCATCTGCCAGCAGGGCACCGCCGCGGAAAGTCCCATCGCCACCAAGCAGGAGCAGCCCGGCAATTCCTGCTTCATCCAGCACTCTTACTGCCTTTACCCTGCCCTCAGGGGTCTTGAATTCAGGACAACGTGATGTTTCAAGTATAGTTCCACCCCTGTGAATGATATTAGCTACGCATTTTCTATCAAGCACAGCCATCTCGTTATGAATTAGTCCATTATAGCCGCGTCCTATGCCTAAAACCTCCACATCAGCAGCCGTGGCAGTCCGCACGGCTGCCCGAATACAGGCATTCATACCCGGGGCATCTCCTCCACTCGTCAATATGCCAATCCTTTTCATCGAATCTGCTCCTCTGTGATTATTTTCGTACCAACTTTAAAGTCACATCAAGAATCCATCATTTTCTTACTACTTATCCTGTAACACGGCTACCCCAGGCAACACGTTGCCTTGCAGGAGTTCCAGTGATGCCCCTCCTCCTGTGGATACGTACGACATCTTATCCGTTAGTCCCATTTCCTCCACAGCCTCGGCGGTGGAGCCACCACCAATTATCGTAGTGGCCTTGAGATTTGCCAGCACTCTGGCCAGGCTGCGTGTTCCCTCTGCGAACTCAGCGATTTCAAAAACTCCTAAAGGCCCATTCCAGAAAACAGTCTTGCATTTATCAAGCACTCTGGAGAACTCTTCCACGGTCTTACGCCCAACATCGGCAACAATCCAACCTTCAGGAACCTGGTTCATCGCCACCGCACGGCTAACTGCACCAGATTCCAGCTTTTCCGCGACCAGGAAATCCTGCGGCAACACAAGTTCGACCCCACTCGATTTCGCTTTGTTCATAACATCGACAACATTCTTTATTTGGCTGTTCTCTACCACTGAGCTACCTACACCATATCCCTGGCTCTTCAAGAATGTGGCGGCCATACCACCGCCAATGAGTAAAGAATCTACCTTGGTTATCATATTGTCGAGAAGTCCCAGTTTGGTGGCCAGTTTTGCCCCGCCTATCACCGCAGCGAACGGCCTGGTCGGATTCGCCATCAGACCGGTCAAGGTCTCAAGCTCTTTTTGCAGGAGAAAACCGGAAACCGCAGGCAGGTATTGCGCTATGCCGACGATTGAAGCGTGAGCACGGTGGCAAGCGCCGAAGGCATCGTCTACGTAGATATCTGCCAGATGCGATAGGCTCTGGGCGAAACTTGGATCGTTCGCCTCTTCCTGCGGGTAAAACCGCAGATTTTCCAGAAGGGCTATCTCGCCATCCCGCAATCCAGATACAGCGCTTTCAACCTGCGGGCCAATACAGTCATTCAGTGCCTTTACTGGCTTGTTGAGAAGTTCTGACAATCGTCTGGCTGCGGGCGCGAGCCGTAGCCCTTCTACTACTTTGCCGTCAGGCCTGCCTAGATGTGAGCAAAGGATGATTCGCGCTTGATGCTTCACCAGATACTCTATTGTCGGTAGGCAGGCACGAATACGTGTATCATCAGCAATTGCACCTCCAGGACTCATTGGAACATTGAAGTCCACACGCACAAGCACTCTCTTTCCCGTGACATCTATGTCTCTTATAGTTTTCTTTGCCATTTCTACTCCTCCAATCCCAAATATTGTCTCGCACGCATTGTTTGACTAGCTAGTGTTCATACCATAGTATTTGCCTCGCCTCCAGCGGCACCAGAGCACCATCGAAATTCGGAATAACTCGCGGTGTATAGTCACTCGCCGGACGATGCGCAGGTAAGTGAGCGGAGTACTGATAGCTATTCAAATCACCTGTCGAAACTTTATGCTGTTCCATTGTATGAATCTCTGGTTCCCGGGAATTGCTAGGCTCGGCATAAAGCTCTACCTTTACAGCATCCGGATCAAGCTCGCCCACATGCAGCTGAACCGTGAAGACGTAGTCACCGTTTTCCTGCTGCACATGTAACTCCCCGAAATGGAGATCAGCCCAGTGTTTTCCTAGTTCTTCATGCCAGCGACAGAGAAGAGAAGTCTGACGAGCACCGTCAGAGATGCGGGAGTGGTAAAGTCGGCTGGCCGGCAAATATAGCCGTTCAACATACTCCCTGACCATGCGGTTAGTGCTGAAGCCAGGAGTAAGCTCTGCCATGCTGGCTCGCATCCGTGCTACCCAGGCTTCCGGGATGCCATTACCGTTCCGGTTATAGAAGCAGGGGACGACCTCTTCTTCAAGTAGTTTGTATAGCTGCTCTGCTTCTCTGGCATCCAGCCCCGGGTCGTCGGGGTGTTCTCGACCGTCACCGACAGCCCAACCGACTTCAGGGTGGTAAGCTTCAGCCCACCAGCCGTCTAATTCCGAAAGGTTCAAGCCTCCGTTGACCAGAACCTTCATGCCGCTGGTGCCACAGGCTTCCCACGGACGGCGCGGTGTGTTGATCCAGAGATCAACTCCCTGGACCAGATGCTCAGCCAGAGACATATCATAGTCAGCAAGAAAAGCTACGTGAGCGCGTATGTCAGGGCGGCGAACAAAATCTGACCAGGACTTGATCATAGCTTTGCCTTCCTCATCTCGAGGGTGGGCTTTGCCGGCGATGATTAGTTGTACTGGTCGCTGCGGGTGGCAAAGAAATCGGGCCAGTCGCTCCTCATTATGAAGCAACAAGTTGGGCCGCTTATAGCCAGTGAAGCGACGTGCGAAGCCAATAGTGAGGATATTGGGATCGAGCACCTGTTTTGCCTGGCTTATCTCTCCTTCAGACACACCGGCTGTTGCCAGCTGCCAGACGAGGCGGTCGCGTGCATAATCGATTAACCGCTGGCGTGCCTGGTTGCGGAATTCCCAGAGCTGTTCATCAGACACCTTTTTGAGGTCTTCTTCCACGCTCCTCAAGTCACCAAGCCAGCGTTCCTTACCGCAAGCGTTGCTCCAGATATCGTCCGCGGCGGAGGAATCCCAGGATGGCATATGCACACCGTTCGTGACATGGGTAACCGGGACCTCCCATTGCGGAATACGCGGAAACAGATTCTGAAAAATCCGGCGGCTTACTTCAGCATGAATACGGCTAACGCCATTCACGCTGCCCGACCCTCTGATAGCAAGATAGCTCATGTTGAATGGTTCTTGCGCATCGGTCGCTTTCTGGCGGCCAAGAGTAAGAAGCCCATCAAGACCGATACCGATTTCATCTGCATAGGAGCCTAGATAGCGTTGCATTAGGCTGGGTGGAAAGCGGTCAAAGCCCGCCCCAACAGGCGTGTGGGTTGTAAAGACATTCCCGACTCGAGTTGCCGCTAGAGCAACGTCGAAGTCACATTTATTGGTTGCCATCAGGGCACGTGCACGCTCAAGCACGACGAACGCCGCATGGCCTTCGTTCAGATGGCAGACATCTACGTCGATACCCAGAGCTTGCAATAGACGCCAGCCCCCTATGCCTAAGACAATTTCCTGATGTAAACGCATGTCCGGGCCGCCACTATAAAGCTCGCTGGTAACCCCTCTGTCCGCCGGACTGTTGCGAGGGTCGTTACTATCCAGGAGATACAGTCTGGTCCGCCCGATATTGGCTTGCCAGGCCCGCAGTCTTATATGTCGTCCCGGGAAGTCCACTTCGACTGCCAGCCATTCACCATCTTTATCGCGGACTGGCATGATAGGAAGCTGACCAGGATCATTGTAAGGATAGAATTCTGCCTGCGAACCCGTAATATCCAGGACTTGCCGAAAATAGCCCTGTTGATAGAGCAGTCCCATCCCGACAGCCGCGACGCCCAGGTCGCTGGCTGTCTTCATGTAATCACCAGCCAGTATGCCGAGTCCACCTGAGTAGAGAGGTAACGCCTCACTGAGGCCGAACTCCATGCTGAAATAGGCCACAGTGAGCGACGATTCGGCATGTGCCTGCTGGAACCAAGATGGTTTCTCCATCGCATCCCGGTATGATGCTACGTAGTCACCAAGCATCTTTCGGAAGACAGGGTCGGCAGCAAGTACATTCAGACGTGCCGTAGAAATGTTTTGCAGAATGAGCCAGGGATTGCCGGTTCTTGCCCATAGCTCAGGAGCAATTTGTTGCCAAAGGCGGTCGGCCTCATGATTCCACGACCAGCGCAGATCCAGCACAAGCTCACTGAGCCCATCCAGTCCCTCTGGCACGGATGGTAGAAAATAGTTGGCTGGTATTGGCATTTGAATCCCCCTTTAGGGCGTCTTTCCCTTGCCAGTCGGCCAAATCACCTCTTTAGACTCAAGGATATTTTCATTGCTCCGGCCGGCCTCAAAATCGCTGATATTCTTAATCGTCGTCTCCGCAATGATAGCTAGGGCTTCCCTGGTAAAGAAAGCCTGGTGACCCGTTATGATTACGTTGGGAAACGTGGTTAAGCGGCTAATGACGTCATCGGTTATGATTTCATCTGAAAGGTCTTTAAAGTATATGTGTGACTCTTCTTCATAGACATCTAGTCCTGCGGAGCCTAAATGTCGTTTCTTGAGAGCGGTTATTAGAGCCCGGCTGTCCACCAGTGCGCCGCGGCTGGTGTTGATAAGCATGGCTCCCGGCTTCATAAGCGCTAGAGTCTTACCGTTGATCATGTGACGCGTTTGCTGAGTTAGAGGAGCATGCAGGCTGACGATATCGGACTGGCTAAGCAGCTCCTCCAAGGTAACGTATTGCATCCCAAGAGACAGGCAATCGGGATTCTCCCTGATATCATGTCCAAGGAGTTTGCAGTCGAAACCGTGTAAAATTCGGGCAAGTACGACACCAATCCTGCCGGTACCGATAATGCCCACCACTCTGCCGTGTAAATCGAAGCCCAGAAAGCCGTGCAGCAGGAAGTTACCCTCACGGACCCTCTCATAGGCACGATGAATCTTACGATTCAGTGCCAGCATCATGCATACTGCAAACTCAGCCACAGCATAGGGAGAGTAGCGGGTCACGCGCATTACAATCATACCATGTTTCTCCGCAGCCGGAAGGTCCACATTGTTAAATCCTGTCGACCTTAAAGCAATCAGCTTTGTTCCCCCCCTACTAAGCTCCGTCAGCACGGCAGCATTAAGGGCATCATCGACGAAACAGCATATTGCCGGATAATCTCTTGCTAAAGTGGCCGTACGCTTATTCAGGCGTGTTTCGGTGAAATGTAGCTGATGTTTACCCTGGTTAGCTGAGTTAAGCGACTCTTCGTCGTACGGCCGTGTGCTATAAACCAGAACTTTCATAAGTCCCTCCTTACCATCCGCCGTTCTTATTAAACGCGACAGAACACCAAGCTCTGCCAAGCTTAGCTATACCGGCAAAAGCGCAATCGTATCGAGTAAGCGTCTGGAATAGCCAAATTCATTGTCATACCAGACCTGTATCTTAACCATGCTCTCCTGCACTACGACAGTGGAGAGGGCATGGACGATGCCTGAATGCGGGTCACCGATAATATCAGCTGATACCAGCTCTTCCTCGGTATAACCCAATATTCCCTTCATCGGCCCTTCTGAAGCCGCCTTGAAAGCCCCGTTCAGGTCCTTGACCGTCACCGCCTTTTTGAGATCGGCAACTATGTCAGTGATGGCTCCATCAGGGATTGGGGCCCGGATGGCCAGGGCCCGGAGCCGGTCCTTCAGCTCAGGCAAGACCATGGTAGTGGCAATGTCAGAGCCGGTTGTAGTGGGAATAAGGGAAACAGCCGCCGCTCGACCACGAATTTTCTTTTTAGCAGGCTTGTCCACCAAGCCCTGTGTTCCAGTATAGGCATGAACAGTCGTGACGAGTGCCCGTTCGATGCCAAAATTATCCAGCATCACTTTAAGTGGCGGCACCAGCGAGTTGGTGGTACAGGAAGCATCTGATATTACCTTATGCTGCTCAGGACGAAACTGGCTTTCGTTAACCCCGAGGATGATGGTGATGTCGGCGTCAGAAGATGGTGCGCTGATTATCACTCTCCTTGCGCCGGCCTGCAGATGTTTCGCGGCCAGCTCTCGCTTGGTAAAAAGCCCTGTGGACTCTACTACCACATCAACTCCCAGCTTCTTCCAGGGCAACTGCGCCGGGTCTTTTTCGGCATATATCTTCAGGCTTACATCACCCATGCTGATGCCGTCTCCACTGGGGCTGACTGGAAACGGAGCCCGGCCATGTACCGAATCATATTTGAGCAAATAAGCCAGGTCATCAGGTGGAACCAGGTCGTTAGCAGCCACCAGTTCAACGTCTTTGGGTCGCATGTCCATGTAATGGCGTAACACCATGCGGCCAATGCGTCCCAGTCCGTTTATCGCTACTTTTTTCATAATTCACCTCCCTACTTTTACCTTCTGCCTTTCGTCAGCAGTCGTTCTTGGCTTGCGGCCAAGTTTCTTTTCAACTTCGAGCACATGCAGTGTAGTTTTGAGG
>Ga0315551_10000434_pt1 | contig 33590 bp, 23 predicted proteins | sample SalMarSW160290MG_FD_203678 | JGI IMG/M metagenome (GOLD analysis project Ga0315551, IMG submission 203678) | Salt marsh sediment microbial communities from the Plum Island Ecosystem LTER, Massachusetts, United States - Salt Marsh Sediment SW1602-90 ...
GCCTGTGACTCCTACCCCATTTGCAGATTTTCGGGCATATTGATCTTTTGGGATTTCGGCATCCGTCTTATCACTTCCAGGTTGCGGACAGCATCGATGTTATTAGGCCAGATTTCCAATGATTTCCTGAAATGCCTTTCGGCACTATCATTATCACCCAGTTGGATATGGATATAACCCAGGTGGTTGTGTGTTTTAGCGATTTCGGGATCGGTCTTATGCAGCTGGTGGATAATTTCTATATCGTACATGCTCATATCCTCGATTCCAGCTCTCCGGGCAAGCTGCTCTTCGATAATGGGAAGGTGAACCGTGTCGTTTTTGTAAACATCAAGGCTGCGACGAAGCATGTCGAGATAAGGCACATCTGTATCAGTTTGACAAGCAAGAGTGCTTTCAAATGCCAGCAGGGCATTCTCGTAGTCCTGCATTCCGAGATATATTTTACCAAGCCTACGATAAACAAGGTCCTGTTCAACTATTGTACCGACGGCCTTTTTATATAGTGTAATTGCCTGACGTGTCTTGCCCATGCCTTCTAGTATTTCTCCCATATTGTAGTAAATCAGCCCTTCGCGCTCAGTTCCTATCGTTGATGCCTCCCGCAGCGTTTTGACGGCCTTTTCGACCGCTCCGGCATATCTATACGCAATTGCCAAGTTTATCATGACCCCGACCTGCTCAGGCTTGATTTCGAGTGACTTTTCGTACTGCGCAACGGCTTTGGCGTAATGACCGTCATATAAAGCAGCATCGCCATAGTTCTTATATGCGCGCGCTTCAGCTTCTACGCCTAATTTCGAAAATCTCTCAAGCCAGTCGGGCTTTATGGCTGACATCGTACCGACAAACATCAGGATCAACCAGATGATTATGAGCCACCATGTGATTACCACCCGGCCTCTTCCTAAAGACCTGATTTGCGGTCCCTTGGCAACCGACCTGTCATCAACAGGTGTTGTGGAGAATGAAAAGAACACTCTTGTTTTGTCCCTTTAATCTGTTAAACAGCTTGCAGGCCTCCGGGGTCTTAAGGATCACCACCTGAGTGCCCTGTCGGGAATATTCATTATACAGAAACTGTACCGGTTCATCTTTCGGAAATCCAGTGCCACCCACCCCGTCGCTGCCGCTTCCGATGACAATGATATCGGTCTTATGCGATAGAAAAAACCGCTGGTCGCGAATGTTGAAGTAATGTTTCTTGTCGACCAGCCGGAACGACCCGTCCGGAAATATCATCACATCAAAAAAGATAATCGGTATTCCCTTATAGACTGTTAGACCGTACTGATTGTGAATGATATAGTCAGAGCGATGCCTAATTATGAAAAACGTCTGAGCAACTGCAACGATTGCCAGAATTGCGACAATGGCGAGCTTGACCCAATGAAATCGACTGATATGCAACGCAAAAAAAATGCAGGCAAAGCCGCATACAGTAAGCAAAGCCGTCGTAAGCCAATATGATACATCGGTCAGCAGGGAACTGAAGCAAAGAAACAAGACGGCGAACAAAAACATGAGAACGATCAAACTCGGCGGATGATTTAAGTAGCCTTTGAATCTTCTGTGCCTGATTCGTTTCCATTCTTTCCGAAGAGTGTCAGGATAAGCCGTAGCCAAATATATCCAAAGGATACCCATAAGCGTTCCCCACAGGTCCTTGGCAATATCACTAATGTCAAAGACTCTACTACTCAACTGCATCTGGAAGATTTCGTCAAATGCGGAAAGGAAAAGTGCTCCGGCAAAGGTTGTCAGCATTATTCCGGCCATGGTCACCCGACGCGGCTTCAGATCACGATACACAAAATAGGCAAACACGGCATAAGCCAAGTAATGCCAGTTTTGCTGCAAGTCATAGAATTTGTGATCCAAGTAATAGTCTGTTATTTGCTGTGCAAAAACGTTCATAACAACAACAGCAATGCCAGCCAACAGCCTCAACCTGGTCAGCTGTCGTCGCCATGTGATCAGAATGCCAACCAAAAGGATTACGCCAATAAGCGGTAGCAACGGTACTTGTATGTCCCATATAGTCACCGTTGTTGCCGATGTTTTCGATATCGCTTCTACCAGGAAATTCTGCAGCAGCACAAACGGCGTGGCGACCAGAAGCATGCCATACATAATGACATGAAGGCGAGTAGAATGGATCACCGCCAAAATGTGATACGGTCGATGTGAACCACTCGTGTACATAATCAGCACCTGTAGGGCAAAACCCGAAGTGGTTTTGTCTCACCGTAGGTCAGGACGCTTGTCGTCCTGACAATTTCTTGATGTCAGAAGCACCAAGCTCCTGACCTATTCTTGCTATGTTCGTGTGAACGCTTTGTAGATTACCCACAGTAATATAACTCCAATTCCAAATCCACAGAATAAGAGAATGAAGTGAACAACACGCTTCAATAGCGGCTGTGACACATCATCTTTCGAACCCAGCCATTCGAAGAACCCCTCTCCCAGAAGGTAGAGCAATCCCAGCAGGAACAATCCTGCAAGCATGAGATATGTACTCTTTGAATGGGAAATGAGGTGTAATCCTCCGAAGAATATGTCAGTAAGAAAGCCAATGAGTAAAATCACAGTCAGTGCAAGAACTATCTGCCGGAGCTTTATTTTGCGTCGCATGAGATGTCTATTCGTTAGTAGGTCAGGACCTTTACGGTCCTGACATTTATTCTTCATAGTCAGGAGCGCAAGGCTCCTGACCTACTCTACTTCAGACCTCACCCCTCCTTCACCACTCTGGCGACGTCTGTCACTTTATCATTGCCTTTAAGGCTGATCAGGTGGACGCCCTGGGTGTTGCGGCCGATGACTTTAATCTCCTTGACCGCCTGGCGGTTGGCAATGCCGTGGTTGGTGATGAGAATTAGTTCGTCGTCGTCAAGCGCTTCTTTGATAGTCACCACCTCGCCGTTGCGCTCAGAGGTCTTGATGTTTATCACTCCTTTGCCGCCGCGGTTGGTGATGCGGTAGTCATCTATTGAAGTGCGCTTGCCGTAGCCGTTTTCGGTGACCACCAGCAGGGAGGCGTCGCGCTTAACCACCACCATGCCGATGACATAATCACCTTTCGCGAGATTGATCCCCTTCACGCCATAGGCGGTGCGGCCCATGGAGCGCACCTTGTCCTCAGGGAAACGAATGGCCATCCCTTTGCGAGTAGCCAGGACGATCTCGTATGAGCCGTCGGTCAGGGAGGCTTCGATCAGTTCATCATCCTTGGGGAGATTCATAGCGTTGACGCCGGTGAAACGCGGGTTGGCGAAGGCATCCAGCGAGGTCTTCTTGATCACGCCGTTGCGGGTAGCCATGACTATGTACGTGTCGGGCGAAAAACTACGCACCTTGCAAAACGCAGTAACCTGCTCACCTTTTTCCATCTGGCACATGTTGACAATCGGTTTGCCTTTGGCTAAGCGGCCGCCGGCTGGTATTTCATGGACCTTAACCCAGTAACAGCGCCCCTTGCTGGAGAAAAAGAGGATGTAGTCATGGGTGGAGGCAATAAAGAGATGCTCAGCGAAGTCATCCTCTTTGGTCTCAATACCGATGACCCCTTTGCCACCGCGCTGCTGACGCCGGTAAGCCGATACGGAAAGACGCTTCACGTATCCAAGATGCGAGATGGTGATTACCATCTCTTCTTCAGCAATAAGGTCTTCAACGGTCAGCTCCTCGGCGGCTTCTTGAATCTCAGTGCGGCGCTCATCACCGTACTTCTTTTCAAGCTCATTTGTCTCGTCCTTGATGATCTGCATCCGCAGCGGCTTGGAATCGAGAATCGCCTTGTACTCGCTGATTTTCTTGATCAATTCGTGATACTCTTCCTGGATTTTTTGTCGCTCCAGGCCGGTGAGGCGCTGCAGACGCATCTCAAGGATAGCGGTGGCCTGTTTGTCCGACAATTTGAATGTCTTCATTAACCCTTCGTGGGCCGTCGGTGTGTCCTTGGACTTCTTGATCAGCGCAATGATTTCATCGATATGATCCAGCGCAATGCGGTACCCCTCGAGAATGTGCGCCCGTTCTTCAGCCTTGCGCAGGTCATAGGTTGTCCGGCGCACCACCACTTCGTGCCGGTGGTCGATATACGCCTGAATGAACTGCTTCAACGTCATCAATTTCGGCATGCCATGGTCGAGACCCAGCATAATGACAGAAAAGGTCGTCTGCATAGTGGTATGTTTGTAGAGCTGGTTCAAGATGATGTCAGCCTGCTGGTCACGCCTGAGCTCAATCACAATGCGCATGCCATCGCGGTCGGACTCGTCGCGCAGGTCGGAGATTCCCTCGATCTTTTTGTCACGTACCAAGTCAGCGATCTTTTCCAACAAGTTGGACTTGTTAACCTGGTACGGAATCTCCGTTATGACAATGGCCTCCTTGCCGTTTTTCATTCGCTCGACAATGACCTTGGCACGCACTGGAATATGGCCTTTGCCGGTGGTGTAGGCTTTGAAGATTCCTTCCCGGCCGTTGATAATGCCACCTGTGGGGAAGTCAGGGCCGGTGACAAGCTCGAACAGGTCTTCATTGGTGCACTCGGGATCATCCACGATCCGCACTATGGCTTGGGCAATCTCGCGGAGGTTATGCGGCGGAATGTTGGTGGCCATACCGACCGCGATGCCGGAGGCGCCGTTGCATAGAAGGTCGGGAAACTTGCCCGGGAGCACATTGGGTTCATTTCTGGTGGCATCATAATTCGGGTTAAAATCGACCGTTTCTTTGTTAAGGTCGGCCAACATCTCGATTGCAATGTTGGTCAGCCTCGCCTCGGTGTATCGCATCGCCGCCGCGCCATCACCGTCCACAGAACCAAAATTCCCCTGACCGTCAATCAGCGGATAGCGCATATTGAAATCCTGAGCCATCCGCACCAGGGTCGGATAGACCACCTGCTCGCCATGAGGATGGTAGTTGCCCGACGTATCACCGGCGATCTTGGCACACTTACGGTGCGGTCTCCCCGGAGTTAAGTTGAGGTCGTTCATCGCCACAAGGATACGCCGGTTGGATGGTTTGAGACCGTCACGGATGTCCGGCAAGGCCCGGTTGGTAATCACCGACATGGAGTAGTCGAGGTAGGAGGATTTCATCTCCTCTTCAAGAAAAACCGTTTCGATCTTTTGTCGTTCAAGAGTCATAGGGGGATAAGTCCCTTCTATTCATAAAGTTATTTCGTATCCGTTTCTAATAATCAAAAATACACTTTTTATGACTCTAAAGCAACAAAAAAGCCCGGCGGGTAGGTATTTATTATGTTGTACGGCAACGAGTTAAGCGGCTGGCGGTGCTATGAAAAGGTGTTGCTTATTCCCCTCCAAGGGGTCAGGCACCTGCACATCCGACCTTCGGGGCGGAACCGCCTCTAAAGAGGTAGTCCACCAAATATGTCAAATCCGCAATGTTTACCTGGCAGTCGCCGTTCACATCACCTATAAAGAGCGGATAGGGCGGGAAAGCTCCTCTGAACAGATAGTCAACTAAGAACACCAGGTCAGCTATGTTCACGTCATGTGAGTAGTCAAGATCGCCTAACGTCCACGTCCAGAAATCAGGCGTGTTAGGCGACATGGCTGAAAGGCCGGTGTTGTCAAAGGCTGTGACGCGCCACCAATAGTGGGTGGCGAATTGGAGTGAATCGGTGAGCGTGAAGATTGTTGAAACAATTGAGTCCACGGTATAGACGAAATTGAATGCGGAATCGATGGCGATTTCAAGCTTGTACCTCACCGTATCCAGCGGGTCGGGATCATAAGACGGGCTCCACTGAAACTCCGGCAGCATATCAAACACGGGCAGACCACTTGTATCGGGGGGATAAATACCCTCCGGCGCTGACGGCGGCTCAGGAGTCGCATTGACTACAAACGTCTCGGTGGGAGACCCTTCGGAATATTCATAGCCGTCAAAGGCACGTGCCGACCACCAGTATATGCAGCTTTCGCCTAAAGGCTCTATAATCTGTCCGCCGGTGGAATCCGGTGTCTGGGGCACGCCGGTGAGGTCTATTATCGGGGCAACGCAGTCCGTGTCGTGGAATCCTGAGAAATCGTAGGTGAGCGGGTCACCCTCGGCATCGGTCGAGTTAAGCACCCAGAGGATAGGCAGATCATCGGCATACTCACCTCCCGTAGGATGCAAGGCGGTCGGAGCCGTCGGTGGGGAGTTCATGCGGAAGGAAGTCTCATACCAAGGCGACCACAAGTAACTCTGTGCGACACGGAAACGTAGGTAATAAGAATCGCCGTCGATGAGTGGATTTCCGCTATATAAAATCGTACTATCCGTGTAGCTAAGGGTGCCCGTCGACCACATTTCAGCAATGTCCCAGAGAGTATCTTCGCCAACTTCAAGTAGGATACTGTCCTGTGTCACCTTAGTCGGAGATATAATCGACCAGGCAAATTCTGGTGTGTGATTTACTACGTGGGCATTTTGTACAACTCCATCAGTCGTGATGCTTTCCACGTTTGGCAGCACTGTGGCAAGCTTCACAGCGTACATATCCAAGGTCTTGTCAGCCCATACGCCATGTTTACCAACGAAAAGATAACCACCATCGAAAGTCTCAATGACTTCCCGCAATTCTTCTTCTTCGCCCGAGTCAATCGTTAACTGCCACTGAACTGCCCCACTATCATCAAGTTTCAGCAGATAAATATCCCACTCTGGGAAAGAATATCCGCCCATAATGAATTCCCCATTGACAGTCTCAACGATGCTTGTGGCTAAGACACTGACCGTATCCCCGTAAACGTGTGACCATAATTCCGCTCCTGTGCCGTCTACCTTCATAACCAACATGAGGGTTTGCCCTGCTGATACCCACTGGTAACCACTAACTGCAAAAGCTCCATCATAGGTTTGACAAATGGATAATCCTTTCCCCGACCCAACCCACTCAGGAGAGCCATATAGCTTCTGCCAGAGTAGACTGCCATCGTAGTCAATCTTAGCTATGAGCACATTCAAGATTTCCAAACCTATTGCATCAGTTGTATCCATTCCTCCAACAAGGTAAAAGCTACTATCGTATGTCTGTACTAAACCCCGTCCTTCAGCCGAACCGTGGGGTTCTCCAATGTATGTTGTCCACTCATGGTTCCCTAGAGAATCAATCTTAGATATGTAGGCGCTGTTTTCACCAACATACGGCGCAGACTGGCTTGAACCCGTGTAGCAATAACCCCCATCCAGTGTTTGCACTATTGATTGTCCAAGATCTTGATATGTACCACCGAATGTCTTCGTCCAAACTGTATCACCTAAAGGGTCCAGCTTTAAAATATAGATGTCCCAGGAACCAGCACCTTCTGCGGTGGTTGCACCGCAAACGATGAAACCGCCATCAACTGTGTTTGCAATGTCATAGCCGATGTACTCCCCTGAAGAATCTCCATAAGTCTTTGTCCATAGTGTCTCACCATTTCTATCCGCCTTCACGATCAGAATATTGTCCATGCCGGCGAAAAAGTCGAAATGGCCGAGGAAAACGAAATGGGTATCAGCGGTCTGTACTAGTGCTTCTCCATAGTCCCTGACAAGGCTATCTCCATAATGCTGTTCCCACTCGATTGGTGGCACATCGTTTCCCGCCCGCTGGATCGGCTGGTCGGCAGGGACGTGGATGGTGGCGGCGTTGAGGCTTGCGGCGCACAGTGCGAAGGTAATGAGAATTAGATAACACTTCATACTGAACCTCCACTTTCTGTCCTGCTTACTACATAGAAAAATATAAGAGGCAGGTTCGTTTGTCAAGGCTATTTCTTGTGCGCGGCCCGCCTGAGGCAGGTCCACATGTGCCGCACCCGTCAGATGTGGACATCTGCCGGGCACAGCCGAGTACCTTGGTAGGTCGGAACCCCTGTGGTTCCGACTTTCTCATGTCCGAACTACAGGAGTTCGGACCTACTAAAATAAACCCACCGCAAGCGGTGGGGCACCAGGGCTTAACTGGTGAGGGGCAAGCCCTCACCCTACGCGAGCAGGGAAATTGATTTTGTTAGAGGCAAAAAACGATATAAATTGGCTGATATGAATCGCACCAAAGAAAGGAGCAGGAAGCTATGTTTCGTATTGCGTGTCTACTGATGGCGGCGGGCGTTTGTTTTAGCGCCTGCCAGGAAAAGAAAAAAACTGATGCATCGGTAAAAAAAGAAATGGCGAAAGAGGAGGAAAAGATGGCACTGACAATTGCCAGCACGGCCTTTGAAGAGGGAGGGATGATCCCCAGGCAGTACACCTGCGATGGCGCCGATATATCCCCACCCTTGTCATTCAGCAGTGTGCCGGAAGGAACCAAAAGCCTGGCGCTCATAGCTGATGATCCGGATGCGCCGATGGGAACATGGGTGCACTGGGTACTGTTCAACATCCCGCCCGATACGACCGGGCTGCCGGAAAACGTCCCAACCGATCAAACACTTGCCAACGGCGCCAAACATGGCGTGAGTGATTTTGGTAAGTTCGGCTATGGAGGGCCATGTCCTCCCAGCGGCACGCACCGGTACTACTTCAAGCTCTACGCTCTTGATGCTATGCTTGACCTTTCCGGACGGGTGACCAAAAAGAATCTACTGAGCGCTATGGAGGGACATATTCTGGCTGAAGGTCAACTGATGGGAAAATATCGTCGGCAGTAGGCAGAACGTCACCCCCAGACAAGTTTGGAAGTGCCATCCAGCTCGTCAGATAACTTCAACTGAGGAAAAGGCCAGAGTTGGACCACCCAATCGTTGGCATCGGTCTAAATTGTAAAAGCCTAGGTTGCCAAAAATGAGATTTGTATTATATTATTAGCAAATGGCTGCCGGATACTTCAGGACGTACTGTTTGCTGACCATACTTTTTTGCAACGCGATAGTATTATGAAAAAAACAATCCTGCTGTTCTTTATCTTCCTTTTTGCAGCGTTCTCTATGAAGGCCCTCGCCAGTGAGCAATCCCAAGAGGATTTTCTCCCGATCGGACTGACCGTAGAGGAAATGCAGCGTCTGGACGAAATCGGCAGGTTTCATCACAGCACCTCAGCTCCTGCCGGGGTAATCCGTAACCCCGCCGAATGGGAACCCTCAGAGGGCGTGATAATCCGGTGGCCGTTGGGGATCTCAATTTCACTGGTGGCGGAAATGTCGGAAGATGTAATGGTGACTACCATCGTCGCTAACACCTCACAGGAAAACAGCGCCCGTAACTCTTATCAGTCTAACGGCGTTAACATGGACAACACCCAGTTCATCATAGCCCCTACCAACAGCATCTGGACCCGCGATTATGGTCCCTGGTTCATTTTTCAAGATAGTCACTTGGCTATTGTCGATCATATTTACAATCGTCCCAGACCCTACGACGATTTCATCCCGCAAGTAATTGGCAGCGAGTGGGACCTGCCCGTGTACGGTATGGACCTGATTCATACCGGCGGCAACCATATGTCGGATGGGTTAGGGATGTCAATGTCTACTCGGCTGGTGTACAATGAGAACCCTGACAAAACGTCGGCTGAGGTTGACTCGATAATGCTGGCTTACGTCGGTAATGATTACACGGTGCTGGAATATGTTGAATCAAGCGGGATTCACCATATCGATTGCTGGGCAAAGTTTCTGGATCCCACGACGATACTGATCAAGGACGTCTCGCCCGGCAATGCCAGCTACAGTCTCTTGAACGCCCGGGCCGAGTACCTCTCACAGCAGATTTCGGCCTGGGGACAGCCGTATACCATCGTGAGGATTTACTGTCCATCCGGGACAGCCTACACCAACTCGCTCATTTTGAACAAGAAAGTTTTTGTTCCCCTGTTCGGCAGCAGTTACGATACCACTGCCCTCGGAGTTTATGAGGAGGCCATGCCGGGCTATGAGGTTTTGGGATTCACTGGTTCCTGGTACGATAATGATGCTATCCACTGCCGCACCATGGGCGTACCTGATAAGAAGATGCTGTTTATCGACCATATTCCACTGACAGGACGCATGAGCGACACCTTAGACAACTACCTGATCTCAGCAACGATTATACCCTATTCCGGCACCATGTTAGTTGCTGAATCGCTCAAAATCTACTACAGCGTTAATGCTGACCCCTGGATGTATGCTACCCTGAATGCCTCCCCTCAGCCAGATTCTTTCTACGGGTATATCCCCGACCAGCCATCAGGCTCACAGATCTCATACTACTTGAAGGCGGCCGACTTTTCAGGACGGGTTGAAACACATCCGTATATCGGCGAACCGGGCGCCCACGCGTTCGCAGTGAACATGACGCCGCAGATTACCTCGCCTGATTCGCTCGTTTGCCAGGCAGACAGAACTTTTGGCTACTATCCGGAATTCATCGATGTGGACGATACAGTACACACGATTACTTACAGCAACTATCCTGGATGGCTGGCAATTCAGAATGATTCCCTTGTCGGCACAGCACCGGACGAGCGGGTGTTGACTGGTTTCAGCGTCGAGGTGGCCGACGAGTATAGCTTCGACAGTGAGGCTATAACTCTTTTTGTGTACATCTGTGGTGATCTCAATGACGACGGCAGCGGACCGAACGTTGCTGATTTAACCTACCTGGTTGACTATCTCTTCGCTGGCGGCCCTCCTTCGCCCGTCATAGAAGCGGCAAATGTTGATGGAGAGAACGACATCAATATCTCCGACTTGACCTATTTAGTTGACTATCTCTTTCGCGCCGGCACCGCGCCGGTCTGCCAGTAAGAAGGGTTAATGCAGATATCTTCGTTGGTGCCGCTCTTCGCAGTCGAACAATCACCCGTGGGCGAGTCTGTCAAGACCAGGTCGTGTTAACTCTTAAAACTTGGCAAAAACTATAGTGTTCTGTCATTCAAACGGATTCGGCTGCATAAAATCGGGGCGGTAGTGGTGGGGGCTGGAGAGTTCCTGCACAAAGCCTCGATGGAAACCAAGACTCTCAAACTCCTCGATGACCTCCTCATATTCTTTCTTGGTCACACACCGGCCCAGTTTGGGGTGGTGAGCCACTGCCGGCGTAGGATAGTATTGCGACATCAATGAAATGTATACGTCGGGAGACAGCTCTTTAGCAATATAACGCAGCACCGCCTTGCTGTTTTCAACATGGCCGGGAAGCACCAGATGCCGGATAATCAGCCCGGACTCGATGAGTCCTTCATTATCCAATTGAATGTCCGCTCCTTTCTGGCGATACATCTCTTTGACAGCCTTTTTAGCAACTTCAGGATAATCAGGTGTGTCCGAATAGCCGCGGGCAAGGCTCGCATCCATGTACTTCATATCGGGCAAATAGACATCAATAGCACCCTTAAGCGACCGGATAGTCTGCTGTCTATCATACCCGTTGGTGTTGTATAGGAAAACGGGGCTTCGCCCGCGCGCTTTAAGAGCGGCTATAATTGCCCGCATCTGAGGAAGGACATGTGAGGGCGAGACGAAGCCAACCGACTTGCAGCCGGCGTCAAGATGCACCTCGACACGGTCTACGAGTTGCGCAAGCTCCATTTGGCCCTCGACGACGGGAACCGTGTTGCGACTGATGTCGTAGTTCTGACAAAAGATGCACTGCATGTTGCAATGGGTAAAGAAGATGTTACATATACCTTTTGTTCCCGATATAACCGGCTCCTCTCCATGATGGGCGCAAATCGAGGCAACTGAAAAGCCCGTGCCGCTCTTGCAATACCCAAGTTTGTTCGAGCTTCGATCGGCATGACACTCGCGGGGACAGCAGGTGCACTCCTTCAACTCTTGGAGGGAAGACAGCATTGGATTTCGGTCGAAGCTGGCGTTGCTCATATAATCTCGATGGGCCGGGTTCATAGTTAATCCTTTACCAATATAATAGACAGTTTTATTTTCTCTCATTACGCGGGAACCTCAAGCCTCTGTCGGCTGTTTAATTATCAGATTGCACGGCATGGAGAGGGAATAAATAGTCTGTAGCACCTCTCTCTGACTCCTTGTTTATATAAGGAAAAGGCACCCTCACGGGGTGCCTTTTTGTTCTAATAACGCCATGTTGTAACGGCTATTTGTTTATGACACGAACGAATTCCACCTCGAAATCCAGAGTAGCATCGGGGGGGATAACGTTGCCAGCGCCTCGGGAACCATAGGCAAGCTCCGGGGGAATAATGAGCTCTCGCTGGCCGCCGACTTTCATACCAAAAACTCCTTCGTCCCAGCCTGGAATGACCCGACCGGCACCAAGTTGAAAACTGAATGGCTGACCGTGATCATACGAGCTGTCGAATTTTTTCCCGCGTTGACCGTTTTCCCACAGCCAGCCGGTATAGTGCATCTCGACTGTCATCCCAGTTGCTGCTTCTTCCCCCTCTCCCACTACTTGATCAAGATACTTCAGGCCGGAGCCGGTGGTGACCCAGTCGGAATCGCTTTGCCCTTCCCGGACATCAGCGGTATTCTGGTTCTTGTTCTCTTTGTCCGCCTTGTTGCATCCCACTGTCCAAACAGCAGCGAGGACAATAAGGCTCAGAGCTAACATTCCTTTTTTCATCATCGTTCCTTCTCTTCAATGGGGGTTTAAATAACTATTGTATCTTTTCGTTGAGCGCCGGTCGAGACTATGCAAATGTTGACTTTCAAGTCATGCGCTATGAAGTTCAAGTAATCCTGTGCCTTCTGAGGTAGAGCTTCAAAGGAGGTCATGCCGGTGGTGTCAGCCAGCCAGCCAGGAAGGGTTTTGTAAACTGGCTTGACGTGGCTCAACTGGGCAAGATCTAGTGGGACTTCGTTTTGGACTTCACCGTTCAGTTGATAAGCAGTGCCAACTTTGATCTCTTTTAGCTCATCCAACACGTCGAGCTTGGTGACCGCAATAGAATCCACGTCATTTATACGGACAGCGTGGCGCAAGGCCACCAGATCGAGCCACCCGCAGCGACGCGGTCGACCGGTAGTGGCACCGTATTCGTCACCTTGAGTGCGAAGTCGCTCGCCCATCTCATCAACCAGTTCGGTGGGAAACGGCCCGGCACCGACCCGCGTAGTGTAAGCTTTAATTACCCCCACTACCTCATCAATCATTTTAGGCCCTATTCCCAAGCCGGTTAGAGCTCCACCGACAGTAGTATTGGATGAGGTTGCGAACGGGTAAGTCCCCAGGTCCACGTCGAGCATGCTCCCCTGAGCCCCTTCGAACAGGATGGTTTTGCCATCGTCGTAAGCCCGGTGCAAAGCCAGCGAGACATCAACCACGAGGGGATGGAACAGTTCGGTCAGATTAAGCAGTTCCCGGTACGTGCGGTCGAGATCCGCCCGTTCATCATCAGAGCCTTCGAGGTATTTTGCCTTGAGTGTCTTCTGATAGTCAAGCCTCTTCTTCAGCCGTTCCGGAACGAACAGGTCGACAATGCGAATGCCATGTCGGGCTACTTTGTCAACATAGGCCGGGCCGATCCCTCTTTTAGTCGTTCCCAGATTCGTGGTGCCACGGCTTTTTTCTTCCACGGCATCGATCAACTTGTGGTACGGCAGCACCAGATTGGCGGCCGGGGAGATCCATAGGCGGCCTTTATAATCGATACCATGACCAGTGAGGAAGTCAATTTCTTCCTTGAAAACGAACGGGTCCAAGACGACGCCATTGCCGATGTAGCACTCCTTTCCCGGATGCATGATGCCGGAGGGGATCAAATGGAGGATGTATTTCTTGTCATCTATCACGATCGTATGGCCAGCGTTCGCCCCGCCCTGGAAGCGCGTAATGACATCGGCGTCGGCCGCCAGAAGGTCAACAATTTTCCCCTTACCTTCATCCCCCCACTGGCACCCGATCACGATTTTGTTTTTACCCATACGTAGCATGCCCTTATCATTGAGTATTTAGCTGACCAAGCATTCAACAAAACCTTCGGCTTTGTCACTATTGTCTCATCATGTTACGAGTCTTATGAGCTAGGCGTACTCCAGTCCAAAAAAGTTTGCCGAGCTCTATCGTTTTTGAGCAATGTAACCTATTTCTGCCCAGCCATTTGTTCTGCCTTCTTTAAAGAGTTCCAATCGTCTTTTCTCCCTACGAACAAGGGTAAAATTACGAAAGTACCCATCTGGTTCAGTGTCTTTATAAAAACTATGAATGATTCTTTCGTTTCCGTCATCGATAAAAACTTCGCTAGGCCCTTGTGGCTTACTTTTCGCAAAGTGCCCCTCGTCAACCAAGAGAAAATTGACAAAACATAATCCCCCTTTCTTTAACACCCGTTCTATTTCTTGCATAGCAACAGCAACTTCCTTCTTTGTCATGTGACAAATGGAGTCATATGAATAGATAAAGCTCATTGATTCATCGTCAAATGGAAGTTGGCGCATGTCACCTTGCAATATACCTAACTCCATGCTGTGGTCCGTGCAAAACTGCTGAGCGAGCCTAAGCTGCTTCTCTGAAATTTCGATTCCATGAGTTCTGTAGCCGTATTCATGAAACACAGCCAGGGGAGGCAAAGAACCACCTGCCCCGCAATCCAACACCTCCTTTTCCATGGGACTGGCATTGCAGCACGATAAAAACGAGTATAGGGGCGCCGGCGCTATAATGGTGGTTTTCATGTGGGATTACACCCCGACAGTCTGCTCTTAATGGGTAAGTGTTCTGTAACCAAATTGCGGATAGAGCTTAACAGCTCCTTTCTTCCAGCACCGGTCAGTGAGGAAAAAGCAATTGCCTCCACCCTTAGCCGCGACTCGACCTCCTTCACTTTCCGATTGATTTTGTCGTGACTGAGCTTGTCGGATTTGGTTACCACCGCCAGGACCGGCAAACTGCGATTAGCCAGCCAGGCTACAAGCTGCATATCCTCCTCGGTGAGGTCACGCCGGCAGTCCAGAAGAAGAATTAGACCGATCAGGTGACGGCTGCCGGTAAGGTACTTCTCAATCAACCTGCGCCAGCTTTCTCTGACCTTTTTGGATACTCTGGCATATCCGTAACCGGGTAGATCCACAAAGTAAAATGTGTCGTTGATCAAAAAGAAGTTAATCGACCGCGTCTTGCCCGGTGAGGTAGACACCTTGGCCAGTTTCTTCCGACCTGCCAGGCTGTTCAACAAAGTAGACTTGCCGACATTGGAACGCCCCGCAAAGGCAATCTGGGGACGGGAATCGTCGGGCAACTGGCCGGTTGTGAAGTATGCCCCGATAAACTCGCTTGTGACGATTCTTGAAGGGAGAGTTTTTTCCATGAAACACAATTCCTCATGAGTTGCACACAAGGAGAAAATCATTGCCTCATTCCGCTACGAACCAGCCTGTATGGTCTCACCCTGTTCTCCACGAAAGGAGAGCGGGTCATGGCCAACTTGAGCGCCTCCTTCACTGACCGAACGAAATGCAGGTGTAACCCCTCAAGGAGGTCGGGTTGAAGGTCGCTCATGTCCTTGCGGTTGTTTTCCGGCAAAATGATCTGGGTTAGGCCGAGTCGCTTGGCCGCCAGCAGCTTTTCATTCAAACCTCCAACCGGAAGAACGTCACCTATTAAGGTTATCTCTCCGGTCATGGCTATGTCCGTTCGCACCGGGATTTCCGTCAATGTCGACAGCATAGCTGTAAGCAGGGTAATGCCAGCCGAAGGTCCATCTTTGGGAACTGCTCCTTCCGGGATGTGGACGTGTATGTCAAGCTCTTCAAAGAAGTCTTCATTCAAGCCGAAGCTTCTGGCGTGATTGCGGATATATGACAGAGCAGCCGTAGCCGATTCGCGCATCACATCTCCTAACGAGCCGGTCAGCGTCAACTTGGCCTTACCCTTCATCGGGACAACCTCCACCGGCAGCGCCTCTCCGCCTTGCTCTGTCCAGGCCAGGCCTACGGCATATCCTATGGTTGAGTGCGTTTTGATGTGAGTACCGACATACTTCTGAGGTCCTAACAGCTTGCGAACCTTCTGCTTGGTAAAGACTATGCGTCTGAGCTTTTTCCCTTCTGCCAGTTGAACTGCCGTTTTGCGTAACATGCTTGAAATCTGACGCTCCAGTTCCCGCACTCCGGCCTCCCGGGTGTAGTAACGGATGATTTCAAAAAGAACATCATCTTTGAATTCAATCTTCACATCTGAAAGACCGATTTGCTTCACCAACTTGGGCACCAGATAATCGCGCGCTATAGCCCCTTTCTCAAAGTCAAGGTAGCCGGGGAGGTGAATTGTTTCCATACGGTCTCGAAGTGCTGGAGGAATTGGGGCTACGATATTGGCGGTGGTAATAAACAGAATCTTTGATAGGTCGCATTCAACTTCGAGGTAATTATCTGTGAATGTGTAGTTCTGCTCCGAATCCAGGACCTCCAACAAGGCCGAGGCTGGATCCCCACGGAAGTCCTTGCCGATTTTGTCGACTTCGTCTAGCAACACCACCGGATTAGAAGCCCCAGCTTTCTTGATCATCTGAATGATGCGGCCCGGCATAGCACCGACATAAGTGCGGCGGTGCCCTCGGATTTCCGCTTCGTCATGGACCCCTCCCAGAGACATGCGTACGAATTTTCTTCCCAGAGCGCGAGCGACAGAGCGGCCAACCGAGGTCTTGCCCACCCCCGGCGGGCCCACCAGGCAAAGAATAGGGCCTTTAACCTTGCCCACTAGACGGATCACTGCCAGATGCTCTAAAATCCGCCGTTTGGCCTTATCCAAACCATAGTGGTCGCTGTCCAGAATCGCCTTAACCTGTTTGAAGTCAACGCGATCATCCGTGGTGACAGTCCAGGGTAGAACTAACAGCCAGTCGAGATAAGAACGAACAACTCCTGACTCAGCCGAGTAGGGATGCATCTTAGCAAGTTTCCTGATTTCCTCTTCCGCCTTGGCCCTGACTGCCTCCGGGTAGTCCTGACTTTCCAGTTTGGCATACAGATCATCGACATCGGCCGAAGGTTCATCATACTGCCCCAGTTCATCTTTGATCGCTTTGAGCTGTTGCTGCAGGTAGAACTCGCGTTGACTGCGTGACATAGATTCGCGGACTTGGCCGTCGAGTTTCTGTTCGATTTTGAGGATTTCAATCTCTTCAGCGAGAGTTTCGGATAACAAGGTTAATTGTTCATTTAGTGAAAACGTCTCAAGCAGCTTTTGCTTGACCTCTATTTTCTGAAAAATGTGAGCCGCTATAGTGTCGGTCTGGTGCTGGTGGTTGTCAATGGCTGCCAACGATACCAACACCTCGTCGGGAATTCTTCGGTTCAGACTCACATATTCGGCAAAACGTTCGTTGACGGAGCGGAACAAGGCCTCGGTTTCGTGGTCAACCGTTTCAGAACTGGAAGCCACCAGCCTGATGTCAGCCGCAATGTACTTGGAAGTCTTAGTGAAAGCCACCACCTGCGCCCGAACAAGTCCCTCGACGAGAACTTTCAGTGTTCCGTTCGGCATCTTCGTTACCTGGAGGATCCGGGCCACAACTCCGACCTTGAAGAGATCTTCAGTGCCGGGAGCGTCAATGGTGGAGAGGTGTTGAGCAACCAGCAGAACCTGCTTCTGTTCAACCATCGCTCGCTTTAGGGCGTTGATGGTAAACTCACGACCGACTAAGATGGGGTAAGTCATATGCGGGAATACCACCACATCCCTCAACGGGATAACCGGGAGAGGGGATTTCACCTTTATCATTTCGGCTTTAGGGTTCAATTTCATTCTCGGCTGTGTTAATATACCTTTCAGCTAAGTTACATCGGGCAAACCTTACAAGATACGCTTTTTCCTCCATTAAGCAAATAGCTTTTTCGGCATTGACCTTAGAAAGATTGCTCTGTTCCTGTTTTTTAGTTTTCAACCACTTATGGAATAAATAAGATTAAGTTGATTTTGCTAACGTATCAAAAAAGCTACTTCGAGCCATCAGTCCCCAGAGAACTTGTAATTGATTGCCAACTGAACTATATATTAAAGTCATTGTGATTATGATGGTGAAAAGGATAGCCGTTCAAATATGGAGACCTCTGGCAGCCGCCTTGTCATGGTTGGTTGACGTGTTCGTGCCGCCCGAAGCGGGAAATCGACGCCCAATCTTGGTCGTTTGCATTGTAGCGGTGGCTTATGTTATTGTCCTTAGGCTCGTTTTCTCCGGTCTTATAGACCTTATTCCGGAAGAAGCCTACTATTGGAGCTACGCCCAGCATATCGATATCGGTTATCTCGACCATCCACCGATTGTCGCCTGGCTGATATGGTTGTCTACCACGGTGTTGGGAAACTCTGAATTTTCGGTTCGTCTGCCGGCATTTATTTGCTGGCTGATTACAGCCTTCTTTGTATTTCGCCTGGCTTCGAATCTTATCGGCAAACCGAGTGCGCTCCAAAGTGTTCTGCTGGTTGCAGCGCTGCCGGTTTATTTCTCAATCGGCTGTCTCATGACACCAGACGCTCCCCTTTATGCTGCCTGGGGGGGATGTGTTTATTTTCTTGAGCGGGCGCTTGTCGCCCAAAAGCGTCGGGCATGGTGGGGGGTCGGTTTTTGTATGGGGCTTGGAATGCTTTCGAAATACACCATCGTCCTCCTGGGCCCGGCTGCTGTTGCCTTTTTACTTGCTGACCGTAAGTCACGACGGTGGTTGCTCCGTCCTGAACCTTACTTGGCGGCATTGACTGCAGTAATCCTCTTCTGCCCGGTGCTGCTGTGGAATTACAAACACGACTGGGCATCATTCGTATTTCAGGGCCCCCGCCGCTGGTCGGGCGGTATGGATTTCTCATTACACCTTCTTCTTGGCGGGGCTCTGGTTTTACTGACGCCGGTCGGGCTGTATGAGGCCGTTAGAGCTCTTTTCCTCCGGTGGCCCCAAAAGGCCGCCGATAAACCACCAACTTATTCGGTTAACAGACAGCGCTTGTTTATGCTTATCTGCACGGTTCTCCCTCTGCTGGTGTTTGTCATTCACAGTCTGCACAGCCAGCCAAAGCTTAACTGGACAGGACCGATCTGGCTGGTCGTTGTGCCCCTGGTTGCCTGGAGTATGTCTCTCCACCCCGGAGAGCGTGTCAGCAGATGGACACGACTGATTAGAACTGCCTGGTTTCCAACTATTTTCCTTCTGTTGGTTTTCTACACAGTGGGCCTAGGTTACATCTATCTCGGTCTACCCGGTTTTCCTTCTCAAACAGGAATGCCGTTGCCGGTAGCGTGGGAGGAATTTGGCAGAAAAATAGTGATGATTAAACACAGGGTTAAATCAGAGACCGGTTCAGAACCGCTTATCGTGGGCATGGACAAGTACTGGATTTCAAGCGAACTAAGCTTCTATGATAACAGGAATCACAGTGCGCTCCCTGCGGTAGGGGGACAGCATCTTTTGGGAAAAGAGAGCCTCATGTGGAAATTCTGGGTTCCTAAGCAGGCGGCTTTGGGTAGAAATATCCTGATAGTCAGCTTTAACAGTAGGGACTTGGAGAATTCGCAAATAACCAAACATTTTTCCAAAGTCAGTGAAGTCTCGACCGAAGCTGTAAGGAAAGGAGAGCATGTGGTTACATACTTCTCCTGGCGTGTCGGCTATGGCTACCGGGAATGATACAGAGTAAGACAATGTGCGTGTGCCCACCTCAGAAGTCAGAGGAGGTGTAACATTGACATAAACCCCCTCCGCATAAACATTTGTAGAAGTAACAAACTGCCCACCTGGGAGCTCACTTACTCATACACAAAAACTGTTTACTCGCCCATGAAGGGGTAGCGGTAGCTCTTTGGGGGCACGAAGCTTTCCTTTATTGACCGTGGCGAGGTCCAGCGCAGCATATTCTGGATGCCACCCGCTTTGTCGTTGGTCCCCGAAGCTCGTCCGCCGCCAAAAGGCTGCTGCCCTACTACCGCACCGGTCGGCTTGTCATTGATGTAAAAGTTGCCAGCAGCATTGCGAAGGGTCCGTTCGGCCAGCGCAATGGCATTACGGTCGGTGGCAAAGATCGCACCGGTGAGGGCATACGGCGAGGTGGTGTCCACAAGATGCAGCGTGTTGGCGTACTCGTTATCGTTGTATACGTAGATTGTAACCACCGGGCCGAATATCTCCTCTACCATCAGCTTGAAATGTGGATCGGTCGTGACAACGATCGTCGGCTTGATATAGTACCCTTTTGAGTCATCATATTGGCCGCCGCAGAGAATCTCGCAGTCGCTGGAGTCCTTGGCGTAGTCAATATAGGCCGCAATGGACTTAAAAGCTGCTTCATCAATAATGGCATTGACAAAATTCGTGAAATCCTCCGGATCGCCCATCTTGAGCTCGGTGGTCTGTGAGACAAGTTTCTCTTTTATTTCAGGCCATAGAGATTTCGGCAAGTAGCATCGCGATGAGGCCGAGCATTTCTGCCCCTGGAACTCAAAAGAACCCCGCACGATGGCTGTCACCAGCTCGTCAATGTTGCATGAGTTATGGGCTACGATAAAATCCTTGCCGCCGGTCTCGCCGACAATACGGGGATAACAGCGGTACTTGGCGATATTCTCCCCCACCGTTTTCCACATCGTTTGGAAAGTAGCTGTGGAGCCGGTGAAATGAATTCCGGCCAGATGCTTATTTCTCAGAACGGTATCACCAATCGCAGCGCCGCGTGCGAAAATGAGGTTGATCACGCCCTTGGGCAGTCCCGCTTCGCAGAGGATTTTCATGAGAAAATGCGAGGTGTAGGCTGCGGTCGAGGCTGGTTTCCAGACGGTCACGTTGCCCATAATAGCCGGGGCAGTAGGAAGGTTGCCATTGATGGATACAAAGTTAAATGGCGTTACTGCGAATATAAACCCCTCAAGGGGTCGGTGGTCGAGACGATCCCATATTTGCGGAGCGTCGTCGGGCTGGATGTCGTAAATTTGCTGGGCGAAGTAGCAGTTGAACCGGTAGAAATCAACCAGCTCGCAGACGGCATCAATCTCGGCCTGGAAAATAGTCTTAGAGTGGGCCAGCATGGTGGCGGCATTTATCATGTGACGATAGGGGCCGGCTATCAGTTCTGCTGCCTTCAGAAAGATAGCGGAGCGCTGCTCCCATGGCATGTGCGCCCAGGTTTTCTGAGCTTCCACAGCCGACTCCACCGCCATTGCAACTTCCTTTTCTCCGCCCTGGTAATAATATCCCAGCAGTTGTGAATGCTTGTGCGGAGAGCGGATTTCAATCTTGGTATCAGTTTTGACTTCTTCGCCGTTGATGACCATCGGGATTTCTAATGTCTGCCTCTTCAACTCCTTGAGCGCTTTTTCTAACTGTGCGCGTTCAGGGGAGCCGGGAGCATAGTTAAGAATCGGCTCATTTTGGGGAATAGGGACTCGAAACATTGCTAATATTACCTCCAGACACTAATGTCATTTTTCTTTGTATTACCATTCTTACTCGTCATTGTACATAGTCTTGGCACAGCATACGAGCACCTATATATAGTGAGAATAGAGATATTGGGCAAGTGGGCAGCCACATTTTTTGCAGGGAAGGGCTTGTTTCATTCGAGAAAAAGATAGATACCGCGCTGTGCTGAATACCGACATGATAGACGGGATCTGCGGGGAATGGAAAAGTAACCGAAAGCTTCTCGCCAAGCAATTAGTCATTGACACTTCACCAGGAATAAAGCACTCTTATGGTGTGGCTGAGATAAGACTCAATTCCCCTTTGCAATATGTGAAAGGGGTTGGGCCGTGGAAAGCGGAAGTGCTTGCCAAACACGTGGCCCACCCCTTGGGGTGGGTTCTCTCCTTTTTGTACTGGATATCCGCCGGGTGAACTGATAGTAGGCTCCGTCTTTGTTGAACCACATGGTCGTTCCGCCGGCGTTGGTGCGGAACAGGATTTGCTCATCCCATTGGCCCTGGTTCTCGGTAAAGGCCAATGGCATCGAGGCCAAGCCGGTAGTTACTGTAGCCTTTGTGGTTGGGCTATCAGCGGCTGCGGCTGAACCCAGAGACAGAACTGCGATGGCAAGAAGAGTTATGATGCCGGTGACGTTTCTCATGGTATTCCTCCGTTGTATTAGCCAAGCATGAAAGCTGCGCTTGATCTCCTACGTTAGAAGTATAACAATTTTGGAGCGAAAGGTCTACGATGGAATCCTGCTTTTTTTGCCGTTTTGCGGGTGTGCGCTGATTTAGCGTCGTGCGACCGTTTAGAAAATTTAGCTGAGAAAGGCATTGATGTGGACTCGCCTTTGGCGAACCGCCCACGAACACTGTTGAGATCGCCACGCCCCCGCCTCAGGCGGGGACTCGCGATGACACTGGACTTATATCACAGCATCCTCAACAGTCCTTGCTGTTCTGGGAATGCCTCTGTTTTTTCAAATGAAACCCCTGTCTTCCAGCTTCGTATAACGGTAAGAAACTCAAAAGAAGAAAGTGAATGGAGGTCGTTATGAGAAAGCCGATTTTGCTCACGTTGACTGCCATCATTGCGGTCGGCCTTATCGGTGGCCTGGCTATGTCGAAATCCTCAAAGGGCGCCGGGGAGACTTGGCTGGGAGTTTACAGCCAATCGGTAGACTCGGAAATGTCTGAAGCGTTTGACCTGCCGGTCAAATATGGCGTAATTGTCAATGAGGTGGTTGAGGAATCTCCGGCGGAAAAAGCGGGCCTGAAGGAGGGTGACATAATAGTTAGATTCGATCGCTCCAAGATCGCTGATCAGGACGACTTGGTGGAAATGATTCAGAAAGGTCGTCCCGGGGATAAGGTGACCCTAATCATCATGCGAGATGGTAAAGAACTGAAGTTACCGATTGTCCTCGAGAAAAAACCGGCTGCGGAGAAACAGGTCTGGGTCTATAAAGGGCCTAAAAGCAAGAGTAAATCTTTCACCTTCGTTTATGGGGATGAGCGTTCGCATATCGGGGTGAGTCTGATGGACTTAACCCAGCAACTGGGTGATGTCTTTGGCATCGCCAAAGGAAAGGGCTCCCTAATCACTGAGGTTCAAGAAGATTCACCTGCCAAAGAGGCCGGGTTAAAGGCCGGTGATGTGATTGTTGCCATCAATGGGGATGAAGTATATGATCCTGAGGATGTCGTAGATGCTGTTGAAGATAAGGAACCCGGCGAGAAAGTCGAGGTGAAAATAGTCCGAGACAAAAAGGAAATGACAATTCCGGTGGAAGTAGCCGAAGACGAGGATGACTCTTATAAATACTCTTTCAAACAATTTCACGCCCCTGACATCGATATTACCTTACCAAAAATGAAAGGTTTGTACAGGTCTTTTCCCTCTGACCAACTGTTTGACTACAAAGACCTTGAGGAACAGATGGAACAGTTTAAAAAGGAATTGAAGTCGCTTCAAAAAGAATTGAAGGAGCTTCGCAAGCAGCTGGAATAATGCTTTTTTAGAGTAATCCCAAACTGCCAACCCTATATCCTCCTCGAGGAAGCCCCGCCAAGTGTGGGGCTTTCATTTTGATTACTTTGTAACTTGCCCCGTGCCATTGGCTATGTGTATATTGAGACTGTTATGGCTGGAATAACGGTTGAAAAGCTATTCAATGTCCGCAATCAGTACCTTGAGTTGACGCGTTTGAGCAGCAGCGAAGAGAGTATGAATAAGGAGATTCTTCACCCGGAAGTACATCGGCCTGGCCTGGCATTGACTGGCTTTTTGGAACGCTTCGCTCACAAGCGAGTTCAGGTTTTGGGTGAAACGGAAATGGCGTACATCAGTCGACTGTCGCATGATCGACTCTGTGAAATTTCTCATACCCTCTTCGAGCGCAATATCCCGATGGTGATAATAAGCAAAGGAATAGCTCCTCCCACCGAGTTCATTCAAGCCGCCGATAGATTCCACACCGGGGTGTTTTCCAGCCGCCTGACGACGGCAGAATTGATCAGCCGTCTCTCAGCCTATCTCGACCATGTTTTTGCCCCATCCATCACGGTCCATGGCACCCTGGTTGATGTGTATGGGGTGGGACTTCTCTACACCGGCAAGTCGGGAATCGGGAAGTCAGAGGTGGCTTTGGACCTGGTCGAACGAGGCCACCGCCTGGTGGCCGATGATGTGGTCAAGATTACCAGAACCATCCAGGAAGTAATTATTGGCAGCGGTGAGGAGCTTCTGGGACATCACATGGAGATCCGAGGGGTTGGTATCATTGATATCGAAGAGCTGTTTGGAATCCGAGCGATACGCCTTCAAAAGCGGATTGAAGTGGAGGTCAATCTGGCCCTGTGGTCTGAGACGGAGGAGTATGAACGTTTGGGGATCGAGGATAAACGAACGACTATATTAGGGGTGGAAATACCGTTTATTATGGTTCCTATTTCTCCAGGGAAAAACATTACTGTCATTTCTGAAGTTATTGCCATGAATCATATGCTCAAGATATATGGAGAGAACTCGGCGCTTGAATTCTCCAAAAAACTCTCTGAACGTCTCACCCGACTGTCCTCCACAAAGGATTATCTGGAGTCAGACTCCGAGTAATAATGCCCCCTTAGTCGATAGCCCCTTGGCTTAGTAGAGCCCCGGCGTTTTCATGTCTATTATTCACTTGACCCTAACGACGTTTTTCGTAAGTTTAGTTTATTACAATATCCTAAGAGGAAATGGCGGTGTAGCTCAGTCGGTTAGAGCAGCGGAATCATAATCCGCGTGTCCGGGGTTCGAGTCCCTGCACCGCTATTGTAAGTTGTTGCCATCCAATAGCTACAGGGTCTATAACAAGTTAATATAGCTCATTACACATGCTGAATTTGTTGTCGTTATTTCAGAATCTGTTTGATAACGAGTTCTCTGTTTGACTCATTTCCTTAAAGCGGTATAGCAAGTCACAATCCTCTTAGAACTATGTAAGATGTAGCTGACCTTCTGCTTTGCCTGCTTAGTTTTTCTCAACTGGTCGAGCATGATGGAGAATTGATTATACATGTACAGTGGAGATGCAGGGATTTGCTTCTTAAGCAACACAACACATTCCTACCGTGAGCATTAGCTTGTTTTTATCAATTCTCTCGGTTAATAGCAACAACGCGTGGTTGAGGGTAACACCTGCCATGGAAGCCGGTATAACGAGCAAAATATGGACTTGGGAACCGGTGCTAAGCAGGTAATGATCGACTACCATCGCCTAATAGGCCGAGATCTCAGATAACCAATCTATGTCTAAAGCATTGGAGCTTTTCGCCGATCAGAATTACATGCGGGGGATTGAAGTCCCCAATAGACACTCTTTTAAAGAAATCAAAGAGAGGGAAAACCTTAGATTAAAGAGGAAGGAGGATCAGATGAAGAAAGTGACACTTTTTTCGGTTCTGGTCTTTTGCTTGGCTTTATTGGTGTATAACACCTGTTTAGCTGAGCCGCATCAGATCTCCAAAAACATCAGAATTGGGGGAGAACTGCTCACCAAGGCTTTCTCCCTGAAGAACTACAAGGGATCTGAGGTAACCGACAACTTTGTTCTCACCAGAGCGTTAATCAACACCGATTTTACTATCAATTCGGATGTTGCAATCTCCCTGCTTTTTGGGCATACCAGAGTATGGGGGAAGAGCGTTTCCTGGTACCAAGGTGGTGAACCGGGCGCTGCCGACAATCTGACGGGTGACAACAGCTTCTTCGATGACATAAGCATCTACAATGCAAATTTCACAATGAACAATGTCTGGCAAGGAGTGAATCTCACGATTGGACGGCAATTTGTTGGAGATAACGAGGATGCTTTCTTTTACTACGGTCCTCAGTCTGGCAGGCTCTTGGCGGTGACTTCTATTGACGCCATAAGGGCTGATTGGGATATGGGCCCAGTAAAGACGATGGGAGTATATGGTAAGAAGGCCGAAACCGGGCTGGGAGACGGCAGTGGAAAGGATTCCACCTGGGCCACGACACTGGAGTTTGTAGACGACAAGGACATTGACATCTATGCGCTGGAACTGAGAAACTCACAGTGGTTGGAAAGTCAAAAGGTCAAGGCTTTCTTCTACGGTAGAAGAAGGGGTCTTTCCTCAGGGCAAACGGATCACTTGATGTTGCTAGGAATGAGAGCCCAAGGACCGATTCCACCGCTCCGCGGATTTGACTACGACCTTATGTTCGGCTTGGACTTTGGCAAAAACAATGAAAACAACAAAACCTATGCCGGCAAGATATGGAGAGCAATTGCTTATTATCATAACAACATCCCTTCCTATTTGGGCTTCAAATTGACCGGCGGATATGTCTATGTCAGCGGAGACAAAGAGTCTACCGACGGCAAGGATGAAAATTTCCGCAGGATCGGTCGGGACTGCTTTTACAGCATGGCAGTGATCGTTTACGAAATCCTCAATGATCAACAGCCTGAAGCGGTTACTAACGTGGTTATACCTTTTGCTGGGGTTGAAGTTGTTCCTGAAATCTTGAACAAGAAGCTATCTCTTAAGACTATGTGGAGCGATCTCAGTTGTGATACTCCGATATCGGGATACAAAGAAAAAGGAACGGAGATTGACGTAAATTTGAAGTATCAACCTTCAGACCGCCATTCCTTTGAGTTGACTTGGGCCAAATTTGAACCTGGTGATCTGTTGAAAGTCGCTTTTGGTTCGGACAACTCCATCACCCAGTGGTCCTTGGAACTTGTGACAAACTTTTAACCGGGAGTAGACTTCAAAAGCAAAAAGTGGTGAAAGACTAGGCTTAGAATGAATAAATTTGGGTAGCGTAACATTATTTATGTTGCTTTGCAGAAAGATATAATCAATTGCTGCCTCGTGGATGTTCACCTCCATATGAGCGAAGGATTGGGAATAATGACATTCACAACAAGTAGTGCATTTTAGCATCTCTGTTTGTGACACAACCCGGTTTAGCCCTTTGTGAGGTAAAACAACTTATTGAGGGCCTTTGAAAACCCAAGATCGAAACAAGCAACAGGATTTGGTGCGCTACCCAAGCTTTTTTGCTTTGAGATATGGGCTGATTCTCAGGAGGGATAAGAGATGACAAAGTCATTAGATAGAAAAAGGCGTCATTGCAAGCGAAGCGTGACAATCTCTTCTGATGCAAGTCAACGAGCTAGAGATTGCTACGGTACGCAAGGGGTGCCTCGGAATGACAATGTTAACGTTTTTCAGCAGCCTACAAAAGCACCCTCTCTCTTTTTGTTTCTACTGATGGTGTTAGCCTATCTTTTCTTTTCCCCATTGGTAACTGCTGCGCCAAAGAAGGCATTCAAGATAGGGGTTATTCAACTTCCCGCTCCATATGCGGTCGAAATGGAGGAAGGGTTCAGAAAAAGGCTTGACTTCTTGGGTTATAAAAAAGGTCAGAACCTGGACTACCTTTTGAGGATAGGGGAACCCGAAAAGGGAAACTATGAGAGAAACGAAAAAATCGCTAAAGAACTTATGGCTCAAGGTGTGGATCTGATTGCTACTATTGGCACCGGCGCCAGCACTCCTGTTTGGCCGGTGATCAAAGGGACTGGAATCCCTATGGTATTTGCCGGAGTGACTTATCCTATTGAAGGAGGACTTATTGAGGCTTTTGGTAAACTCACCGGGACCAATGTTACCGGAGTAAGCTACGGCGTTCCTCCCAGCACCAGATTAGAGATTTTTAGAAAGACGTTCCCTGATACAGTCAGGTTCAAGAAATTGGGATTTGCATATTCCGGAGTGATGGAACAGGAAATTAATTATGTTAAAGAACTAAAAAGCTTAACAGAGACTTCCGGATTTGAGCTAGTGTATATCGATTTTTACAACCATGATCTTAAGAAGCCTGATTTCCGTATACTGGAAGGCAGTCTGAACAAAGTGGATCTGATCTTTGGCTGGTACACTCTGGACAGGATCAGCGCAGACTCGGTAGTATTCTCGAGGTTAACCTCCTCTGCCACCCCCATCTTGGGCATTACCAGCAGGTTCACCGACCTCGGCGCCATTGGGGGGGTTCTAACCGATCACTTTGCCTTAGGTGCTCAACACGCTGATATGGTAGCACAGATTCTTTCTGGTACGGACCCTAGTAGTATACCACCCACTCAGCCATCCGGCTATTTGATTGAGGTCAATCTTAAAAAGGCAAAGGAACTGGGGATTGAGATACCACTTGAAATTGTGGGAGCAGCGAGCAGAATTGTAACAAAATAGAACAATTCGAAAATGGTCACCTGGGTATCATTCCGGGAAATCGTAGGTGACCCTCGGATTCAGGTAAAGCAAAATGAGGAAGCTTATTGCGACAATAAGAACCGCTTTTCAGTTATCAAAGAGACTATTTACCAACAGCATTAGAACAAAGTTGCTTTTCGTGTTAATTATCGTACTGACCATTCCTATGTCAGTAGGCATAATTCACGCTGTGAGAACCTTCGGAAAATTTGCAGAGGGACAAGTTCAGAAAAAGGTGGAAAGTGATCTGACACACTTGTTGACTATTTATGAGAACAAACAAAGGCAAGTTGAGACCTTGGCCAAATCTGTAGCCATGGACAACGCGGTTAAGGTCACGGCTAGTTTGGGTAAAGAATCGCTTTTGGGCCAACGGTTGGAAGATTATCTGACGAAGTTTCTCAAAAAGGACATAATTGATCTGCTGATAATCACAGACGAACAAGCAGAAGTCATAACCAGACAAGGAACTCTTGAATTAAAAGATGATCATTTGTCTGAAAATGAAATATTGAAGAGAGCTTTGAATGGTGAGTTAACTGTAAGTTCATACCTAGTGTCAAAAGAAAAGCTCCGGGGGGAAAAATCTCGTCTCACGGGAAATACAAATCCCACAGAAAAGAACTTTAACCAACTCTTAATTATTCTGGCTGCTTGTCCTCTGAATTACAATGAGAAAACGGTAGGAGTCGTAATGGCTGGATGTTTCCTCAATGACAACGCTTCGCTAAAGAAAGAAATGGAGGAGGAATCTGATTTTGCTCTTCTTCAAAAGGAACATACGGTCTTAACAAATCTGAGGGATAAAGAAGGGAACCTACTTATTGGCAAAAGTATCCATCTCCCCCGCAACGAAAACGGAGGGGAGGAAATAAAACATCGGGGAAAGGTTGCTATAGGAGTAAGAGAGTATCTTTATCGTTCTTTTCCTATACTCGATATCGAGGGGAAAAAGGTGGCCACGTTGATCGCTCTCCAAGATGTCGATACCATAAGGTCAATAAAAACTGAAACTATAAGAGGGATGGCTCTAATCCTGGTGCTGGGATTAGCCTTAGCCCTCCTATTAGTAGTTGTCGTGGGGTATCATTTTACCAAACCTTTGAAGAAACTGGCTGAAAGAACAGAGACGATAGCCAAGGGTGATCTGTACTCTCCTATTATTGAGGTAAGATCAAAAGATGAGATTGGAGTTTTAGCCAGCTCTTTCAGTCGGATGACTGCGTCACTGCGAGAAGCCCACGACGAGCTTGAACAGCGCGTTAAAGATCGCACCAGAGAACTCGAAAGGGAAATCGGAGAACGCGAAAAGGCCGAGGAGGGATTAAGATTGTTCGCTGCTAAGCTGGAACAGAGCAATCGTGAATTGGAGGATTTCGCCTCTGTAGCCTCACATGACCTTCAAGAGCCGCTACGAAAGGTCCGAGCGTTTGGTGACCGTTTGAAAGCAGTATGTGGTGAAGAGTTTCCTGAAAAGGGCCGCGACTATCTTGAGCGAATGCAGTCCGCGGCAGGGCGAATGCAGATTTTGATCGAAGATCTTTTAACGTTTTCACGCGTCACCACTAGAGCAAAACCTTTTGTTACCGTTGAACTTGAACAGATAGCCAGAGAAGTGTTATCTGATCTGGAAGTAACTATCGAGCAATTGGGCGGGCGTGTGGAGCTGGGCAAGCTACCAGTTATTGGGGCCGATCCGTTACAGATGCGTCAGATACTGCAAAATTTAGTGAGCAATGGATTGAAATTCCACAAGAAAGGTGAATCACCGGTTGTCAAGGTTTATTGCGAGCTGGATAACGAACGGTATGGCCTATCCGGCACCAGTTCCGATGACAAATCCCTCCAACTGGTGGTGGAAGACAATGGCATAGGTTTTGATGAAAAGTATCTCGACAAAATATTTGGCATTTTTCAGAGACTGCATAGTCGAAGTGAATTCGAGGGAACAGGTGTAGGTCTGGCTGTCTGCCGTAAGATTGCTAAACGCCATGGTGGAGATATCACCGCCAAAAGTACACCGGGACAGGGAGCGAAGTTTATCGTTACCTTACCCTTAAAACAGCTAAAAGGAGAAGAGCATGAAGAACGTGCGAGGAGAACCGATTACGATCTTGTTGGCAGAGGATGATCCGGATGACCGCCTGATGGTAATCGAGGCTCTCGAGGAGAATCGATTGGCCAACGATCTACATACTGTTGAGGATGGCGAGATGCTGATGGATTATCTGTACCATCGAGGGAAGTACGCCGGTATGTCAAATTGGTCATTGCCGGGCCTGATCCTGCTTGACTTGAATATGCCCAAGAAAGATGGGCGTGAAGCGCTCAGAGAGATAAAGGCGGATCCAAATCTAAGGCGGATCCCGATCGTGGTGCTGACAACCTCGAAATCGGAGGAGGATATTTTTCGCACCTATGACCTCGGTGTAAATTCGTTTATTACTAAACCGGTATCGTTTGAATCACTATTATCAATTATGAAAGCCCTTAAGACGTACTGGTTTGAGATTGTTGAACTGCCACTTAGGAAAAATGAACAATCAAATGAACAACGATCCCGTCAGAGTGCTATTAGTCGATGACGACGAAGACGATTACCTGATAAATAGTGGTTTACTCTCCGAAATCGAGAGAGCAAGTTACGATTTGGATTGGGCTTCGACTTATGAAGAGGCCCTGAATGTAATCAGTCACAATTGGCATGATGTCTATCTTGTCGACTATCGCCTTGGGGCATACAGCGGGCTTGACCTTATCCGAAAAGCGATCCAAAGCGGCTGTCCAGCACCGATGATTCTGTTGACCGGACAGGGTGACTCCGAAGTTGATATCGAAGCTATGAAGGCAGGAGCGATGGATTACTTGGTTAAGGGTCAGCTTGATGCATCTTTGCTGGAGCGCTCCATCCGGTACGCTATCAAGCGCAAGCAGGCGGAGGAGGAATTGAGGGAATCAGAAAAAAGATTCCAGGATGTCGCGTTAAGTTCAGCAGACTGGATTTGGGAAGTTGACAGAAATGGAAAATACACTTTCGCGTCTGGAAAGGTAAAGGAACTTCTTGGATATGATCCTGAAGAGCTCACTGAGAGGACCCCTTTCGACTTAATGCCCGAAGGGGAGGCAAAGCGTATTGGCGAGATTTTCAAAAAGATTGCTTCTGAAAAGAAACCGATTGTTGATTTGGAAAACTGGAATCTAACTAAGGAAGGAAGGCTTGTGTGCCTTCTGACCAACGGTGTGCCGGTGCTGGATGAAAGCGGTGAGCTGATAGGCTACCGTGGTGTGGACAAAGACATCACCGAGCGCAAACAGGCCGAACAACAGAGGAAGAAACTTCAGGAAGAGTTGGAAAGAGCCCAGCGGATGGAGTCGGTGGCAGTTCTTGCGGGAGGAGTCGCCCATGATCTGAACAATATCCTCGGCCCAGTGGTGGCCTATCCCGAGTTGATACTCGGGGAGCTCCCTCAAGACAGCCCGCTACGAAAGGAAGTTGCAATAATCGGCAAAGCAGCGCAGCATGCGGCAAATGTCATTCAGGATCTTTTGACATTGGCTCGCCGTGGCCGCTACGAAATGTCTGTCGTCAATCTGAATGACCTGATCAGAGAATACCTCAACTCTCCAAGCGCTATTGAATTGAAAACCAGAAACCCCGGAGTGATAATCGAGACGGGATTGGACAGCGCTTTGCCAAATATATCCGGTTCCGCTTCTCACCTTGTTAAAGCAATTATGAACCTTGTTATCAATGCCTTCGATGCTATGCCGGATGGCGGCAAGCTGGGTATCGAAACGTCACAGGCACGAATTGACAAACTGATCGGAGGCTATGGCAGAATACAAAAGGGGAATTATGTATTGCTGAAGGTGTGTGACACTGGAATGGGTATCGACTCCGAAGACTTCGACAAGATTTTCGAGCCGTACTATTCCAAGAAGGAAATTGGCCGAAGTGGCAGCGGGTTGGGGTTGTCAGTTGTCTACGGCATTGTGAAAGACCACAAGGGGTACTATGATGTCTTTTCCAGGGTCAGCGAAGGTACAGAATTCGTTCTTTACTTTCCGGCTGTCCACGAAGCGGTGGCTAACGTTACTCATAAGAAGAAAAACTATGGTGGCCATGAAACCATCTTGGTGGTAGACGATCTGCCCGAGCAAAGAGACCTTGTTTCTCTGCTTCTGAGCACCCTAGGTTACAAAGTGACCGTGGCCAGCGGCGGCCGGGAAGCGGTGCAGTACCTGAGGGAACAGAGTGTAGACATAGTCGTTTTGGATATGATAATGGAGCCTGATTTCGACGGCCTGGATACCTACCGAGAAATCATCAAGCTGTGGCCTGGACAGAAAGCGGTTATTGTCAGCGGCTTCTCCGCAACTGATAGGGTCAATGAAATGCAAAGGTTGGGTGCAGGGCCGTACATTAAAAAGCCATATAATCTGCACGCCATAGGCAAAGCCATCAGAGAAGAACTCGATAGAGAACCGGCTACAGTCAGTTCGTAAGATTTAATCGTAAGGATAGTTGTTTTTAGGGGACCGCCTGGACTGCTGCCCTAATATTGGCCCACTTTTAGTACTACTAAGCTATATTGGGAAAGTGCAAGAATGGGTAAATCCACTTTCGACAGCATGGCATTGATTGGCTGTGGTACAATCGGTTCCGGGGTTGCCTGTTTTCTTTCTCTGAATAGCATCCGCGTGACAGTGTATTCACGATCACGGAGTTCTTCTCGTAAAGCCAGAAAGGCTGTACATCAACGGCTACATAGCCTTCATTCGGCTGATAGCATCACATCCCTTCAAGTAGAAAGTGCGTTACAGAACCTGAGATTTGTCGACAGAATTGATGGAATGCTTACGCAAGAAAGTCTGATCTTGGAATCAATTGTAGAGAATCTAGGAGAGAAACAAGAGTTATTCGCAAAGCTAAACAAGTTGGTCAAACAGGATACGATATTGGCCTCTAATACATCTAGCCTGAGGTTAGCTGAGGTATTCGAGCCAGTTTCATACAAGGACCGTGTGGTTGGTCTCCATTGGTTTGCGCCTGCTGATTTGTTGCCCTTGGTAGAAATTGGAAATGCCGGTCAAACTTCACCGGAAGTCCTGAATGCTCTGCGTGACTGGTTGCTCCCGCTAGGCAAAAGTCCCATCGTACTAACGAACACACCTGTTGGTTACATTGTGAATCGTATGCAAGCTGCAATTTTGAGAGAAGCATGTTTCCTGACGGAAGTATACCGGGTAAAGCCTGAGGACATAGATAAAGCTTTCATGGATAGTATAGGTCTACGTAACGGAATAATTGGGTGTTTCCTTACGGCTGACTTGGGAGGACTTGATATCTTTACAGAACTCTTAAATAACATTTTACCGGAGCTTGCCTCGAGCGTGGCTGTCCCGGAGACAATTCGGAGACTAATCAAGAAGGGATACTTAGGTACAAAAGCTGGAGCGGGATTCTTCACGCACACAGATAAGGAAATGGCAGAGA
>Ga0315551_10000437_pt1 | contig 33389 bp, 18 predicted proteins | sample SalMarSW160290MG_FD_203678 | JGI IMG/M metagenome (GOLD analysis project Ga0315551, IMG submission 203678) | Salt marsh sediment microbial communities from the Plum Island Ecosystem LTER, Massachusetts, United States - Salt Marsh Sediment SW1602-90 ...
GCTTCGCCGTCTCCGCCAGGTCAATGAGAAAGAGGCTGGCTTTCGTTGCGATGCGTGTCGCTATATGGGTCATGGCAAAGCGCTCTTTGGGAAACGGGATACCGCGGGGCGGCGCCTCAGGTTAAACCGCCAGCTCGGGCCGGAAAACCTCGCAAGCAGCCGCCGAGCTTGGGCACGGGATGTCCCGGCCAAGAGCGACGTTCATTTCGGTCCGTGGGTTCGTCACGTTCGCGCGTACCTCGCCTCATTTCAGCCCGGAGGAGCACCCCGTATCCTACGCCCACCGCGAGAAGTGAAAAGCCGAGGCGAAGCACAGGCTATCGGAAAATCAGATTGCCATCCTTCTCGTCCACGGTGAGGATTTTCCCCGCGGGCAACTGTTCCCTGAGGATTTCTTCCGCGAGGGGGTCTTCGAGGTGCTTCTCGATGGCTCGTCTGAGCGGCCTGGCGCCGAATTTCTCGTCGAAGCCGACGTCAATCAAGAACTGCTTCGCTCCATCGCTCAAGGCCAGCTTGAGGCCCTGTTTTTCCAGCCGCTCCTGCACTTTTCGGATCTCGATGTCAATAATCTTTAGGAGGTCGCCCTTGGTGAGAGAACGGAAAACGATGATGTCATCCACTCTGTTGAGAAATTCTGGGCGGAAGATTCTCTTCACCTCGCCGAGGATTTTGTCCTTCATCTTCTCGTAGTCCTGCTCGCCCGAGGCGGCGCCGAACCCAACGGAGACCTGCTTCTTGAGCAGCTCGGCGCCTACGTTGGAGGTCATGATAACCACCGTGTTTCGGAAGTCCACGGCCCGCCCGAAGTTATCCGTAAGTTTTCCCTCCTCAAGCACCTGTAGAAGGACGTGCATCACGTCGGGATGGGCTTTTTCGATTTCGTCGAAAAGGATGACCGAGTAAGGCCGTCTTCTGACCTGCTCGGTGAGCTGGCCGCCCTCCTCGTAACCGACGTACCCGGGGGGCGAGCCCACCAGCCTGGAAGAAGAGAACTTCTCCATGTACTCCGACATATCGAGCTGGATGACCGCGTCCTCCTCTCCGAACATGAACTCGGCGAGGACCTTACCGAGGAGGGTCTTGCCGACGCCCGTGGGGCCGAGGAACACGAATGAGCCGATGGGACGGCGGGGGTCCTTCATATCCGCTCTTGACCTTCGCAGCGCTTTTGAGACGGCTTTGACCGCTTCGTCCTGGCCGACGACACGCTTATGGAGTTCTTCTTCCATACGGAGGAGTTTATCGGTTTCCTTCTCCTCCAGCTTCGAGAGGGGGACGCCAGTCCATTTGGAGACGAGGTAAGCTATGTCTTCCTCGTTGACGTTGACCTTTTTTTGCTGTTTGTTCTCTTTCCAGTCACTGAGAGAGGCGTCGTACGTCGCCTTCAGCTCTTTTTCTTTGTCTCGGAGGCGGGCAGCTTTTTCGTACTCCTGATTGGCGATGGCAAGCTCTTTCTCCTTCCGAGCGGCGGCGATTTGCTCCTCGAGCTTTTTCAGGTTTGGCGGACGAGTCATGACAGATATGCGGGCCCGGGCGCCGGCCTCATCAATAAGGTCAATCGCCTTGTCGGGGAGGTTTCTGCCGGAGACATATCTCGAGGAAAGGTTTGCTGATGTGACCAGGGCGGAATCCAAAATGCGGACGTTGTGATGTTCCTCGTACCTGTCTCGGAGGCCCTTGAGAATTTCGATAGTTTCTTCGACGGTCGGCTCATTGACCATGATGGTCTGAAACCGCCTCTCCAGAGCCGAATCTTTCTCGATATATTTCCGATATTCATCAACGGTGGTGGCGCCGATGCACTGCAACTCTCCCCTCGCTAAGGCGGGCTTGAGGATATTGGAGGCGTCTATGGCGCCTTCCGCGGCGCCGGCGCCGACGATTGTGTGAAGCTCGTCTATGAACATGATAACGTCACGGGACCTGCGAATCTCGTCCATGACCGCTTTTATTCTCTCCTCGAACTGGCCTCTGTATTTTGTCCCGGCGACCATCAGAGCGAGGTCCAGAGTTATCAATCTCCTGTTCGCAAGCAACTCGGGGATATCGCCGGCGACGATCTTCTGGGCAAGCCCTTCCACAATGGCCGTTTTTCCTATTCCGGCATCGCCGAGAAGAACGGGGTTATTTTTCCTTCTGCGGCAAAGGATCTGGATGACTCTGTCTATCTCATCCTTTCTTCCGATGACCGGGTCGAGTTTTCTCTCCCTGGCAAGCTCGGTCAAATCGCGGCCAAATGCGCGAAGAGCCGGATGTTTGCTCGACTCAGTCCTGCCTCCGGCGGGGCGCGCCAGTCCCATAGACGCTGAGAAGCCCGACAGAATCTCCAGCACCTCATTCCTCGCCTTATCGAGGTCCACATCGAGGTTCTGGAGAACCTTGGCGGCTATCCCGTCCTTTTGTTTGAGCAGCCCCAGGAGAATGTGCTCGGTCCCCACGTAGTTGTGTTTGAAGCGTTGTGCTTCTTCCCAGGCGCTTTCGTAAACTTTCTCCGCGCGAGGCGTATTGGCTGGCCTACCGATGCTTTTCGTCGGGGGGCCGGAGCCGACCATTTTCTCGACCTCTGCTCGAACGATATCGAAGTCGAGCCCCAGCCGCTTCAGGACGTCCACCGCCACGCCCTGGCCAAGCTTTATCAGACCGAGCAGGATGTGTTCTGTGCCGACGTAGTTGTGGTGGAGCCTCTGGGCCTCCTTTTCAGCGAGTCTTTTGACCTGTTTTGCCCTGTTTGTGAACTTGTCCCACATGGTTGTGCCTTCTGTACCTCCTACGGCATTGAGCGAACCTTAGCGGCAAAGCGCCCGGCGCCGGTTGTCACTACTTGTTCTTGGCCAGCCGGCTGCGAAGCAAGTTTCCCCTCTCGACATCTCTGCTAACGGCATCCAGTTGCCTACCGTTGATTCGCTGAAGGTGAGCTGGCTGGGTGAAAATGAGGAGCTCGTTGATTGCCTGCCGGTCCACGTCTCCAATAATCCCGAGGTCAACTCCCATTCTGAGCGTTGACAACAGGTCAATGGTCTCTTTGGAAGTGATTATGTGCGCGTTGCTCAGGATACCATAGGCCCTGCCGACCCTATCGTATAGGACATCTGCATTGGTCTTGAGAAGGGCCTTTCTGGCATTTTTCTCGGTTTCGACGACCTGAAGCACCACTTTTTCCAGCGTGGTTATGATATCGCTTTCCGTTTTGCCCAGAGTTTGCTGGTTGGAAACCTGAAAGAGATTTCCGAAGGCTTCCGTGCCCTCACCGTAGAGTCCGCGAACCGCCAGGTGCAGTTTGGCAACGGCTTGAAGAACCTGGTCTATCTGTTTGCTCAGTATCAACCCTGGCAGATGGAGCATCGCGGAAACCCTTATGCCTGTGCCGACGTTGGTCGGGCAGGCGGTGAGATAACCAAGCCGAGGGGAAAAGGCAAAACCCAGCTTGCGTTCGAGCCGGTCATCAATGTCGTTGATTATTTCCCAGCATTTCGTCAGGCGAAGCCCCGGCAGAAGCGCCTGCATTCTGATGTGGTCTTCCTCGTTGACCATAACCGTGACGACTTCTTTTGAGTCAACGACCACAGCGCTGCCGACCTTTTTGCTGGCGAGCTCCCGACTGATTAAGTTACTCTCCACAAAAAGCTGCTTGTCAATATCGGAAAGCTCCTCGATTTTCAGGACGGTGCAGCCCCGGAAATGAGGGATGCTTCCCACCGCGGAGAGGATTTGGTCCCTCGCCCGCTTTTTTTCCGTGGGCGTAGCTCTGCTCGGGAAAAGGCGGTCGGCGAGGTTCCTTGCGAGCCTTACCCTGCTGCTGAACACCGTCTCAGACTCCGGGCCGTTCCCACGCAGCCACCCCTTTTGGGATTTGATGAACTCCTCGAACTTCATTTTCCCGGTTTTTCGTCCTTGACCGCCTGAATTTGGTCCCTCAGGACGGCAGCCTCCTCAAACTCCTCGTTGTCTATGACCTCCTTCAGCTTCTGGTGCAGTTGGGCAAGCTGTGCGGCTTTGCCCGGTTGCCCGGCAATGGACTTAGGCACTTTGCCGACGTGTTGTTTATCTCTCTGTATCTCATCGAGGATGGGCTGAAGGTTGGGTTCAAAAGCCTCGTAGCACATCGCACAGCCGAGCCTTCCCTTTTTTCTGAACTTGCCGAAGGTCAAACGGCAGCGTGGACAAGTTTTCCCACTCTCCTCCACGGCGTAAGCCGCCTCAGTCAATCCCTTGAGGACATCGGCCACCGAGAACTGAGCGGCAGCGACAAGGTTTTTCTTTTTAGCACAAGACTCGCATAACGCCATTGTCTTCGGTTTGCTGTTGGGCAGAACCTCGGTGTAATGGATCGTTGCAATGTGCTCTTTGCAGATGTCGCAAAGCATGATTACTCTCCTATGATATATATCTTGCCTGCCTCACTCTTACTTATAAATTGTCGGCCAAAAAGCCGAGGAAGTCAACTGAGAAGTTTTTCCGTGCGACCCTATAAGATAAACGATGCCAACAATGCGGAAGTTCCCACGGGCGTTGAAGGTCGAACTCCGGTCGCCCGCCGCTTGGCGGAAAAAGTTCATTCCAGAATCACTCCGTCCGCGATCTTCACAACTCTATCACACATCTGAGCCAGTTTCTGGTCGTGGGTCGCGATAACCACGGTGTGTTGGCCGCTCTTGTTGACCTCCCGAAGCAGCCGGAGAACCGATTCGCCCGCTTGGCTGTCCAGATTACCAGTGGGCTCGTCGGCGAGGATAACCCTCGGATCGTTCAACACCGCCCTGGCGATTGCGGCTCGCTGCAGTTCCCCACCGGACAGTTCGCCCGGCTTATGCTGCAACCTCTCTCCAAGGCCGACGAGGTCAAGTAAGTCGGCGGCTCTTTTGCGCATTGAACTGCCGCCCTCCAGAGAAAGTTTCCTGCCAATCTTCGCCGGAAAAAGCGTATTCTCCAACAAACTGAAATCCGCCAGAAGATGGTAGAATTGAAAGACGAATCCTATGGTGGAATTTCTAAGCTCCGCTCGTTGGCTGTCACGAAGTCGCGTTATGTCCACGCCATTGAGACTAACTGAACCTTCGTCAGGGCGGTCGAGAGCGCCGAGGATGTGCAGAAATGTGGTTTTCCCCGCACCGGAGGCGCCCACGATAGCGAGCATTTCGCCCTCGCGCACGCGAAGGTGCGCGCCTTTGAGAACGACCACTTTTTCCTTTCCCATGGGGAAAGACTTCACGATCTTGTCTGCCACGAGGATGTCTGCCATTAGAGAACTCCCCTGCGGACGCGGGTCTCGCCCCCCGGCGCTTTACTCATATCGGAGCACCTCCACCGGGTCGAGCGTCGCCGCTTTCCATGCCGGATAAATGCTGGCGAGAATGCAAAGCAGGAGTGCCACCGCACAGATTACCCATATCGCCCCTGCGGAAAGGTCAACCGGTATCTTGTCGAGGTAGAAGATCTCTCCGCTGAATAATTTCTCCGTCCGCGTAACCTTACTGACCCAGCCGGCAACTGGATCAATGTTGTGGGAAAGAACCAATCCGCCCACGACGCCAGCGGCTATACCGACGAAGCCGATAATGACGCCGCTCAGGGCGAAGATGGCGATAATGGAACTTTTGCGCGCCCCCATAGACCGCAGGATACCGATCTCCTTTCGCTTGTGCATAACCGTCATGGTAAGGCTGGCGATGATGTTCAGAGCCGCCACGGCCGTGATGAGAGCGACAATAATAAACATGATAACCCGCTCCTGTTGAATCGCGCGGAAGAGCGTCATTCGCAAGTCCTTCCACGTCTTGACCGTATATGGATAATGCCTGGCTTTATCCTCCTTGTCGTGAACTGTCAAAGAACTGAGCTTCCGGTCGAGGTCGCTTTTCACCTGGTCGCAATACTTGATGGCGTCCAGCTTCACTGAAAAGCCGTGAATCAGATCCTTTTCCGATAATTGTTGGAGGAACTGCCCGCTTCTGAGCGAGGTAAAGCAGAGTTTCAAGTCCTCCTCCGCCAAGCCGGAGCGAAAGATGCCAGTGATGCGAGCAGGGAAAGCGCGCTCTATTCTGCCGAAGACACCGATGCCCGCCGAGGCTATGTCAATCGTGTCGCCGAGCTTCAGGTCAAAACGGTCGCAGAACACCTTGCCCAAAATCACCGGCATGACGAGCGTCTTTCCTCCGTACGGGCCGGGGATTTCGACTTCTTCGAGGTCAAGGTCGCTTTTCAAAAGATGGTCGTCCTCGCCCACGAATCCACATCCGGGGTGGCTGCACCTGAAAATGCCATCCTTGACGTTCTTGCGGTATTCTTCGCGGGTGTAGGCACTCCTGCACCTCCCGCAGGTGAAATAGACGAGGTATTCGGGAAGCTTCGAGACCTGAGCGATTTTCTGAGGGTCAACCGCTCGAAAGAAAAGGGTAGTGCTGAGATTATCTATCCGGGCGCTCAAATCTCCCCAGACAAATGGGCAGACTGCCGCGACATGCGGAGTGGATTGAATTTCCTTCTCCACATCCCGCCAGTTTGAGATGAGGCGGTCCCCCGTGATCTCTATGTGCGAGCTCAGGCCAATGGACCTCTCCCGAAGATTGTTCGCGAAGCCGTCCATAACGGCGATGACCACAATCAAAGTCATAACGCCAACGGCAAGCCCGAGGATGGATATGAAGGTATTTACGGATATGTATGCCCGGCTTCGCCTCGGTCTAAGATACCTCAAGCATACGGACAGCTCGTAGGGCACGCTATTGTCTTTCCTTTCTGATGATATGCAGGATAAACGACTCCGACGAAATAGAGGACGATGCGCCGGAGCTTCACGTCAAGGTCCCCGAACGGGCGGTTCGGCACTTCGCCCGAGGGCAGCCTCAAGAGCATTTCTTCTGAGATTCTCGCCCAAACCATCACCACGCGACAATCTTGTAAAACTTGCGGTCTGTCCCGGAAGCCGCATCGTCGGTATATTGCAGCTCTGTGCCATCTCCATTGAAAACGTGGGGGTTTGGGGTCCACTCGCCTGAAAGGTCAGATGCCGTGAGCACCTGATATTTTTTCCCCGCGGCCCCTTTCCATCTCAGCGTCATCTGATTTTCTCCCGCTGCGACAACAACGCCCGGACGCAAAATCGCTTCCAGAAGCAACGGGTCAACTCTCTCTTCCGAGGAGGCGGCAAAGCTCCCCATCTTCATAAAGTGGAGGTTGCCGTACGAGATAGTCATGCTCAGGTCCGCCAGAGGATTTGTGATCTCAACATGCCCGCAATTGACTTGTTGTGTGCAAACCGGGCAGTGGAAATAGCAGTCCGCCTCGTAGGGTACGATGTAACTCCTTATCGGGTTCTCGCCGACCGGCAGCGCCTCGATGCGCTGGCGCATCCTTCTCGCAAGCTCCACGCCGTCAAGAACTCCATCGCCGTCACTATCCGCAACATCGGGGCGAGTGCCAAAATGAGCTTCCTCGTTGTCGAGAAGGCCGTCGCTGTCTGAGTCCTTTGGAAAAATAACGAGGTGAGAGGTACCGTCGCTTCTAAGGGCCAGGTCAAGCAGGCACGGATTCACACGGCCGCGATGCAGGTCGCCCCCATACGAAAAACTGCCGCGCCGCATGTAGTGAAGCGCAACATAAGGGATTTCGAGGTTGATGTTTTCCTTCGGGTTGATGAGCTCCATCCAGCCCATGTTCACGTTCTCGCCGCACACATCGCAGACCTCGTAACCCCTCAGCATGTGCTCGACGACAAACGGACGGTCCTTGGGGCCGTCCTCGGGCTTGAGGGCCCTGGGGAGGTCCCCGACAGCCTCCCACAAGTCGTGAGCTAAAGCGAAGCCATCCGGGACACCATCAATGTTGGCGTCAGCAACGGTCTTGTCGGCGCCGAAATAGTCCTCTTCACCGTCTGTGAGCCCGTCGCCGTCGGCATCTTCCTCCACGGCGAGCATGTGCCCCGGGCCGGGGGAGTGAAGGCCTTCAAGGAGCAGTTTCACGTCGAGTCTTCCTTCACCGTGATGGTCTCCCGCAAAGGAGAAGCTCCCGTGCTCCATGTAATGCACGGCGATATAAGGAACCCCAACATAAAGCTGAGCCATCTGATTGACGACGGTCAGATGCCCCATGTTGACGTTCTGCCCGCAGATGTCGCACCATTCCAGACCCTTGACCTCAAAGTCGAGACGATAAACCTGGTCGTGAGAAGGCTTGTCCGGCAGGGCGTTGATTTCGTCGGCGGCAGCCTCCGCAAGCTCCACACCATCGAGGATTTCGTTGCCGTTCTCGTCAGGATTGTTAGGATTCCTCTGAAGGTCCAACTCCTCCTGGTCGGCCAGAAGGTCTCCGTCCGCATCGGGGGAGACGTGCAAAAGATGCCCGTCACCCTCGCCGCTCAGGACGGCTTTTAGCTGCCTCGGGTCAACTCTGCCCTCCGGAGCGAAGTAGCCGCCTTCCCAGGAGAAACCGCCGTGCTCAAGGAAATGAAGCGCCATCGAGGGAATGGAGATGGAGGAGCCGGTCACGGGGTTTATCACATCCCAAAGGTCCATGACCACCGGCTCGCCGCATCGGGGACATATATCTATGCCGTCCATGGGGTGCTCGACGACGAACGGGCGGTCCTTGGGACCGTTTTCGGGATTCCCCACCCGAGGCAGAGCGTCGAGCTGAACTCGCAGTTCGCTCGAAAGGTCAAGCCCGTCGCGGAGATGGTCGCCGTCCGTATCGGGATTTTCGGGACCGGTCTCAAAAACCGGCTCTTCCCAATCCCGCAGCCCGTCATTATCACGGTCCGTTCCTTCGGGTTCCGGAATGAAATGCGCGAGTCCTTCCGAACGGAGCACCGTGTTCAGGAGAGCCACGTTCACCCGCCCCCTGTGTTCACCGCCCGCATAAGAGAAGCTGCCGTGCTCCATGTAATGCTTGGCGATGTAAGGGATGCCGATAGAGAGCTTCTCCAGAGGGTTGAAGATCTCAAGGAATCCCATGTTGACTATTTCGCCGCATACGTCGCAAGCCTCGACCCCGTAAACCTTGTTGTCAATCAGATAAACGTGGTCCGGGGAAACCTCTTTGGGAAGGGCATCAATGGCGGAGGATAGTGCCAATGCCAAATCAACTCCGTCGGGAACAAGATTGCCGTCCTCATCGGTCTCGGCGGGATTCATGTGCAGCAGAAGCTCCTCGTCATCCTTGAGGAAGTCCGCATCTTGGTCCTCCCATGCTTCCAAAGGTATCCAGTGCGGATCACCCTCCTTGTACTTCGCCTCCAACGCTGGCAAGGCGCCGAGGGCTACCAGGGAAGCAGCCGTGGCAACCGCCTTCCTCAGATGCTCAGCAACCACCGCCTCCCGAACCGTTGATAGAGCCGAGAGCAGCCGTCCTCGCATCGCCTTGCGGCATTCGCGGTAAATCTCCGCGTAGTAAGGCAGCAACAGCGGCGTGAGGGGGCAGTTGGGACAAGCCCAGTGGAACAGAATCCGCTGGTCGGACCTCCGCAGGGAGTTCTTGACGTAGCCTTTGGCGATATAGCTCTCCACGCAGCAGGAGGGATAACCGAACAACAGCCCTTCAATCCTCATGTTGGCGGGGCTGTGGTCAATCCTCTTGCCATCGAATCGGGAAGCGTAGAGGTCGAGGCAATGATTCGATCTGCTGAAGACCAGTTCGCGCATCCGCTTCCCGGAGCGAACGTACCTCGGGACGGTGCGCGTCTTCAGACCCAACTCCCGAAGGAGACGTTCCGTCTCCGGACCGAAATCCTTTTCCCAGCGGCTCAAAGGCTTGAGTCCCCCTTTCGTCAGCAAGGAAAGGTAAGCGAGATCAAAGCCGAGCTTCTTGAGGCAGTTAGCAGCCATTTCAAAGGTCCTCCTGTGGTCAACGAAACGCGCGTTTCACGCTGACACCTTGACTGCGTGCGGGGCTTCTTCGTTTTCAGAGAAGTCAATCGGCGCACGCTTCGGCCCCGAAGCGGAAAGACGACTCAATCGCCCGCGCCACGGCTCGAATCCTCTCCGCAACGCTTAAAGGTAATCTATCATATTTAAGCCTGACAGTCAACCACTCTCAGCGGGGGGGCCGTGGCTGCATTTCGGTGGGATGCCATGACGCCTTCTTTCGTCCTTCTCGCAGGCGGCATTCACGCCGTCCCTATGTCGAATCTCCGTCTCTATCGCACAATTGAGGACAGGAGGATAGCATTTTAGCCGGGCTTTAGCCGGCGCCAACCTTAGCGCTCCGATTCATAAGTTCGGCGACGTATTTGCCTTGACAGGATAACAGGATGGACATGATTCTTGGAATCCTGTTTATCGCGAAAGGTTCTTGGGCTTTCGCTTTACTCCAACTTCTCACGTACTGGCTTACCAGCGCCAACGAGCTTGTTGACGAGTTGTATCTCCTGAGCTGCCACAACAACCCCGTTGACACACTTCCGCTCGACGATGACCGGCTGACTTTCGACCCCGCCATGACTGCGCAGGAAGGTCTCGAACAACTTCTCCGCCAATTCCTTCCTTGCTACTTTGCGTCTTTGCGAGAGGCCTCCCGTTTTTCCATTTTCTCTCGCCAAGACGCCAAGGGCGCCAAGGTGTTCGACCCGAGCGCCCGGGGGCTTGTGATTTACTGGATGCTTCACGTCTCTGGAACAATCCCGTTCACGCCGATGGCGTGATTATCCCGTCAAAATAGCTCTTTCACGAGACCGTTCATACTTCACCCGATTTGCGAATCCATGTACTTAGCCACCGGCTTTAGTCGGTGGTATCGGATATAACGCGCCATCCCTCGACAGCCGGCTTCAGCCCCGCCGAGGCGGGGCTTCTCGAACAAAGGATTCATCCATACCCTGCCACTCAAATGGAGCCGCATCCCAGCCGGAGGTTTTTTGGCAAAGACCTCCATACAACTCAGTCGTGCCTCGGCCGGAACGTTCCGAGAAGCGGGGCTCAGCGGGCATCGAATTTGCCATTTCGTCATCAGAAAACTGTCGCGGCGTTAAGATTCCTTTCCGATGTTTGAAAGGTGTCCGGGATGGAGACACCTTGCTTATTTCACCCGCCGGCGCCAAACAAGCGCCTTGACGTATATTGTCCGTTGACGTAGCGTACAAGGCGCAACCGGAGTACACATTTCCGAAGGAAGAAACAGCATGTTCGGACTACACTTTGCGGATGTGATATGCCTGGTCTTGTACCTCGGCGGAATGGCCTTGGTCGGCGTCTGGGCGGCACGACTGATTCACACAATGGGCGATTTTTTCATGCCCCGTCGCTTTGGCAAGGCGACAATGGTCATGCACGGCTTCGGCACGGGCACCCACTCCGACCAGGCGGTGAGTGTCGCGTCCAAGACCTTCACCAACGGGCTTTCGGGAATCTGGTACCAATGGTTGTGGCTGTTCGCGACACCATTTTACTGGCTGATTGCTCCTGTCATGAGACGTTTCCGCGCCCTGACGACCGGCGACGTCTTTGAGGCTCGTTACAGCCGCAGCGTGGCGATGCTCTTCGCGGTTGTCGGCATGTTTCAGCTCATGGTCAACATTGGCGTGATGCTCAAAGGCTCCGGCGCCGTCATAACCGCCAGCTCCGGCGGGTTAGTCTCTTCGAATATTGCTATCATTGTCATGACCGTGCTCTTTGTCGGGTATGGGATAGCCGGTGGTCTTTCAGCAGCAATTGTGACCGATTTTATTCAGGGCATCCTGACGGTGGTGTTTTCGTTCATGCTGCTTCCCTTTGTCCTCCACGCCGTGGGCGGACTGGCGGGGATGCGCGGTGCAATAAGCGACCCGGATATGTTCTCGCTCGTCGCCCCTAAAGAGATCGGCGTGTTCTATATCATAGTCATCGCAATCAACGCCCTGGTGGGCATTGTCACCCAGCCGCACACCATGGGGAATTGTGCCGCAGGCAGAACCGAGATGGACGGGCGGGTCGGCTGGATGGTAGGGAACTTCATCAAACGAATATGCACTATCGCGTGGTGTCTCACGGGACTTGCCGCGGTGGCCTATTTCTCCGGTCAGAATGTCAAGCCCGACCACGTTTTCGGCCTGGCGGCGAGAGATTTTCTGCCGAGGATTTTCCCTGGGGCGCTGGGCATTTTCCTGGCATCGCTTTTGGCGTCGGTGATGAGCTCGTGCGACTCGTTCATGATCGCTTCATCCGCACTTTTCACGGAAAACATTTACAGACCTTTGCTTCCGCACAGGTCGCAGCGACACTATATCCTCGTGGGCCGCATCGCGGCATTGCTGGTAGTTATAGGGGGAGTAACCTTTGCGTTCCTGCTCGAGGACGTGGTGCAGGGCCTTGAACTTTTTTGGAAAATCGCCTCGATGATGGGCATCGCTTTTTGGTTAGGACTTTTCTGGCGGCGGACAACGGTTGCGGGGGCGTGGGCTTCGACCTTAACGGCGTTTGTGGTGTGGTGGCTGACAACGAGACCGTTCTTCGTTTCCCTCCTTGCAGATTGCCCGCTGTCCGGGCCGCTGCGCTTCGTGGTCGAAAAGAGCGAAGGCGCCGTCGTGTACCTCCCGTGGCAAATGCTCTTTTACCTGACCGCGGGATTGGCTGCCGGCATTTTGGTCAGCTTGTTCACCAAGCCCGTAGAGCAAGAAAAGCTGGATAATTATTACGCACTCATCCGCACGCCGGTCACGCCCGGCGAGCGAGTTCCTGCGCCTTGCACCCTGCCAGAAGACGCAGTTGTCCCTCCAAGTCGCAAAGTTTTCCCCAACAGCGACATCGAGGTCTCTTTCCCCACTCGCACCTCGCTCATCGGATTTCTCCTCGGCTGGCTTTGCGTTGCAGCTCTGATTGCCATCTTTGTGCTTATCTCGAAAGGATGACGAAGGCCTCTACATTGCGGATTGCGGATTGCGGATTGCGGATTGCAAAGTGCGGACTGCCGATTGCAGACTCGGGACTGCCGATTGCGGATTGCGGATTGCGGATTGCAAAGTGCGGACTGCCGATTGCAGACTCGGGACTGCCGATTGCGGATTGCAGATTGCGGATTGCAAAGTGCGGACTGCCGATTGCAGACTCGGGACTGCCGATTGCGGATTGCCAACTGCGGACTGCCGATTGCAGAGTCGGGACTGCCGATTGCGGATTGCGGACTGCCGATTACAGACTGCGGATTGCGGATTGCCAACGAGCATAGCTGTACTCCGAAATCACAACTCTGAAATCCGAGATGGCAGCTCGCGGATTGCAGATTCCGGATTGCAAACTGCGGATTGCAGACTGTGGATTGCAGATTGCGGATTGCAGACCACCGCAGTGCTGATTGCAAACCCTACAGCGCGGACTGGTGAAACGCAACGCCCGCGGGCCCATTCCGAAATCCGAAATCCGCAATCCGCAATTCACAGCCCCTCTTTTCCTTCGAGCTCGGCGATGACTCGCTTCGCCTCCTCGGCTTCGTCGAAAGCGGAGTCTATGGAAACAGCGGCTTTCAACTGGCGGAGAGCTTCCTCCTTCTGCCCCTCCTTGAACAGAGCCATTCCGAGATGGTATCTCGCCAGAGGATTCTGCGGGTTCTTCGCCACGGCAGAGGTGAGCTTTTCGCGAGCCTCCGTGTACCGCTTCAACTTGTACATTATCCACCCGACGGTATCGAGGATGCTTGGGTCACCGGGCCGGTACTCGTCCGCCTTTGTTGCGAGCGACAGGGCTTGTTGAAGGTCCTTCCCCTCCACACAGCCGACCCACGCGAGATTGTTGTAGGCAGAAGTGAGAAGCGTACGGTCCTGGGTCGAGGAAACGACCATCTCGTACATCTCTTTCGCTTTTGGATAATTCTTCAGGAGCAGATAATTCTGGCCCGCGAGGGCAGCGACGCGAGGGTTGTTAGTGCTGTCTTTGAGTGCTGTCTCGAACTCCTTCGCCGCCTCAGAGTATTTCTTTTGGGAAACGAGGAGTTGAGCCAGGCGGATTCTCACCCAGACAGCTTTGGGGCTGGCAGACAAGACCGTTGTCAGCTCCTTGGCCGCGAGGTCGGGCTTGCCTGAAGAAGCATAGGCTGCGGACAGGTTAATGCGTGCGGGAAGGAAGGACGAATCCAGAGCGATAGATTCTTGAAAGCTCGATATAGCCTCGGAGTGCAGGCCCTGTGACAATTGAGCGGACCCAAGGATGCCGTAGATTCTGGCGTCCTTGCTGCCGGAGGACAGCGCTTCCTGACAGGTGGCGATGGCCTCGTCGGGCTTGCCGGAGGCGAGCTGCGCCGCCGCAACAAAGACCGGGGCACTGGCGGCATCCGGAGAAAGCTTTTGGATGCGGGCATACGCCTTCTGCGCTTCCTCGAGGTTTCCCTGAGCGACGAGTGTATCACCGAGCAAACGGAGCCCTTTGATGTTGGTCTCGTCGAGCTCCACGACGTGGGAAGCATGTTTTTGAGCCGAATCGAGCAGACCCGTTTTCAGCTCCGAACCGGCGATGGACAGAAGGGCGAGCAATTGGTCGGGTTGGCGATTGAGCACGGTCTCGAGCTCTTGAATGGCTTCCGGGTCGCGGCCGTCCGCCTTCAGAACGTCGGATAGCTTCAACCTCGCATCTACCCAGTCCGGCCGCAACAGTAAGGCCTTCCGGAACTCGACGATGGATTCAGTCCGGCTACCTTTCCGAACCTCAACCCACCCGAGGATGTAGTGTGCCGACGCGAGGTCCTTTCCCCCGGAGAGAATCTCTTTGACTTCCTTGACCGCTTCCTCGAACTGGCCTGTCAGGCAGTGGAGGTGAGCGAGCATCAGCCTGGCAACGATATTGTCTTTGTTTTCCTCGGCGACAGCCCGGACATCAGCCAGTGACGCCTCGAAATCGCCCATGTGCTCATATAGCGGCGAGAGATCAACAAAAAGCGCCTCCGTAACCTTGCTGCCCGCGATACGCAACACCTCCTGCGCTTCCTTTCTTGCCTCGGCGACTTTTTTGTCGCCAAGATAAATCTTCGCCAGCGTCACGCGAGCGGCAAGGAGCTTTTTATCCTTCTCGCTCGCCTTCTCTAAGGCCGCGACAGCGTTTTCCCTTTCTCCCATCGCCAGATGCACCCGCGCCGTCAGTTCGTAAGCAGACCCCATATTCGGGAACCGCGTCGTGAGCTGCTGACAATATGTTAGAGCCTCTTTCTGCTTTTTCTGCGATAGAAGAACGTTCACAACGGCATTGTGCGCGGCGACATCCTTGGGATTGGCTTCAGCCGCCGCTTGAAACTCTTTCAGAGCCTCGTCATCTTTTCCCTGCAAGCGATAGATTGTTCCGAGGCGATTATACGCAGCAGAGGCCTTTGGGCTTTTCACCAACGCAAGCCGGCACTGCTGCGCCGCCTCGTCGTATTTCTTCTGCATGACCAAAACGGTGGAGAGATTCAGGTAGGAACCTACTGATTCGGGACTCGCTGCGATTGCCAGGCGAAACTGCTTGGCCGCCTCTTCAAGCTCCCCTTTCCTGATGTACGCTGAACCGAGCAGGTTGAGAAAGCCCCGCGGGTCGCGGGGTTTGCTCTTAAGCGCACTGCGGCATTTCTCTACCGCGCCGTCCGCATCACCGCCCGCAAGGGTCTCGAAGGCGACCTGGAAATCGGTCTTCTTCTCGCCCGAGACCACCGCCGCGAGCCTCGCGCGGACCAACGCCGCATCCTCGCTTTTCCCCTGAACATCGTAGGCGCGGACAAGACATTCAAGAGCCTCTTTCTGCGTTGGATTCCGCTCCAGAACGTTTTTGCAGTGGAGTTCCGCGTCGGAATACCAACCTTGCTCCAAAGCGATGGAGGCGAGATGAAGGCGCGCCTGGTCGAATTCCGGGAGCTGCTGGAGAAGAGTCTCATACTCGGACGCAGCCATCGCGGGTTGATTGATATTGTAAAGCGCCCCGGCAAGTAGATAGCGTGCCTCGGCCCAGGCCGGACGCTCTCGAAGCGCGCTCTGGAGGTCAACAACCGCCTCCGAGAATTTCTTGCGATAGAACCGCACGCTCCCTCGGACAAACATCGCCCCGGCCTGCGTCGTCCGACTTCGCATCGCTTGTTGCGCCTCTTTCAGGGCGTCGTCGTATTTTTCCGTCCTCAAGTAAAGCAGCGCCAGCGCCAGGTGACCGGAGGCTCTGCGCTTGTTCTTTTCGAGAGCCTTCTTTACCTCCTCGATAGCCTTGTCGTATTGCTTTTCCTTCTGGAAGATGTCCGATAGGAGCATGTGCGCCTCGAAATTGGCGGGGTCGAATTCCTCCACGATGCTCGATGCCACTTGACGAGCTTCATCGTTTTTCCCTTCCGAGAACAGCGCCTTCCCCAGAGCCACGCGTATTCTGATAAAACCCGGGTCCATCTCGAGAGCCTTGCGATACTCGGCGATCGCTTTGTCCGCTTCGCCCTCCTGCCGATAGATATTCCCGAGGAGTCCGTGCGACTTCGCGCAAGCGCGAGAAAAAGCCGTAGAAGAGCCCGGCTTCTCCTCAATCGCCGTTTCGTTAAGCCGCGAAAGAACCTGAATCGCCTCCGCGACTTTCTTCTCCGCGTAAAGCACATCCGCCAAGCCGACGTAAGCCTCCGCCCTCGCCGCCGAGCCCTCCCCGGCAGTCTCCGCCGCGAGCCTAAAAGAACTTTCCGCGTCACCAAGACGGCGCTGAGAGAAATAGACCCGCGCCAGCTCGTAGTGCGTTTCGTGGTTGTTCGGCTCGAGGCTGAGAGCTTTCTTGAACTCTCTCTCGGCTTCTCGCAGGCGATAGTTCTTCGCGTAGAGGAGGCCTTTCTTATAATGCCTCCGGGCGCGAGACTTAGGAGAGCCGCACCCCGCCAGCATCGCTACGAGCAGCAGCGAGACCACAAGCCCCGCCAGCCGCCGCGTCATCCTAAAAAATCGCATGACAACCTCCACATTTATGATTTCGGACCGGCAATTTCGGGCCCTGCAATCCGCAGTCAGCAATCGGCAGTTCGCAATGAGCGATTCCGTGCCAGCCCCTACCTGAAACTTTATCTCAAACCATGCCCAACCTCAAGCATAAACACGCGCGACCCGTAATACCTCCGTCTCGAGCGGATAGCCCGCCGTGGCGGGGCAGAGAACAAGGAAAAAAGGAGGGTAACGCAAAGGCGCAGAGTCGCAGAGAGGAGCATGAGAAGGACTCCGTCGTCGCCTGCCGTGGCATGGGCATCTTGCCCATGATCCCGAACGGGTCCCCCGCCAGAGGCGGGGGATGCCACGTGGGGGATGGCTTTTTTTGCCGTGAAGGGTACAGCCCGAGCCCGTCGAGGGCGAGACGCCCTCGCGACTGCCCCGCCATGGCGGGGCGGCGTTACCCTAAGCAACCTTACCCACTGAAACGTAGCCGCACCCCCTCCGTTTCAAACGTCGCAATGGTCTCGGTTTTTTTGTATAATCCCCTGACGCATTTCATCTGACGGGATGACAGGATAGACCTCGTCCTGAGTATCCCATCCATTCTGTCACAAAGATTTTCGGAGAGGGCAAAATGATGAGACAGACCAAAATCACACGCCGCGCGTTCTTGCGCGATAGTGGCCTGGCGGCGGCGAGCCTCACGTTGCCTTTCAGCAGTGCGGCGGCTGCGCTCAATGCGGTGACGAAAGTTGACCCTGCAAAAGCGGAGCAGGTCCAACGTGCCGCGATCTTCAACGAATACCGCTATGGCCACATGGTTCAGGAGTATTATGTGCACCGCCTCCGTGAGATAGCACGTCAGCGAGCCGAAGCTCGCTCAGCGGTTAGCACGCCAAAGGACGTGATGAAACTTCGCAAGGAGGTGCGCCGCAAGCTCGGGAAATTTTTTGGGGCGCGTCCGGCTCGCACACCGCTGAACGCCCGCATCACCGGCAAGGTGGAACGCGAACATTATACGATTGAGAAGATTGTCTATGAAAGCCGTCCGAGCTATCTCGTCACCGCCAACCTCTACGTCCCAAAAAACATCACAGGACGGATGCCAGCGGTGTTGGGCGCGTGCGGCCACTCCCTGAACGGAAAGGCATCCGCTCCATATCAGGAGTTCAGCCGAAACCTGGCCAGGCAGGGCTATGTGGTGTTGGTTTACGACCCGCCCTCGCAGGGTGAGCGCATCGAATATCCCGACGCCGAGGGCGTGCCGAGAGTCAGTTTCGGCGTGCACTCCCACAACATGGCCGGCAACCAGATGACGCTTTGCGGGAAAAACTTCGCGCTGTGGGAGGCATGGGACGGCATCCGGGGGCTCGACTATCTCCTTTCGCGGCCGGAGGTAGATTCCGGGCGGCTCGGCGTGACTGGCAATTCCGGCGGCGGCACCCAAACCTCGAACCTCACCGCCCTCGACGACCGATTCACGATGGCCGCGCCGAGCTGCTTTGTCACACGCTATCGTTACAACCTCGAGAACGAAGAGCCGACCGATGCGGAGCAGGTCGTTCCCGGCATGCTCGCCGCAGGATTGGACATGGCAGACTTCTTCACGGCTCAGATACCGCGACCGACGCTGCTAATCGGACAGGCCAACGATTTCTTCGATGCTCGGGGTCTCTGGGAGACTTACTACGAGCTGCGGCGATTGTACGCAATCCTCGGCGCCGAGAAGAACATCGAGATTTACGTCGGCACCGAAACGCACGGCTACAACAAAGAAGCTCGCCAGGCTATGTATCGCTTCTTCAACAAGCATGCCGGTATAGACGCCTCCCCCCTCGAGCCCGATGAACCCGTGGAGAAAGATGAGGTATTACAGGCTACGTCCGCAGGTCAGGTTTATCTGATGAGCTCGCGGCGGACATTCGATTTCACCCAAAAGGCAGCGCGCGGCTTAGCCCGGCGGCGAAAGGTTGTTGTCGGCAAAGCGCTTGCTGACCAGCTCGTCAAGCACTTGTCCTTGCCCGAGCGCGCCGGCCCGCCTCATTACCGGGTGATGCGCGCGAGCGTCGTCTGGAATAACCCCCGCGTGCGAAATTACGGCTTCGCCGTGGAAACGGAACCGGGCATTGTGGCGCTTCTGCACGCCATCGTGAAAACCGGCGCCTTGTACTATTTCCCGGAGGTCAAAAATGCCACCATCTATGTCCCCCACCGCTCTGCGCTGAAGGAAGTCATCCTGGGCTTGGCGCCAAAGCAACCCGATTCGCCAGCCCTGTTCGCCCTGGACGTTCGCGGCATGGGCCAACTCACCGCCCGGACGTGCAAGGACCGCGGCGATGATTTCTTTCACCCCTATCACAGCGATTACATGTACGCCAACCACGGCCTGATGCTCGATGAGCCCTACTGCGGAAGACGCGTGCACGACCTCCTCCGCGTCCTCGACCTTTTTCAGGCAAACGGTTCCCGCAGCGTGCACTTGGTCGGCCGGGGGATGGGTGCCATCACCGCAACTTTCGCGGCTATCCTGCACCCGTTGGTCAAACAGGTAACACTCCACAACGCTTTGTTGTCATACCACGAGGTGACGCAGGAGCCGAGGTACGCCTGGCCATTCTCCACGATGGTCTTCGGCATTCTCAGGAAGTTTGACCTCCCGGATTGCCTGCGCGAGCTCACGGCCGAGAAAAAGCTGACCGTCGTTGACCCCTGGGACAGCCGGATGCGCCTCTGGCCAAAAGCCAAACTGGGCGCACATCTCAAGGCGCTCAACCTCGAAAAGTTGGAGGTTCGCTGGTCGGACAGCTAATACTCCATTGCGCATTGCGGATTGCAGATTGCGGCGCCCGCAGCGCGGAGTGACGCGACGCTGCTCGGCCCGTTCCGAAATCCGAAATCGAAAATGGCGCCAACATCCTATACCATTAAGAAGGAGGAGCCATGAAACACGCAAATCAGACAGATAACATCCTTGGCGTCTTAGCGTCTTGGCGAGACAAGCCGGCAGAGGGCAGACGCCTCACAAAGGCGCAAAGCCGCAAAGGTCGGTTGCTTACGTCATTCTTGTTCATCGGCATGCTCGTGCTGGCCGGAGACCTCTCGACTGCGGATTGCGGATTGCAGATTGCAGATCCTCGAGTCCCAAATCGCCAATCCGAAATCCCATACCGGTGGGCCCAGTCTGAAATCCCAAATCCGAAATCCGAAATCCGCCGCCTGTCCGCCCGTGCCGAAATCCCAAATCCGAAATCCGAAATCCGAAATGGCCCGGCCGTGTCTGGGCGCCCGGTTGTTGTGGACGCTTCTCGCTACTCCGACCTCCAAAAGGCCTTCTTGGCGGTGCCTGAAGGCGGCGGCCTGGTCAAACTGCCGCCGGGCGACTTCCTGCTGACACGTCCCCTCATCCTCACGCGAGAGAACACGAGGATAGAGGGAGCGGGGGCGGCGACACATTTGATCAATCGCAACAAGGAAAGCCAACCGGCGTTCATCATCCGGCCCGCGAGCCGTCTCAGCGACCGCCAGGCGCGCATCTGGCGTGTGCAGCTCGCCGACTTTCGCATTAGCGGTAATCCCAAAAGCGGCGACGGAGTGCGAGCCGAGGGCGTCAACGAGATATACATCCACGGCATGTCCGTTGACCACAACGGCGGGCACGGCATCAACCTGATTGATTGCTACGAGGACCCCCGCATCTGTGACTCCATCATCACCTACAACGGCGACGCAGGGCTGAATATTCTCTCCGGACACGACATCGTGGTCAACGGAAACCAATTCGAGGAGAACAGGGACGCTGTTCGCTGCATTGACAGCTTCAATCTCTGCATGAACGGCAACAACCTCGACGACCATCTCCGCCACGGGGTCGTCATCGAGAACACTTACGGTTCGGTCCTGAGCGGGAACATGATCGAGGAGTGTCGGGGCACAGCCGTTGTTCTCGACCGCGATTGTTATGGCATCACCATCAGCGCCAACGTAATCGCCCACAACTCCGGCGGCGGCGTGGACCTCCGGGACGCCTGGGGGTGCGCCGTCTCCGCCAACACGTTTACCATCGTCGCTCAGCGGGCGGTCGCCATCGGGCCAGGAAGCGGGCGCATTACCGTCACCGGCAATAATTTCTCCAACGCTCACATCGGCCCCGGCGTCAAACGGGATGACCCCGCCACCGGCGTCACCCTCGCTCACACGTCCGACGTTGTGATCTCCGGGAACGTTTTCACGGGACTTGCCGCAGAGGCCATAAAAGCCGAAGGAGAATGCAAGCGGATCGTTATCGTAGGAAATGCCATGAGCGATCTCTCGAGGTCCGCCCTCGGCCGCGCTACCCCCGCGATGGACCTGAGCGGCGCCGAAGCGGTCGTGAAAGATAACGCCGTTGAGAAAGAATCTCCGGCGGAACAGTAACGGCATTGGGGCGGAGAGACCTCAAAGGCCAACGTTTGTGAAAAACAACAGTTGTATAAATGAGAGGAGGAAATGTTATGAGGCGAATATGTGCTCTGTGGTTCGTCTGTCAGTTTGCGATGCTGCTGGCAATTGCTCGTACACCGGCTGCGGATTTCTTCGTCGCTGTGGAGGGCAACGACGCTTGGTCCGGCAAGTTGGCCGCCCCCAATAGCGAGCGCACCGACGGCCCCTTCGCCACTATCCAGCGAGCTCAGCAGGAAGTCCGCAACCTGAAGCGAGCGGAACCCGACCGCCACCGCCCGATTGAGGTGCTGGTGCGTGGGGGGACGCATTTCCTAAAGGAAGGCCTCATCTTCACACCGCAAGACTCCGGCACGCCCGACTCGCCGGTTGTCTATTCTGCCTATCCGGGCGAAAAGCCGGTGATAAGCGGCGGCGTTCAACTGAAGGGCTGGAAGCGCAATGCAAAGGACCCCGCAAAGGCGGAGCTGCGCATCCCCGAGGTTCAGCGCGGCGAGTGGGCCTTCTCGCAACTTTTCGTGAACGGGCAGCGCCGCTACCGCCCGCGGCTCCCGAAGGAGGGCTACTATTCAATTGCGGGAGAGGTCCCTCCCACCACGCAGGCGAAAAGCCGAGGCTTCGACCGCTTCATGTTCAAAGCAGGCGACCTCAAGAAGGACTGGAAAAACCTCGGTGATGTGGAGGTTCTCTGCTTTCACTCCTGGTCAATGTCGCGGATGCGCATCGCCTCCATTGACGAATCGAAACGCATCGTCACCTTCGCCGGGCCCACCGTCAGCAAGTCCGGGTGGGCAGGGCTGCAAAGGGGCAAACGCTTCCTCGTGGAGAACGTGCCCGATGCCCTCGAAAAACCGGGCGAGTGGTATCTCGACCGCCACAGCGGCGTTCTCACCTACATCCCGTTGCCTGGAGAGAATATGCGGAACGCCGTTGTAATCGCGCCGCGACTGGAGTGCCTGGTGCAACTCAAAGGCGACGTGCCGAAACACCAATGGGTTAAATATGTGACCTTTCGCGGACTGACCTTTGCCCACACCAACTGGAACACGCCCCCGAAAGGTTACAGCTTCTCGCAGGCGGAGGCGATTCTGCGGGGCGCCATCACCGCCGAAGGCGCGCGATATTGCGAGCTGGAGAAGTGCGCGGTCACGGGAGTCGACAGCTACGCGGTGGACTGGGGAGCGGGCTGTAGGCACAACAGGGTTGAGAATTGTGAGCTGTCCGACCTCGGCGCCGGAGGCGTCAAAATCGGCGAGATGCGCATCCCTTCCGACGACGAGGCCGTCGCCAGCCACAACATCATACGCGATAACCTTATCGCCCACGGCGGGCGAATTCATCCGGCGGCGGTGGGCGTGTGGATCGGCCATTCCCCATACAACCGGATAGAGCACAACGACATTTACGACTTCTACTACACCGGCGTGTCCGTCGGGTGGTCGTGGGGTTACCGCCGAAGCCTCGCCCACCACAACACCATTGCCTACAATCACATCTACCAGATAGGGCAGCGAGTTCTCAGCGACATGGGGGGCATTTACACCCTCGGCCTCTCCTACGGCACAACGCTGCGGTACAACTGTATTCACGACGTCGAATCCTATGACTACGGCGGGTGGGGCATCTACCCCGACGAAGGGTCCACCGACATTCTCGCCGAGAACAACCTCGTCTATCGGACCAAAACCGGCGGATTCCACCAGCATTACGGAAGAGAAAACCGCATCATCAACAACATCTTTGCCCTCGCGCGAACGGGCCAGGTCATACGCACCCGAGCCGAAAACCACCTCTCCTTTACGTTCCGGCGGAACATCGTCTATTGGAGAGAGGGACCGCTCCTCGGCAGCAACTGGTCGGGAGACAACTACGCTCTCGACTACAACCTGTATTGGAACGCCAGCCCCGCCGCGGGCGGGGTGCGCTTCGGGAAAATGACCCTGCAAGAATGGCAAAAGAAGGGCCAGGACGTACACTCCTTGATTGCCGATCCCCTTTTCGTAAACCCGGAAAAAGGAGATTTTCGCCTAAAACCTAATTCCCCGGCACTGAAGGTCGGGTTCCGCCCATTCGATATGAGCAAGATCGGCCGCTTGACGCCTACGCCGATAACAGAGATGCCTCGCGCATTTCCTCTACCTTCGCCGCGATAGCCGCTTTTGTGGAATTGCCACGTTGACGGATTGAGGGAGGCGCTTAGTGCTTGTCCTCGCCGAGTTGCAGGGGAGGTCGGTCTCGCGGAGGGGAAAGAAATCCCTCTCCGGTCTGGGTGTACCGCCAGCATCTTGTCCCGCGTTCCGCGGGAGGGCATCCTGCCCCTCGCTACTGAGGGCGAGACGGCGGCGTTACGGTGCTCAAAGCCCAAGCTGCTCCCCGATGTCCCGCATCGCGTTGAGGCTCAGCTCGATGAACTCATCGAGAGGAACACCGACCCGCTCGCACTCGCGAATGATCTCGCGGTTGACTTTTCGGGCAAAGGCGGTTTCCCTCATCCGTTTCCGAACCGACTTCGCTTTGACGCTGGCAAGCTTCTTGTCCGGGTAAACCAGCGCCGTGGCGACGATCAGGCCGGTGATCGTCTCCGAGGACGCAAGCGCGATTCCGAACTTCGACTCGCGGGTGATGCCGAGACCCTCCGCGTTATGCTCGCGGATGGCTTGAAGGGCATCTTCCGGGAAGCCCTTCTCGCCGAGAAGTCTAATGGTCATTTTCGTGTGCTCGGCAGGGGAATCTTTTGTGCTCTCGAAATCCAGGTCGTGCACCAGCCCCGTCACCCCCCATTTGTCAGGGTCTTCTCCGAGTCTCTCCGCCATCTTCCTCATGATGGCTTCCGTGGCGAGGCTATGCTTGATGAGGTTTTCGTTCTGCACGAACTCCCGCAAAAGCTGAAGCGCTTCTTCCCGGCTTATTGAAATGCTCATTGTTGTCATTCCTCCCCGTCGGGAAGCGCGACAACTGGCGCCGGAAAGCAAGCGCTCGGGCTCCCCAACAACATAGGTTTATCGGGCCGTGGAGTGCGTCCGATTTCCGATTTTGGATTTCGGAGCGGGCCGAGCGGCCTCGCGTCTGGTGAATCCGCGCTGGAGGCGCCGCAGTCCGCAATCCGCTGTCCGCCTTAATCCAGTTTCTCGAACAGGTCCTTGGAGGCGCCGCACTCCGGGCAAACCCAGTCCTCCGGCAGTTCCTCGAAAGGAGTACCGGGCGCCACACCGTGATTGGGGTCTCCCTCCTCCGGATCATATATATAACCGCACACCGTGCACTTCCACATATCCATTATCAGTTCACCATTCCTTCCCACAGTTGGCAGTTCATTCATTTCAGATTGCCACACTGGCTCCTTTCGTGCACCCCGGTCGCCCCCGTCCTCTCCCGGGAAAGAAAAAGCGCCCGCAGACCTTCCGCCCCAGCCAGTATGTCTGGACTGAAATAGATACCCTATCCTCTCTTCATCCGCGGGTCAACGGCTTTTTTACGGCTTAACCGGGCTAAGATGCCGGCGATACATCACCCTTCCCACGCTTTGCTCGTGGCCTCGCTTCGACCCATCCCTGCAACGGCTCCAAAACTCTGCGCGCCCTCGAGCGGCTGCTCAAAAACCTGATTTCGGTCCTTACCTCGCCAGAGCAGGGTTTCAACCAACCCCTCACCCGCCGGTAACTGACGCACTGCAAAAAGATAAAAAAAACTTGACTGAGGGCGAGCGCGCATGTATTAACTATTAGTACTAATGAATAATAGGCTGCCCAACCCGAGAGGAGGAGCCCATGGCCGGAAGAAGAAAACAACTACCGACACCAACCGAAATGGAAATTCTCACCGTCCTGTGGAGAGTGGGAAAGGCATCAGTCCAAGGTGTCTGGCAGCAGCTTAAACCACCGAAGCGCGCGTACACGACGGTCCTGACTCTGCTCCGCATCATGGAGCGGAAAGGATACGTCGTTCACGATGTCGAGGGGAGGGCATTTGTCTATCGGCCTGTTCTCGACGAAGATAAGACACGCCGGAGCGTGATTCGCAGACTCATAGACCGAATGTTCGAGGGGTCCGCCGAGTCTCTTGTGGCGAGCCTGCTCGAGCACGAGGACATATCCGAAGCCGAGCTCCGGCGATTGAGACGGATCATACAAGAGAAGAAAAGGGGAAAAAGATGAGTGCGGTCGAGGCCCAGTGGATTGTAATCGGCTTTCTGAATCTGGCGTGTCGGATTGCCATAGTGGTAGTCCTGGCCGCGGTGGCGGATTCGCTTCTCCGAAGGCATGGCGCCGCCTTGAAGTCCCTTGTCTGGACGATGGCACTCGCGGCGGTCGTCTTGGTGATTGCCGTGCAGGTCGTCAGCGCTCCGGCCCCGCATTCGCCCATTCGGTTCACCGGAGTTTCTGAGGTTAATAGGGCTCGGGTGCTTCACCACGGGCCTTTGCCTGGCTTAGAACTGACTCCAGGCGAAGCATCGGCGGACCAAAGGAGAGGCTATGAGCCTCAGGCAGGCAAACCGCATACGACTTCGCTTTTGCCCTCGGAAAACCTTCCCGGGCTTCAACCGGGAGAGACTCCGCCGCCAGGTGATGCGGGAAGCGGAGATGTGGGCATGCTGGATTTCCCCGCGGGTGAAAGGAATCCAAACCACTTCTCGCCGACACGGGAGGGAGACCCTCGGAATCTCTTCACCGACAGCCGGAACAACAGGAAGCCGACCGTATGGCAGGTTGCGAGCTGGGGAGTGGTTCTCTTGCTTGCGATTTCGGTTCTACTCATGGTCCGCGTTCTCATTGGGACATTGGGCCTCAAGCGGCTCATTCTGAAATGGCGAGGACGCACCCCTCCGGCGATGCTGAACCGTGAACTGGAAAAGCTGAAGAACACATTGCGAATCAGGCGCCCCGTCCGCCTGCTCGTTACTCCGGGGAACAACGCTCCGATTACGTTTGGCATTTTTCGGCCGACGATTATTCTCCCCGGAGCGTTGGCCGAACGCATGGGGCCGGACTCGCTGCGGCAGATGCTCACTCACGAGCTGGCTCACATCCGCCGCCACGACTCCCTCGTCGTTTTTCTTCAGCGGGTGTGCATGGCGCTATGTTTCTGGCATCCTCTCGTGCATACGGCTGTTCGTCGGCTCAGGGTTCTGACCGAAGATGCTTGTGACGATTATGTCCTTCAGGCCGCGAAATCACCGGAGGAGTACGCAACTTGCTTGACTCACCTGGCGGCCCAGGTATCGTGCGGGATCGCGGGACTTTTGGGCTGGATCGGCGCAAGGCGCCAGCGGCTCAGGTTGGAGAAACGCATTCACAGGATTCTCGATGCCCATCGGCGCATCGGACATGTCACCGGTCGAGCGGCGATGATGACGGTCGTCCTGAGTATCGCGGCTTCTCTCGGGGCGAGTCGGCTTCCGTTTTTCGGAATTGCTTTCGACGAAGGTGCGCCAGAAGCGTTCCAGCGGCGTGCGGAGGGCGAGGCTGTCAAGCCCATTGAAGACGAGACGCCCTCCCAACACGCGCAAAGACTTCTGGACGACGGCAACGCCCGGTTGGCGATCCGCTTGCTTGGCCGGGCCGTGGCAGAAGCCACCGATCCAAGCACCTCAATATCCCTGCGATACCAATTAGCGGGCATCCAGCAACTCCTTGTAGAGGGTGACGCGCTGGAGGAAACGCTGAAGGAGATATGGAGAGTTCTTCCGCAAAACGCGGACGAGGTAGCTAAGTTCGCAGAGTTCTGCATTCGCTCAGGGCAGGAGAAGCTCGCAAAGGAAGCGATGTCGTGTCTCCAAGATATGGCGCCGGAAAGAAGGGTTTACTACGCAAGCAAGCTTTACGGTGCTTTTCCGAAGGCGGAGGAGTTGTGGTTTCCATTCCAGCCGAAACCGCTCGATAAAACCCACGTGAAGATAGCCAGCCGAGACGCGGTCATGTTTCGCGAGAACATTATCCCGGCGCTGGCCCAAGTTGCGGTAGTAGCGGACCTCGACGGCGATGACGTCCCCGAGGTCATACTCAGCGCCAGGCGGGGGAGGAAGCCGGCGTGGATGAGGGTTTTCTCCCCAAACGGAAAGCTGCTCTGGGAAGACGAGGAACAGGAAGCAGAGTGGGAGGACATCCTTGTCTTCGATCTCGATGGAGATGGAAAGCTGGAAATTATCGCCGTTGGCACGGGCATAACCGTCTATGACTGTGGCGGGAAGGTCTTGTGGCAGCGTGCGTTCCCGGAGGAACAACGCGGGCGGGGGTTCAAAAGGGCACGCATCGTTCGCTCTCCGAAGGGTCGCTACAGGATAATCTGGGGTATTGACAATCGCATCGTATGCTTTTCGCCCGGTGGAAATGTGGAGTGGCAGAAGATGGGGGTCTTGGGCTATTCATTCGTCACTACCGACTTGAACGGCGACGGCTGGGATGAGATCCTCACCATGAAGAATGTACCCAACGAGCTGGTGTTGTTCGACCAGGAGGGTGGGGAGATTCTGACGATTCCCACGGAGCTCAACCTACGGAGGCCACGCCTTGCCGTGGAGGACCTGAACGCGGATGGAAAACCGGAAATCATAGGTTGGGGCGGAGGCGAAAAGCTCCTGGTATGTGGAATGGACGGCAGGACAATATGGAAGACTCGGTCCCGCACAGGGCCCCTTTACGACATAGGCGACCTGGACGGAGATGGAAAGAAAGAGATCGCTTGCGTGACGCCGAGAGATGAGCTTCGGATTCTGAATCACGATGGAAGCACGCGGTTTGAACTGGCGATACCGACGATTGCTCTGCAACTTGCCGACATAGATGGCGATGGAAAGGACGAGATTCTCGCGGAAAGTCGCTCCAGGCCGGGCAGGTATCTTTTTTGCATCGGACATGACGGGGAGCTTCGGTGGCGGTTTGCGCTGCCGCGAGGTTACAGCTTTGGATTTCGTGCAATGCCGGCCACCGGACCGGCGAAAAAGGGGATTGTGGCAGCGGCCAGCCATCCCCTAATGATCCTTTCCGCTGACGGGGAGGTTCTATCCATCACTCCGATGACCTTCTACCCCAACGCGCTCGCGGCAGATCTCGACGGAGACGGCGCGAAAGAAGTCCTTGCCGGCGTGCCGCTGCTGAGAGCATACGATCTGCCGGGAAACAGGCCGTTGTGGGGAGGGATGGCTACGCAGAACAGCATCACGGACAGCGGTGCGACGGCTATTGACGTTGATGGCGATGGAGCGGAGGAGCTCGTCTTCCCGTGCCGTGGACACGTGTGCGTTGTGAATGGGAAAGGGGAGCTTGTCCGTGCGAAATACGTGGGCGAATTCGGCGACCCGGCCTTCGGACGAATTGACGTGGAGGGCGACGGAAAGGACGAGATTCTCCTCTGCGGCAACAGGCGTTTCCTGGTTCTGAATGGCGAAGGAGAGGTGATCGCTGCGGCATCGCACCGGGGATTTGAGGTTGACCGGAGAAGCTACATCGCTCCATATAAGGTCATCCTGGCGGCGGACGTGGACTCCGTGCCCGGAGAGGAAATCCTCACCTGCGTTGATGCCAGCGGGGTAACAGCTTATTCGGCGGACGGAGATGTGGTCAGGAGATTCCGGAGGCCCCCATGGCTTCCTGTCCACCCCGAATATGACCGGCTGTTCTGTCTATGGACTCCGCAAATCTTCCCGCCGATGGACGTCAACGGCGATGGAAAAAAGGAGCTTGTGGCGCGGATTGACCGCCTTTTCGTCTGGGACCTTCAGGGCAGACTTCTTCGCATCCCGCCTGGGCGGGACTATCCCAATCGCCAGCAAATATCCGTCGCCCGGTTGAAAAGACAGATTGAAGGCCTTGTTCAATACGTCCGCGAACTGGGAGCGTTCGGAACCATTGGCGAATACATAGAGAAAGCCCAAAAGAAACCGCTGATGGAGCTTTACACTACGGCGCTTCCCATCAAAATCCCGCGTTTCGCGGGATTCGCCATTTGCAGCGAAAAGGGAATGAAACTGAAGCGAGCGGATGGCAAGGTCCTGTGGCGAATCCCCACCGAGCATCCACGCGAGCGCCTGAGAGAGTCTCAGAACCTCGAAGAGTTGCTAAATGAGTACGAGGACGTCATCCGGGCACGCCTCCGCTGCATAGCCTTTGCAGACTTTGACGGTGACGGAAGAAAGGAGATAATGACTTCGAGTAAAGCCCTCGCCCTTCGGAATGGAAAGCAACTCAAAAGGTTAGAGGCGTTCTCGCTCAGCGGGCAACCCCTGTGGCGGGGAGAACCTGAGGATTTTACCCATTTCTCCCAGTATGTCCATCGAGACTTCGACGGGGACGGATTCATGGAGATCATTCTCGAGTACGAACCCGGTATTGCCGTCCTTGACTTGACACCCCAAACCCCAGACCCCAAACCCTAGCGCGAGGGCCTCGCGGAGTAGCTTCATGGTGGGCGTCGCCGCTCCACCAGCGCTCGCACAGAACCCGGAGGTGTCCCTCGACTACGCTCTCACTTTCATCAGTTGATCAATGTCCGCGAAGACTTTCTCGAACGCGCTGACGTAGTGCTTCATCAACTCGATGCCATTCGGCGGATAGAGGGCAGAGGTTATGACGAAGGAGTCGTCGAGCATCTTGAGGGTCTCCGGATAATCCTCTCCACGATAGACCACTTCCCGGCCGGAATGCGGGCAGGACCACGGGCAGCCCCTCCCATATCCAACCTTCAGCTTGAAGAGGTTCTGTGCTGGAATCGGCATGGACATGTATCCGCCGACAGGAACACCTTCAGCGTTCAGCGCCCTTTGTGCCTTCCGGCGAAATGTTTTCGGATCAACCGATAGCCCGAGCTCCGCCGGATTCAGCCGAATCCGGTACATGTGATAGACGTGCGTGCGGTCAGGCGGCACGTAAGGGGGTAAGACTCCCTTTATCTCCCTGAGATGCTTGGTCAAATAAGCGGCGTTTGCCTGCCTCACGGCATTTTCCGCGTCCAGCCTCTTGATCCTAACTCTGGTGAAGGCGGAAGTGAACTCCTGCGGGCGATAATTCCAGCCGAACTCCGAGAAGTTCCTCCCCCGAAAACGGGGATAGTGCTCTATCTCGTTGAACATTCGCAGAGCCTCGGCCTTGTCGGCGTACTCGTCGCTGTCGGTGTTGAACAGCCCACCCTCGCCGCCGGGGAGATTCTTCGTTCCATTGAGGCTGAAAGCGGCCATGGCGGCGAGACTGCCCGTTCGCTTCCCCTGATACATCGCTCCGTGCGACTGGCAGGCGTCCTCGATGACGATAAGGTTGTGTTCCTTCGCGATGGCGTTTATCTGCTCCATGTCCGCCGGCAAACCGGAAAGGTGCACGGGAATTATCGCGCGGGTTTTCGGCGTTATTTTCTCCTCGATTTTCGCGGGGTCAATGTTGAACGTGCGAGGCTGAATGTCCACGAACCTCGGAACTCCGTTGTGGTGGACGATGCAGGAGGCGCTGGCGAACCACGAGTAGGCGCAGGTAATCACCTCGTCCCCCGGCTCGACCCCTGCGGCAGCGACGGCCATGTGCAAGGCGCCGGTGCCTCCGTTGGTGGCGATGCAATGCTTTGTCCCAATGAACTCCGCCCATTCCTCCTGTAATCCTCGAGTCTCCGGGGCGCCGGTCCCCCAGAGAACGCCCCGCTCCAACACCTTCATCACCGCGGCCTTGTCTTCGTCCGTGATGAGAGGCCATCCCTTACGTAACCCCCTCGGCACAGCCCGCGGGCCCCCGAGAGCCGCCAACTTCTTTTGAGCAGCGCTTACCACCGTTGCCCCGCCCGCACCGGCGGACTTCGCCACGACAAGAGGCGCCCCCAGCGCTGCCGCACCTTTCAGGAAAGCCCGACGAGAAATCTTCACGCCTACAATGTTACGAGGTCTTGCCGCCATCTTTTTCGATTCCGCTTTCATCGCCTTCCTCCCAGAGAATGGTTTGCTTCACCGGATGAACCGCTGCCAACAATCCAACCGCGCAACAGCGGACAAGTCAAGCCGTTTTCTCAGTCACGTGTGGCTCCATCTTTGTGGCATAACCCCAAGCCCTCTGCGCGTTGTGGGAGATGCCCTTTGCACCGAGGAGCCACCTCTCGTGCGATGCAGAGAGTGCAGGTGGAACCTGTGCCGGGCTTCAGCCGGCACTGGCCTTAGCCGCTGGCTTCAGCCAGCGGAGACCAAAGCGCCCTGTCACACCTCCGGAGCCCGCTTCAGCGGGGCTTCTCGATCAAGGGATTCATCCGAATTCCCAGACTGAAATAGAGCGACACCCTCTCAGTCACCGCGACGGCCGTGTTACGCTGGCATTTTGTCCACGCGGCATGGGCGTCCCGCCCGTGAAGAATCATCGGCAAATTGAAGAGATTGATTGGCGCCGCCGCTTTCGTTGTACCGCCGGCATCTTGTCCCGCGTTCCGCGGGAGGGCATCTTGCCCCCGCTGTCGAGGGCGAGACGCCCTCGGGACTGCCGCCGGGACGGCGGCGTTACCCCTGGCAAGGTTACCCACTGAACCGCAGCCGCACCCGACCCAGACCCTCGGTTGTAGAAGCTGCGTTTTTCTGCTACATTTGAGCCTTGAGAGAGCGACATCCAACAAGCAGTCAATCTCGCGATTTCGGAAAAGGGAGGGTGAAATGGAAAGAGAGCGAAAAGGAATATCCCGGAGGGAATTCGTAGCTCAATCGGTCAAGGGCTCGGTCATCGCTATCGCCGGACTGGGAATTAGCCGCGAGGCACTTGGCAAGGCGGATTCCCAGCGCTCGCGGGAAGGTAGCCCGGCTATGATGCAAAAGAGAGCCGGCAACATGAAACTCGGCCTGGTCACTTACAACCTGGCAAAGGACTGGGACGTTGATACCATCATCAAACGGTGTGGGCAGACCGGGTTTCAAGGCGTCGAGCTGAGGAGCACTCACGCCCACAAGGTCGAATCGAACTTGAGCGAGGGGGAACGAAAGGCGGTCAGAGCGAAATTCGAGGCCTCGAAAGTCGAGCTGGTCAGCCTCGGCACCGCGTTTGAATATCACTCGCCCGACCCGGCTGTCCTGCGAAAAAACATCGAAGGCACCAAGGAATACCTCCGGCTCGCCCACGAGCTCGGCTGCCGGGGGATAAAAGTGCGCCCGAACCGCCTCCCGCCGGAGGTCCCTTATGAGAAGACCATTCGCCAGATCGGCGAGTCGCTCCACGAGTGCGGGGATTTCGCGCAGAAGCTCAAAGTGGAAATATGGGTGGAGGTCCACGGGCGAGGGACATCTCAAGTGCCGGTCATCCGCAAGATTTTCGATGTCGCCAACCATCCCTTCGTAAAGGTCTGCTGGAACTCCAATCCCACCGACATCCCGCCAGGGCGGGATTCGGTCAAGCAGAACTTCGAGCTGGTGAAAGAAAAGATCGGCTCGGTGCATATTCATGACCTCTACGACCGAAACTATCCGTACATCGAATTGTTCGGGCTTCTGAAAAAATGCGGCTTTGACGGCTATTCTTTTGCGGAGATTCAAGGCAGCGCCGACCCTCTCCGGGTGATGCGCTATTACAAGACTCTGTGGGAGCTGATGGTTTCAGTGGCGTGACGCTCTGCGCCCCTGCGCCTTCGCGTTAAAAAAATGCACAGGTCTGAAACGCAGATGCGCAGAGGCGCAAAGACGGATTAAGGAGTAAGACCATGAGAGCACGCGTGCGGTTTATCGTTGTTTTCATTTGCCTCGCTGCAACGCCTCTGGCTGTTCACGAGGCGACCTGGTATGTGGATGGCGCCGTGAAAAGGTCGGGCAACGGTCAGTCCTGGGCGGGAGCTTTCAGGACGATTCAAGAAGGGATTGACGCCGCTGGTGATGGAGACGCGGTTTCGGTTAAAGCGGGGAGATACAGCGAGAACATCAAGTTCCGGGGAAGGGGAATCGTGCTCGAGTCCTCGGAATGGGCTTCGCGAGGGACCGTCGGCGACGCCATTATTGACGGGGGCGGCATCGGAAGCGTGGTGACTTTCGACTCCGGCGAAGGTCGCGAGACAGTGCTCAGGGGATTCACCATCACAAACGGGCTGGGTTACGGCGGACTGGGCGGGGGCGTTCTGTGCATCAACGGTTCCTCGCCAGTGGTCGCCAACAACCTTATCAAGCAGAATGTGGCTGAGCGCGGCGGAGCGGCTTACGTCGGAGAGAGGCCCGGCG
>Ga0315551_10000440_pt1 | contig 33074 bp, 29 predicted proteins | sample SalMarSW160290MG_FD_203678 | JGI IMG/M metagenome (GOLD analysis project Ga0315551, IMG submission 203678) | Salt marsh sediment microbial communities from the Plum Island Ecosystem LTER, Massachusetts, United States - Salt Marsh Sediment SW1602-90 ...
TTTTTAGTATTTATAGTTTTTTTTAGAAGAGTGTCAAGTCTTTTTTTTCGGTATAGGATAACGACTATCGAGTCAGAGTTCGACTGCTGACCGCCGACAGCTGACAAAAAAGAATTTACACATGTAGAACCTGTAGTTCATATAGAAATTAAAAAAAATAGAATCTACAATCTCTACATAAAAATAAATGGGTTGTGGGGTGGTTTTTATACAAAAAATCTTGTAAATCTTGTTAATCCTGTCTAAATATTTGGTGTTGTGGGTTACTTTTGTTTTGACTTTTGACTGATAACTGGCGACTGATGACTATTTTTTGCTCTTAAGATATTCATCAATTGCCTTCGCAGCCTTTCTACCTGCGCCCATTGCGGCAATAACCGTTGCTTCGCCGGTCACGATGTCTCCGCCCGCAAAAACACCTTTCATCGATGTTTTACCGGTCTCGGGGTCTGCCTCTATATATCCCCATTTGTTCTTTTTGATTTCGAGGGTAACGTCTAAAAGTATAGGGTTCGCTTTCTGTCCTATAGCCACCACAACTGTATCGACTTCGTAAATAAATTCGCTTCCGGGAAGAGGAACAGGTCTTCTTCTTCCTGAATCGTCGGGCTCTCCGAGTTCCATTTTCATAAGTTTGATTGACTTAACCCAGCCGTCTTTATCCCCGATGAATTCAACCGGGTTAACGAGAAGGTCCAAAATAACTCCTTCTTCTTCGGCGTTTTCGATTTCTTCATTTCTTGCCGGCATTTCCTGACGCGAACGCCTGTATACTATATGCACTGCTTCCGCTCCAAGCCTGATTGCACTGCGCGCTGAATCCATCGCAACGTTTCCGCCACCGACAACCGCAACTTTTTTTCCTACATTTACGGGAGTATCGTACTCCGGAAATTTGTACGCCTTCATTAAATTTATTCTTGTCAAAAATTCGTTTGCAGAATATATACCTAAAAGGTTTTCTCCTTTTATATCCATAAACCTCGGAAGACCCGCACCAAGACCAAGAAATATCGCCTCGTACCCTTCCTCAAAAAGCTGCTTTATTGTAATCGTTTTACCGACTATCACATTGCACTCGAGCTTGACACCCATCTTTTTAAGATAGTCGACCTCCCTTCCGACTATTGCTTTCGGCAATCTGAATTCGGGAATACCATAAACAAGAACTCCTCCCGGTTTGTGTAGAGCTTCGAAAATCCGAACATCGTATCCCATTCTCGCGCAATCCGCCGCGACTGTCAGACCTGAAGGACCGGAGCCTACAACCGCAACTTTTTTATTTTTCTTTGCCTGCATCGGAGGTGCTTGCGACTCCGAGTGTGCAGCTTCGTAATCGGCAGCAAAACGCTCAAGCCGACCTATAGCTATCGGGCTACCTTTTACACCAAGAACGCATTGCGCTTCGCACTGGTCTTCCTGGGGGCATACCCTGCCTGTCATACAGGGCAAAATATCGTCTTCCTTAATTTTTCCTGCTGCTTCTACGTACTTACCTTCTACTATTAGTTTTATAAATTCGGGAATATTTACATCAACGGGACAGCCTTTAATACAGAGAGGTTTTGGACACTGTATGCACCTCTGGGCTTCTCTTTTAGCCTGTTCTTCTGTATATCCCAGAGCAACCTCATTAAAATTCTTTACTCTTTCTTTAACTTCCTGTTTTGGCATTGGCTCACGAGGAGCCTTCTGCTTTTTATCGCTCATTTACTTTTCGATTTTACAATTTTTATATCTGTCAAGAGCTTCTTTTTCCTGTTTTTCGTAAGTAGAGAGGCGTTTAATAAGCAAATCGAAATTTACCTTATGCCCATCGAATTCCGGGCCGTCAACGCAAGCGAATTTCGTCTCTCCACTAACTTCAACCCTGCAGCCGCCGCACATTCCCGTTGCATCCATCATCGTAGAATTCAGCGAGACGATAGTTTTGACATTATATTTTTTTGTTATTTCCGAGACTTTTTTCATCATTATGGCAGGACCGATAGCAATCACAAGTTCCATTTTTCTTCCCGCATTCACAAGTTCCTGTAATTCATCGGTAGTAAAGCCTTTTTTTCCGTAAGAACCATCATCGGTCATAATATAAAGTTCATCCGAATATTTCTTCATTTCTTCTTCCAGAATGACATGTTCTTTGTTTCTAAATCCCATTATCGAAATAACGTAATTGCCGGCTTCTTTGAACGCTTTAGTTTCGGGATATATAATAGCAGTTCCTACTCCCCCGCCTATTGTTACCACAGTACCTATCTTATCTACTTTAGCCGGATGACCGAGAGGTCCTACGACATCGCAAACCAAATCGTCTTCTTTTAGTTCTCCGAGCTTATAAGTGGTCTTTCCCACCTCTTGAACAAATAATGTAATTGTTCCTTTATCCTTATCCGCTTCCGCTATGGTAATGGGAATTCTCTCGCCTACCTCATCGACTTTCAAAACCACAAACTGCCCCGGCTGATAGTTTTTTGTTACCAGCGGCGCTTCTATTACAAACTTATTTAAATTCTGTCCAACTTTTTCTTTTTTCAATATCTTATACATGCATAACTCCTATAACTGTTTTTCCTTATATATCTTAAGTATTACGGGATATAAAAGAATTTTAAGAGCTTAAATGTACGGTTTTGAATAAAAATGTCAATAGGACTTATTAGCCGCAAAGATACCAAGACACAAAGATTTTAAATTGTTAGGGGTTAGGTGATAAGTAGCAGCGCATATCTGACACAATTTGTAGCAGCGGATGTCTGACATCTAAGTAAAAATAAATAGCAGCGGATGTCTGACACTTTCATGAATTGTATAATCCTTATAAAAGGAGGAGACAGTTCATGGAAGAAAAGCATAAAGTTAGAATTGAAGCTGTAAAACGTTTTCTTGCTGGTGAAAGACCTTCCTCAAAGATTTATCGTTCGTTAAATAAGAATAAACAATGGTTTTATTTTTGGCTTAATCGTTATCAACCAGGGCATAAGAATTGGTATAAAAATATACCAAAGACAAATAAAGTTATTCACAATAAGACTAACGAAGATATCGAGGAATTAGTCTGCAATATAAGAAAGAAATTAGTTAAAACCAAGTACGCTCAGATAGGAGCCATTGCGATTCAATGGGAGTTTAAGAAACTTGGATTAAAAGCTCCAACTATATGGACTATAAATCGAATAATTAAGCGAAATGGGCTTGTTAAAAAACCTAAAGTTTATGAAAAGAGGAACAAAACCTATCCGGAGATTAAAACTACTTCCCATAACCAATTACATCAACTGGATATTGTTGGACCGAGGTATTTGGGCAAAGGTAAAGGCAACATGTTTTATAATTTTAATCTTATAGATGTATTTAGTAATTTCGTTAAGATAAAGCCCTATAAGAGTAAGAAAGCCTTATTTGCAACAGAATTTCTTATATACGCATGGCAAGGGACGGGTATTCCGAAATATCTACAAGTTGACAATGAAATAGTATTTAAGGGCTCAAATCGCCATCCTAGGACGTTTGGTGATGTTATAAAATTGTGTCTAAACCTCGGAGTGGAAATTATCTTTGTGCCGGAGGCTGAACCCTGGAGGCAGGGCTTTATTGAAAGATTTAATGATGTTTATGACAAGATGTTTTTCAGAGTTCAGTTCTTTAATGATTTTGACCATTTAAGAAAAGAATCTAAAGTATTTGAGACTTTTCACAATAAAAACCATTGCTATGGTAAGTTAAAAGGCAGGACTCCTTCAATTGTACATAATCCTATTAAAAGAAATACTTTGTCTGAAAATCTGATCGCGAATAAGCACAACTTACCGTTTAAAGACGGTAGAGTCTCTTTTGTTAGGCTTACAGATAAAAAGGGTAGAATTAAGTTTTTTACAGAGTCCTTTTTGGTAGACGAAAATTTGGTCAACGAGTATGTTAAAGGGACTATATTTACAAGATCAGGAATACTTAAACTATATTACGATAATAAAATTATTAAAACCTATAAGTATAAAATCAATAGACATTAACCAAAGTGTCAGATATCCGCTGCTACTTCTAAGACGCTTAGAAAGTGTCAGATATGCGCTGCTATTCATCAGTTAGGTCTTTAGGTGGTTTAAAAAATCCGAACCAACGAACTCACTACCTAACGAACCAACAAGAGAAAACCGAACCACAAAAAACACAGAGCATACAAAACTCATTTGTTTCGTGTCTTGGGTTTAGTGTTTCGGATCTGGGAATCAGCAAATTAGAAATCCTTTTTACTCCGCGTTTTTCTGCGTACTAATTTTATGAGTTGGGATTTTGGGAATAAGGTTTAGTAAAAAATCTGTGTTATTTGCCTGCCCCGTAAGGAAGAATGACTGTATCGGGGTGTAATTCGTTGTTAAAAAACTTAATGCCTTGGTGCTTTACGGCTGATTTTTTCGGTTTTTAAAAAAAATAAGGGGATAATTTTCCCCCTATTTTTTATTTATAAAAATTGAATAATCGTCCAACTTCAGTTCTTAAATCAAACCCTTACAATCCCCCTCGATTTTACTTATTACCTGACGCAGATAACTTTACCGGTTACTTCTTCTTCGCCGGCAACGACTCTGGTTAAATAAACACCAGCGGGTAAGTTTAAAGGAATTCTGTAAGTGCCAGCAGATTGAATTCCAACAGGTATCTCTAATTGCTTCCGACCTGTTAAATCATAGACCTGTACCATAACCGGTGCGACAACGCCGATCGCATACTCCACGCAGTTAATCGAACCCTTGGCAACTTTAACTGCACCATCGCCCGGTTCCGGCATTTCGATTCCGGCCTGTCCGGTTGTGTCTATGTATTCGCTAGGTACTCTTCCTTTTGAGCTGGGACAGTCAAAGTATAGCGTGCAAGCTGGAACTACTCCTGCTCTCGTATCAATCTGGAAATCGCTTTGTATGAGAGGCGTTGGAAATGGTTCGCCGTTGCCAAACCCAGTAACCGTAGTGTCTGAAATTCCGTCTTTTAATTCATTCCATCTTCCAAAATGCAAATCTGAAGCGTGGTATACCGTGTGAACATCCTGAGTCCAAGTACCACCTGCATCGAGGGCTCTTACAAAAATAAATATACTATCAATAGGCGCATTCCAGGGAACATACAGGTAATAAAATAAAGTATCTCCAATATCTAAATCATGCAAAAAAGTTGAATCCAGGGCATCCGCTTGAGTGCTTTCACGTGCATTCTTAGCAAAGATAAGCCACCTCGTCCCTTCATGAGTCATAGTTAGCTGGATCGCATGACTGCCGTGGTATGTTTTTGCACCCTCCACACGTGAAAAATCCTCCGGTAGACTGTTCCTATAGCCTGTTGTAAAGGGTTTCATAGCATCTATATCTGAAGGAATACTATCCGGATTCGGATATTTCTTGGCATATTCCTTATCCTCGAAACTAAATGCGTCTTTTGCCAGTGCTTTCAGAGACAAGAAAAACACTATAACGAATAATACTGTTAAAAACTTTTTCAAATTTACCTCCTTTACTTTTAACCTAAATTTTGACAATTCTTTAATTTTTATACGCTACTTTAATTGTTTCCCCTAATATATTAATTCGCATTCATGCTTATTAAATAATATGTAAATGCTTTGACGGTTTGTCAAGACTTGAATTGCAACTTTTTTTCAATCCTTTGCCTTATTTTCAAATCAGTTAAAATCTTATATAAACCGATAATTTCGATAGGGTAAAAGTAATTTTATTTAACAAATTGTTTTATTTCGTTTCTCACTATTGCGGAAATTTTATATTCTTTTTTTAAATTACTCAGAACCAACGGAAATCTTTCTTTCAGAATTAGAATATTAACCTGCGAATATTTTTTCCCCTTTATTATCGTCGGCTCATCCGCGCATAGTTTTTCAGTTATCAAATATTTTCTTACCGGTTCGACATTGGTATTTGCAACGTTGAACTTGACGTCAAAATATTTCCTTGCTATCACAGCACCGTATAATTGTTGAAAAATGTCTTCCGCTTTTTTCTTTTTCCATCCATTGCAAGCTGGGCCACCGTAGAGTCCGGCACTGGAGCGCATAATTTCTTCTATTTCTTTCAACCCGTACTCTCTTAGCGTTTTTCCGCTCTGCGCATTGTCCACTATTATATCGGCTCCCTTCGCGATATAGCCCTCCGTTACGCCATCAGAATTTATAATCTGAACCATCTCGTTTTCGCCTTCGATAAGACCTCTGATCTGCACTACCGGACTTTTTGTTCCGTAACTGGAAATATATGCTTTATTTCTTACAATATAATCTTTTGTGATATTTATATATTCGGTAAAGCATAAAACAGGCTCTTTTCTCTCCTGACCGAAAAAACCATCAAATGACTCATACGGCACATTACCCGGGATAGCAGCAACTATTCTCGTTTTCCCGTATTCCAGATCACCTATTTTAAAGATATTATTTCCGGAATTGGCTATGCTTTCTTCCCTAACCCAATCCTCACCCACTATCGCTATGTCCAGAAAACCCTTATTCAGTTCTACAGGAGCACTTTGCGGTCGAACCAGATAAACGTCGATTTCGGGATCGTTCAATATTTTTAAATTTCTATCGGACTCGTTTCCGGGGTCGTATCCGCGTATCTCGTATCCCGCGTCGACAAGCAACTCATATGTATTGCCCCTGTCTTTGGTATTCAAACTGCCCTTCGGTAGTCCCAATTTTATCGTGTTCATTTGAACCTCATCCAGAATATAGCGGTTGAATTTCCTTTGTCAAGCTCTCACACCAACCAACCTTTTTTAACACAGAGGACACGGAGAAAAAAAACACAGAGAGCACAAAAAAATAGCTTTGCTTTAAAACCACACCACAACCCCAAATTATTTAACATGTAGAAAATGTAGAACTTTTAGCTCTTTATTTTAACTATTTTTACCTCTATATGGACTACATGTCCTACATGTGCAATTTTTTTTGTTTTGCCGAAAGTCAAGGTTTGCCCCTTGAAATTTAGACTAAATCGTATATTCTTAATAGAAGCAAAGGAATTTAAAATGAAAATCGAATTTTACGGAGCGACAAAAGAGGTTACAGGAAGTAAATTTGTGCTTGATTCAAGCAGCACAAAAATACTTGTCGAATGCGGTCTTTTCCAGGGAAAAAGAAAAGAATCGGAAAAGAAAAATCGCGAATTCATGTTCGACATTAAAGAAATCGACTATATGCTTCTTTCACATGCACATATCGACCATTCGGGCAATATACCGAATCTTGTTAAAAACGGATTTTCAAAAGACATATTTACAACCCCCGCGACCATCGACCTTCTTAAATATCTCTTACTCGATTCGGCTCATATTCACGAGAAGGATGTAGAATACGTCAACAAAATCAAGGAAAACGGAGAAAAACCGATAGAACCTCTGTATACCGTAGAAGATGCACAGAAATCTTTTAATCTTTTCAAACCTGTAACCTACGGTAACAAGCATCAAAAAGGAATCAATTTCGAGTTTCTTGACGCCGGACACATATTAGGTTCTTCTGAAATTCTCATGGAAATAGAAGGCAAGAGAGTTCTTTTTACCGGAGACCTCGGGAGAAGTAATCTACCGATAATAAGGGATCCGGAAATTCCCGAAAAAGTTGATATACTTATTATGGAGAGCACCTATGGCAACAGATTACACAGGGATATAGAACACGCAACAATGGAACTTGAAGAAATCTTGAAAAAATCGATAAAAAGAAAAGGAAAAGTCATCATTCCTTCATTCGCGTTAGAGAGAGCTCAAGAAGTAATCTATGCCATCAATTCGTTGATTATAAAAAAAAGACTGCCCGAAATACCGATTTATGTTGATTCTCCTCTTACCGTTGATATAACCGGCGTTTTTATGAAACATCCCGAATATTTCGATGAGAAGGCTTACAATTTACTTCGCGAGAATCACATTTTCAATTACGGAAAAATAAACTACGTAAAAGACGTTAAGGAATCGAAAGCATTGAATTTCAAAGAAGGACCAATGGTCATCATCTCCGCTTCGGGTATGTGCGAACACGGAAGAATACTCCATCATCTAAAGAACAATATAGGGGATGAGAAAAATATAATCCTAATCGTGGGTTACCAGGCTAAAAACACACTGGGTAGAAAACTCGTCGAGAAACAAAAAGAAGTGAACATCTTTGGGAAACCTCATAATAGAAAAGCCGAAGTGATTGTCCTGAATGAATTCAGTGCACATGCCGACAGAAACGATCTCATTTCTTTTGTAGAGAAAGTATCACCCGAAAGAATTTTCCTTGTACATGGGGAAGAAGACCAGATGGAACCACTCGGGAATACCTTAAAAGAAATGGGATATAATATCGATATGCCGGAAGCTCCCGGAACCAAATATGAAATATGATTTTCTTCGACAAATTAATAAAAAATTAATTTTCAGATGCTTGACTTTTCATAAATATTATTTAAAATAACAAAACAGAAAAAGGAGGAAAATAGTATGAAAAAATTAAATGTAGTAGATCTTATTGCCTTGATTCTCCTGATAATCGGCGGATTGAACTGGGGTCTTGCATTATTTAATATCAACCTGGTTACACTTATATTTCGGGCAGCTATATTAATAAAAATCGTATACGCGCTTGTCGGAATATCCGGAATTTACATTTTGGTATCTATAGGAAAATTGGGCAAAAAGTAGCATAAACAATTACACCACAAAAAACGAGTGATTTTATATCACTCGTTTTTTTTATCAAGAAAGAATCTCACCATTCAATAACAAAAATTTATTTTATCCGTAGAAGAATAGGGGCATGGTCGGAACCATAAACATCCGAAAGGATAGAAGATTCAACTACTCTATCAATTAAACCCTTCGTAACGAAAAAATAATCTATTCTCCAGCCTATGTTCCTCTTCCTTGCATTGAACCTGTAAGTCCACCACGTGTAGTTTCCTGCTTCACGATGAAAATGACGAAATGTATCTATATAACCTCTTTCCGAGAGCCTATCAAGCCATTCCCTTTCCACAGGTAGAAACCCAGAATACTTCTCGTTTTCTTTTGGATTCGCCAGGTCGATTCCACGGTGAGCTGTATTGAAATCACCTGTAATTATAAGTTCCTCGCCCTTTTTTCTAAGGTTCTCGCATAGCTCGAGAAACGCATCGTAAAACTCAAGTTTGAACTGCAATCTCTCCTCGCTGCTTTTACCATTCGGAAAATAAACGTTGAACAGGGTAAACCCTGGATATTTTGTTTTAATGAGTCTTCCTTCTTTATCGAATTTATCTATCCCCATACCGAACCCGACATCATCAGGTTTTTCTTTCGAAAAAGTTATGACACCGCTATACCCCTCCCTTTCCGCAGAGTTCCAGTAAGAATTATAGCCTTCAAGATTAAGAAATTCTTCCGTTTTTATCTGACTTTTTTTTGCTTTTATCTCCTGAAGGCAGAGTACATCAGGATTCTGCCGCTTGAGCCATTCCTTGAATCCTTTCTTCAGTATCGCCCGCAGTCCATTTACATTGAAAGAAATAATATCCATATATTATTACCACCACTGATTTAAATTGATTCCCCAACCACCCATCCTGAATATTTTTTTAACAACAAATAGCACAAATTCCACAAATAAATTTATAATAGTCATTTTTTGTTTATAAAAATATAGAAGCTTTTTTTGCCTTTATTCGTGTTATTTGTGTGATTCGTTGTTTCTCTTTTTAGGGTTTTTGAATTATCTTTTTGCATTTTGATATTTAATTTTTGCATTTTATTAGAGTCTTACTTTCAGGCCTTTCTCCTTTAAATATTTCTTTACTTCCTTTATACTTAAAATACGATAGTGAAAAACCGAAGCAGCCAGCAGAATTCGAGCTCCCCCATCTACTACACCCTGGTAAAAATGTTCAAGTGTTCCCGCACCCCCCGATGCGATTACAGGCAAATCTACGGCGTCGGAAATAGCCCTGGTAAACTCCAGATCATAACCCGACCTTGTTCCGTCACCATCCATACTCGTGGGCAGAATTACTCCGGCTCCCGATTTTTCACACTGCTTTGCCCACTCTACCGCATCCTTTCCTACGGGCTTCGTACCACCGGCAATAACGACCTCAAATCCTGAAGGCATTTTATTGTTTCTCCTGCCGTCAATCGCTATCGTTATTTTACCGTAACCAAACTTCTTAACTGCATCATCAATCAAATCGGGATTCTTAACTGCCGCACTATTCATAGAAATCTTATCCGCACCGGCGGAAAGTACTAATTCGATGTCTTCTAAAGTAGAAATTCCGCCACCAACGATGAGAGGAATATCGATAACCGAAGAAACGTTTTTAACCCACTCCAGTCTTGTCTTTCTATTCTCTAATGTCGCGGCTATATCCAGCATGGCAAGTTCATCCGCGCCTTCCTCCTGATAAAACGCAGCATTCTCCACAGGGTCACCCGCTTCTTTCAAATCAACAAAATGAACACCTTTAACAACCCGCCCTTCTTTCATATCCAGACAGGGCATAATTTTTATTTCATCCATATTTTCTCCTCTTTAATTTAAAAACATTTTTCCTCAAATATAAGCTCAAAACAATGTTATTAAACTCTAATCATAAGTCAAGATTAATAGACCCTCTTTATCGCTAAAATATACAGAACTTCAAATTAATTTTTTGTTTTTTCTTATTTGATTTCGTCTTCTTAGTAAATCAAATATTAAAAATCAAAAAGCAAAATGACAAATAAAAATGTAAAATTAACTCTTTACTACAACAAAATATTTAAACCGGAAAAACGGGTTTTCTATTGCCCCCAACACCCCATTTTTCAACAACAAATAGCACAAATTACACAAATAAATTAAGAATAATATTTTTTATTGTCTTTTTTTAATATTCGTGTTATTTGTGTGATTCGTTGTTTCTCTTTTTAATTTTATTTTTAAAATTTGATTTGTAATTTTACACTTTGATATTTGATTTTTACATTAAAATTCCCCTTGACTTTATTACGTTTTATTCGTAATTATTCCCATGAAGAAGAATGCAACTCTAATATCTCTTGGCTTCGTTATAATAATTATTTTATTTGTCATTATGGAATTAAGACCCCAAATCTACCTGCCTCTCGAGCGCTTTCTCTATGACAAAAGAGAATTCTTCGAGATTGATCTCGACCGTGAAAGAAATGAAATAATAATAATAGACATAGATGCAAAAAGCGTGAAAGAACTCGGCAGATACCATAACTGGCCAAGATATTATTTCGGAAAAGCAATAAATGTTATTTCCGCCCAGAGACCATATGTAATAGGATTGGATGTGATATTTTCAGCACCTGACTCAATAACCGAATTTGCAAAAAACTTATATCTGGAGCATTTGACTTCCGATTTCAAATCGATATTTCCTGCAGGCGATTCTCTTGAAATAAAGGAAAAGCTAAAAAGCGCTCTCTCTTCTTTCTCTTTTGACGATTATGTCGCCAACTCTATAAAAACGGCAGGAAATGTCGTCCTTGCATCCTATTTGAATAGAGACAGCACAAGTCAACCCGTAATAGACATAAACAAATATTCGCTTCCCGAAATCAAACCTCCTAAAAATCCGGAATTAACCTTCGAAGGAATAACCATTCCTATTCCAGAATATCTGGAAGCGGGCGCCTCTATAGGACTCATCAACGATGTTTTCGACCCTGACGGCATACGAAGAAAAGACCCTCTATTTTTCAACTACAAAGGAAAAACCATACCGTCTTTTGCTCTTGCAATAGCATCAAAATCAGTAAGAAACTGGTATTTTAAGGACGGAAAATTACGAATTTTAGGAAGAAAAATTCCTCTGGAAGATAACGTTTATTTGCGCATAAAATATCAGGGAGACGCCAGAACGTTCAAATACATTTCATTCGTAGACGTAGTAAAAGGAGAAATACCGGATACCCTATTTACTAAAAAAATAGTTTTGTTCGGTTCATCACTTCCGGAATTATACGATTATTCCCAAACTCCCTTCGGGGCTAAATTGCCGGGTGTCGAATGTCACGCCAATGTAATTCATAATCTCTTATTCTCCAAACCAATAACTTCCGCCCCGAAATACATAGTAATATCAATTTCAATCATCCTGATTTTTCTCACTTTACTGCTGGCAAACAAAACCGCTCCTTATGTTTCACCGATATTTACCTTTATAATAATAATAGGATATCTGTTATTTACAATTGTAATGTATATGAGTTATTTTGTTTCTTACGAAATGTCAAGACCGGTAGTCGGCATTATATTTGCCTTTTTGGCCGGACTCGCTTCCCGAATTTATTTCGGAGAGGAGGAAAAAAAATGGATTAAGGACCAATTCTCGAGATATGTTCCCGAGGAAGTCGTAAACCAGATAATAAATTCTCCTCACCTGACTCTTGAAGGAAAACGACAGGAAATAAGCGTCTTATTTTGCGACATCCGTAGTTTCACCCCAAGAGCAGAAAAAGAAAGCCCCGAAAATACGGTAACCATTCTCAATGCTTACTTTGAAGAAATGTCGGATGCTATTTTTCAACACGGCGGGATGGTAGATAAGTATTTAGGTGACGGTATCATGGCGCTCTTCGGAGCACCCATACAAAACCCCACCCACGCCGACAGAGCAGTTTCCTGTGCAATTGAGATGCAAAATCGCATACATTATCTAAATCAAAAGGAAATCTTAAGGGGAAAACCGCCTCTCGTAATCGGAATCGGTATAAGCTCGGGTGAATCTGTCATCGGCAACGTAGGCTCCGCGAACAGAATTGAGTATACAGCTATCGGCGACGTGGTAAATACGGCTGCGCGTATCGAACCTCTGAACAAAGATTACAGGACAAAAATACTCATATCGGAAGTCACAAAGAACAAGCTTCATGGAACCTACAATATCCATTTTATTGAAAAAATCCAGCTCAAAGGCAAAAGCGAATCCACAGGCATATACGCTGTAACCTCCGATTTATCATTATGGTAAGAAAATAAAATGCAAAAATCAAATATCAAAATGAAAAATAACAGATTAAAATTCAAAAATGAATTAAAAATAGAAACAACAAATCACACGAATAACACAAATATCAACAAAAAAGTCTTTATCTTTAATGTTAATAAAAATGATTGTTTTAAATTTATTTGTGAAATTTGTGCAATTTGTTGTTAAAAAATGAGTTTCTGGGAATGAGATATATTTTACATTTTAATTTGTCATTTTACTTTTTAAATTTTGATATTTAATTTATGAGGAGAGACAGTGAAATTAAATGAAATATGTTTTTGTATTAAAAACAAAAAAATAACTGGGAGTACTATAGGGAACCAATCAGACATTAATTTATCTAAAATAAAAAGGAGATTGTATGTTGTTATTTATTTTAGGAACAATTTTAAATTTTTATACGAATGACGTTGTAATTAAAAGAGCAGACAGCACAATTACTCCTACCATAGGAATGGAAATTCAAGATAACGATACCGTAATCGTGAATGATAGTTCAAGAGCAGAAGTTCTTTACGCCGACAGCAGCACTCTTTACATAGATGAAAACTCAAGGATAGCTACAAAAGGCATAGAAAAAAGATCCGTATTTATTTCCGTAGGAAGAGTCTGGGCTAAGATAAGAAAACTCGTAAAAGGTGAATCTTTCGAAGTGAAAAGTCTCTTATCCGTTTCGGGAGTAATGGGAACCGAATTCGAGGTTTCCTACATAAACGATGAGTCACTGGTTAGGGTGGTAGACGGCAAGGTCAGGACGAGAAACGAACAAACAGGAAAGGAAGTAATTCTTGAAAGAGAAAGAATGGCGAAAATAAGAAGAAACAGGGAAATAGAAGTGAAAAAATTCAAACTGAAAGAGATGAAGAAATGGTACGAATGGAAAAAAGACCAGCTTGATTTCCTACTGCGAAAAATCGAGGAGGCTTTAAGTAAAGGAAGAGACATGCAAGCATCAAGACTGATAACTCAGGGATATATTCTCGCCAAAAGATTAAATATGACCGATGAATATAAAAGCAAAATCGATAAATTACAAAGGGAATACGAACAGTCAAAAGATCAGCAAGGGGTCATAGAAGACAGACTCAATAATATCACCCTTTCGTACAACGCCATCATGTCCGAACTAAACAGGAAAGAACCTAAATTAATGGAACTGAACGCAAAAATAAAACGCCTGTCCATTCAAACTATAGAATTAGAAGGATATCTAAAAAAACAAAACGTTCTCATTGCAAAACAACAATTAATCGTTATAAACCGTCAAATCGAAGAGATAGAAAGCTTAATAAAAAACATAAAGCCGCAAACCATATACGAATGGCAGCAAAGATTGGACAATGATTATCAATTCTTACAAAACATTGAGAAAATGCCGGGGCTTGCTTCTGATACAAGGAGTAAAGTGCAAATTACATCTAAAAAGGCGGAAGAGTTAAGAGATAGAGTACACAGAGTAAAAATTACCCTTGTAAAAGACATGAGCGCTTTCAAGAAAATAAAACTTCAAATCGTTAAATTGAAAATAGAGAGTAACCAGAGGTGAAGCAATAATTTCGTTTCTATTGAAATACTCAGGGTCAAAATCCCATCCAAGCCACTCCATCATTGAGTCATATTCTTCGTGCTTAGGATTCTTGATTATATCCAATAAATCATCATAACCACCAGTTCCACCACAATCTTCTGGAGGGCAATGCCGGGCACCATCTAAACAAATAGGATATTTCTTATTCTTATCTAAAGGTAATACTTTTTCTATTTCAATTGTATGTTCCCATCCATCACCAAAGTCGTATTCATAGATTATTTGTTGCTTCTCTTTTGAAATTAATTCATCAAGCTTTATGTCAGAGTAATCAATCTGTCTATTATCATCCCAATCATCTTCATAGTTAGGATTACAATAAAAATAATTATTAAATACAAATTGATGTAAGTGAGAATTTGTCCATTGATTACAACTAATCTTAATTACAATATATTTCGTTGAATTTCGTCACAGCCTCCATAGCCTCTTGTCCGGGATACCCCTTCCCGAAAAAAACCGGATTCCCTTCTCCATCAAAGGTTATAGAGGTGGGTCTTAGACAATTATCCCGTACATCCTCTACCATATTTATCCCCCAGTCACTCAACCCTCTTGCGCCATACACAATACTAAAGGTATCATCCTTCATCAGCTTGGAACTGAAATGGAGTTCTTCACCCACTCTCGTGAGGTCTATCCCGTAATACCCTCTACCATAACCGAAATTCTGGTATGAAAATGAATCCACAACCTGCACATTCCAGACTTGTGCATAAGCACCGCCCAGAAGCAGGGCAAATATGCCTACCATCAGCATTGTTTTTATCCTTACCATTTTAACCTCCTTTTTTTGCCCAATGGCGTATAACTTGTTTATATCTTCGGATATACTCTCTATAGTTGCCCTTTCTCATCTTTTCTCAAAGAAGAATCTATCCAGAGGATTCCATCTGTATCCTTTTATAGATTTTATTTTTTCAATATATGCTGGATTATATGGAACGGTTAGCCCTATCTTTCCACTCTGTCCTCTGTTTATTTCGATTTTATAATTTCCCATTTTATTAGCCAATAATATAAAGAATTAGAGACAAAGTTAAGGGAAATTCGTTTCGGGTAAAAGTGGGCCAGGTTGAAAAATGAAAAATAGATTTTTCAACATTCCAATCTTCCTTGAATAAGGTATTCAATCCTCGGTTTCCTCGCTATAATGTAATTGTATAATAGTTACTTTTATTTGCCAGGCCAAATTCCAGTTTTCAGTCTGACCCCACTTCGCAAATTTTTTTGAAAATGAACTTGACTTTTGCTTTTCTTTATTATATGATATTATTGTATGATGCAAAATAATGATAAACTTTGGTAAGTTAAAACAGCAAAAATTTACATTCATGTAAGCACAAAAAACTTAACATCAATAAATGGCTCTCTTGATGCCATTTTATACAAGGAGGCAGATTTATGAAAGAATATATAAAAGTAATTTCACTCTGTATAATCGTAGGAATTATGTTTTTTTCCTGCGAGAAAACAAGCACAGGGCCTGGGCCTGTTCAGGCAGAACTTAAATGGGAATACGAAGGACCGGGTATTTTATCCTCTCCTGCCATGAGTTCAGATGGAGCTATTTATGCCTTTTCAGAAAATGACACCCTTTATAGTGTAAACTCTAATGGTACTTTAAAATGGAAATATCCTTTGCCTGATACTATCTGGTATAATCCAACAAACACTTTTTCATCACCTGTTGTAGCACTGGATGGAACAATTTATATTTTTGCCGTGGATGGTTATCTCTATGCTATAAACTCTAATGGCACTTTAAAATGGAAATATCCGATAAAGACTTCTTTTCCAACAATATATGGAACACCTGCTGTAGGTTCTGATGGAACCATTTATGCTTTTGCACCTGATTCTCTATTTGCAATAAATCCTGACGGAAGTGTAAAATGGTCAATTGATATGGCTCCAGCGATATATGTTGATGCAGGGTTAGCGCTTGAATCAGATGGAACTCTGTATGTTTTTGGTGTAGGAGAAACTGACGATGCAGGCAATATCCTTGCAGTAAATCCTGATGGAACTATAGAATGGACTTATCAAATAGAGGAACAGTATTTCATTGCAATGGGTAGTCCGGTAATAGGGCAGAATGGAATAATATATCTTGCTGGCAATATTGGTTACACAGGTTATATCTATGCTATAACAAATGACGGGCATCTTCAATGGAAAGTCGAAAATCCCGGCATAAACAATCAGGAACTTGCCACTTTTGCAATAGATTCAGATGGAATAATATATATACAGGAAGGTGCTTTGAACCCGGATGGAACCTTTAACTGGGAATATCCTTTAGGAGATATCGTTGTGAGTTCCTTGGGTTCTCCTGTTATAGGTTCGGATGGAACAATCTATGTTGGTTCCGCTACAGGTTTATATGCCTTTAACGGAACTTCACAGGGACTCGCATCTTCAGCATGGCCAAGATTCCAACATGACAATAAAAACACAGGCAGAATAGGAGGACAATAACAGAATAAAAAAAAGGAGAAATGCGCATCCGTAGAGTCAGGCTGAAAACTGAAAAATAGATTCTTTAACATTCCAATTTTCCTTGAATATAGTGGCTTTTCGATTACCCCGTGTTACTACATAATAAAATGCACCAGGGTATTCAATCCTTGGTTTCCTCACTATAGTGAAATTACTGCCTCCTGGTGGAGCCCGCAAGTAACTGGCGTATCCTGGAAGTTTAGGAAAACGGCTAAACACTTTGAATGGGACATCAGGAGAACCGATTATTTTCCGGTGTGAGGATTATACCCTATACGTGCTTGGTGCGATTCCCGAACAATCGTTTGCAATCGTTATTGGGTGAATTTTTTCCCTTGACAAATCGCCTTTAATATATGTTAGAGGAAGCGCCCACATTCACTTTAGATGCTTACTGTTCCACCAACTCTACCCGCCGATTCTTTGTACGACCTTCTTCTGTCTTATTAGACGCAACAGGTGCCAATGAAGCCACGCCATATGCCTTCAATCGATCCGCAGAGACTTTATACTTTGTTATGAGTTCATTCATCACAGCCTCAGCCCGTGACATGGAAAGCTTCATGTTGTAACTTATTTCACCTACATTGTCCGTATGCCCAACAACATAGAGTTTTAAAGAAAGGTTCCCCTTCAAGAGTTTTGCAATCTCTTTTATTGCCTTTTCTGACTCAGGTTTTATTTTTGCACTGTTAAAATCAAAATATATCCCATAAACAGATGCATGTCCGGTTGAGCTGATATCCCGTGCCAGACTTTTTGCGTCTGCAACAACTTCCTGCGTCATTGCATTTTTCTCTATAATTTCCAGTTCATATTCTCCCCCGGTTCTCGCATCTACATAAATCCATGTTATTTTTCCGACCCCTTCCACCTTGAGCCAGCCTTCTTTTCGGTCTTCATAAACTACTGAACCTCCTATCTTTTTTATAGCGTTTTCATAATTCCTTAAGACCTGAAGCTCACCCGGAGTCTCTTTCCCTTCCTTAATTTCATAATAAATGTCATATATGCGCCCTTCGACTTTAATATCCTCTCCTTTTGAATTCTTGAAACCAGCCTGGTCAAAATCTTTTTCTTCATAGTCTGAGATGTAGAAATTGGGCATTCGTGTAAGTAGGGGATGGTCTTTGCTGCCCAACACATCCTCCTGGGCAAAGGCTATATTGGCTGTCAATAGAAACATTCCTAACAGCCAAAGCGCTCTTTTCTCTTTGTTCCTCATGGTAATTACCTCCTTTTTTGTTTATTTTTATTGAGCATTTCGCCTGACGGTTTGCGTGTTTGCGAAGTACCAAAGGCATTTGGGTAAGAGCGTAGCCCGAACCAGATACACGCTGTTAGGCGATGCGGCGGCATTTTTTCGAACTTGCGGCTCACTGGTACCCACTGTTGTCGAACTATCTTCTGACCCTGTACATTTTTTTTGCTATTTCTCTGCTTTGCTTAACTCTTCAGCACGTTTGTTTACCCGTTCCTTTAGTTTTGTATAATGCTCTACATCCTCTTTAAGTTGTTCTTCGTAGTTGCTATATGCATCTGCTGTGATTCCATATTTCTTGTATAGTTTTTCAGGCTCTGCCGTGTATTCTTCAATAGCCACAGCCTTAGTTTGCCATAATTCACCGTACTTTTTACTATATTTATCGGGCAAATAATACATATACGCCGTAATCTCCACATATATGTCATCGTTCATTTCCGCACTTGGTTTGGATACTTCTTTTTGAGTTTCCTCAACTACTTCTGTTTTTTCTGCTGGTGCCTTTTCTTCCTTTTTGCCACAGCCGAGAACAACGACTAATACAACTGCGACAAATGTCATCAACATTACGGTAATCTTACTCTTTATTATGTTTTACCTCCTTTCTTTGGTTTTTGCCACCGTTTCGCCTAACTTGTTTATATATACATTATTGCGTACATACTCATTTTGGATGTATTGTTCGGCTTTTCCCATACGTTACACTTTTATTTCTTTAAAATCTATAGTATCCTATCTATATCCTTTTATAGATTTTTTTTTATATATATAGAATTATATGGTAACTTTACAAGAATTTTACCTTTGTCACCGCAGAAAATTTTTATACTCGAATAATTTTCCGAATTTTTTCTTCTCATATTTTTCAACACTTCTATTCTCCTAAATATACTATGTTTTTCCACTACTTAAGTCAAGATAAAAAATCATAATTTCCTACACCTTAAAATTTTACCTTTAGATATTATTCGTTATCCGTTCCGAAAGGAGATGCAGGCAAACCCTCTTTGTTGTACAGGTTCGCGCCTTCAGGATTATCAGCCCACGCATACCTGACGGCAACAGGATTGTCGACATTGTCGTTCCAAACCACAACTTTATCACCCTCTATCTTTGCTTTTGCCCATACAAATTTTTTATCAGGACCACAAATAGCAAAAGTCTTCAATTCCCCACCTCCCTTTACAACCAAACCACCACCGATATCAGTAAATGCAACAACGATCTTGTTTCCCTTAATTTTCATACATTTGTAAATCGGGCCTGAATATACTATATCTTTCTCCCCATAAGCCACCTTTCGAGCTGCGAGAGCAAGTCTCTCACCAACATCTTTTTTATTCAAAGGATGAATGTCATTCCATTCACCGATGTCTATGGCAACAGCCATTCCGGTGTTTTTAACAGCAAGCGTTTTCATCTGAGCTTCTCTAAGAAGAGCCCAGTTGCTTTCGGACGGCTCGTCTTTTGTTTCCATAAAATTATGGAGCTGTACAAACAGGAAGGGAAAATCTCCCTGGTTCCATTTTTGCCTCCAGTTATTTATAAGAGCAGGAAACATTTTCCGGTACTCAATAGGTCTACCGGTATCGGATTCACCCTGGTACCAGATAACTCCTTTTATTGTGTAATTCAACAGAGGTGCAATCATTCCATTGTAAAGACCCGTCGGTTGATACTGAACAAATGTCTGACCGGGTAGAGGGTCCATTTTTGCACCTAATCTGTATTGCCATTTCCCCCTTAAGTCTATTTTATGTTTTCCTATTACCAATTGGTAGGGCTTATCCGGAACAAAACCTCCAGTACCGATGTTATTGATTACCCTTACCACTATGATATTTTTGCCAGCTTTGAGCAAATTTTCCGGGATAGAGTATTTTCTCGGAGGATACTGATATGAAATCGTACCAACAAATACTCCATTAACATAGGCTTCATCAGCATCCACAATTCTGCCCAATAAAAGCCTTGCCGATTTACCTTCGAGGGAATCCGGAAGATTGATTTCTTTTCTAAACCAGACAACTCCATCTATATCTTTCAAATCTTCGTTTTCCCAGTAAGCTGGCAATTGAATGGTATCCCATGCAGAAGCATTGTAAATCGGATCAAACCATGTTTCCTCAGGATTTGCATATCCACTATCAAGCTGCTTTAAGCCACTATACCATCTATCGCTCCTAGCTCTATCTTCTCTTATAATTTTGTTTACATAACTACTGTCTTTAAATTTTTCGGCTGTTTCAAGAGATGCAGGAAATTTTTTCAAAGCATCCTCGCTCATCCAGGCGTCGACGGGCGTACCACCAACACTTGCATTTATTAAACCTATGGGCACTTTGTATTTTTCATATAATGCTTTTGCAAAAAAATAACCCGTTGCGGTAAAATGAAGAATATTCTCGGGATTCACGGATTCCCACCTGCCTGATTTAAGGTCTTCATGAGGTACATTAAAATCGTACCTTTCGGGAACGAAAAAATGTCTTATAAAGGGATTTTCAGCATTGGCAATCTCATCTCCATAAAGATCTTCCACTCTTTTCATAGGTAAAACCATATTAGACTGACCCGAACACACCCAGACATCACCTATAAGGATCTTTTTTACGGTTATATGATTGCTGGCGTTGATTTCCATATTGTATGGACCGCCCGCTTTCATTTTAGAAAGCGTAACTGTCCATTTACCACATTTGCCGGTTTTCGTTTCATATTTTTTCTCGTTAAAGTTTATTGTTATTTTCTCACCCGGCGCAGCCCAACCCCAGATTTTCACTTTTGTATCACGCTGTAAAACCAGACCATTGCTTATTAACTTCGGAAGCCTAACTTCGCAAAAAGCCTCTTGCGAAAGTAAGAAAACAAAAAGACATAATATCAAATTAACTACTTTTACATTTAATTTCATTAAAAACACTCTTTTCTCTTTTTATTGATTAAAATTTAAAATGCATTTAATCCTATTAATATTATAACTAAATTTCATAAAAACTCAACCCGGCGGAACGGGCTTATTATTTTCAATTATTTCCCATTCCTCTATATCCCCTTCTATTACTTTAAAAAGAGGATGAGGGCCGAATCTTGTCTCGGTAAGCAACTCGTTATATTTTTGCAGGTTTCGCATCTTCAATTTATTAAGCAGATGTACTTTCTCATAATCCAATTGTCCGCTTGTTACTGTCAATATTGTTGGCTTAAAGTTCCAATTAATTTTGTTTCTGTCGAATTTATATCCTCTCTTAACAGACTCCTCGTAAACAGCCATCAGGTACTGATCGATACAGTCAAGTGGGGTCCCTGTTTTCTTAAACCGCTCAAGCTGTGGGTGATTCCTGTATCCTTTTGTTCTTCCTGCAAGAACTTTTTTTGCCAGAAGCGTTTCTCTCCAGAGTGCAAGAAGTCCGATTCTATCCAGATATTTCGGATGTAACGACCAGAGCCTCATTTTATAAGTTAAATGACATAATTTAGGATATAGTTAAAAAGCAAAAGTAATAAAAAATCTAATTCAAATTTCTATACTTAAAATTAATTACCTCTTTAAAGTCATATTTATAGTTCATTCTCTATAAATAAATATATACGATCTATCTCCAATTGCTACATAATTATCTACGCTGTTACTTTTTATTCTGATTGCCAAATTAATTTCTTTATCTGGTAAGTAATCAAAGATATTACCTGTTTCTTTAATTACATAGTAATCTTCATAAGATTCAAGAGTGGTATTTCCAATCGCAATACTATCAGTCACATTATACAGTTGAACAAAACATTTGGAGTGCGGCTCCTCATTATACATTGATGCTGCAAATGTTATTGAGTCAGCGCCAGGATAATTGTTCTTGTTGAATTTTATTAATTGCGCACTCTCATCTGGAAGTAGCTCCCAGTCAGTCGAGCTGGTTCCAATTTTTTTACCGAATTCTAAACGGATTTGCTTATCCGGTTCTATAGGAGTCTCACAACTTATTATAAAAATTGCAACAAGAAAAATACAAATAAATATACTTCTCATTTAAAACCCCTTTTTTATTTAAAATTATACGGTTATCCCTAGTAAAAATCAAGTCCTTTTGAATTAGGTATTGTGGTTGGAGTGGTGCGGCTCTGTTCTCTTTGTTCTCTCTCCGGATAATTTATTGTTAGGATGTTAGGCAAAGGGATGTAAAATAAAAGAATCTAAAAATCCGTGTCTCCATTGTTGTAGACTCTCCGAATCTAAGTTAAATAACGAAATGATTAACCATTTCACCGTTTTCCAATTCCCTTAATTTACTTTGTATTATTTATGGTTAAAATATTTCTTTACGCTTTCGACACAGTTACCAGTACATTCCTATCACTTCTTGGTCCGTCGAACTCACAGAAAAATATATTCTGCCAGGTCGAAAGTCCTAATCGTCCATCGACTATCGGAATAGTCTCGCTCGGTCCGATAATACCAGCTTTAAGATGGGCATCCGCGTTCCCGTCCTGGACATCGTGTTTCCAGATTCCGCGGGGTATCAATTTCCGCAGCAAGTCAACGACATCCTCCTGAACGCTCTCGTCCCAGTTCTCCTGAATCATTATGGCTGCAGTTGCCCCCTGGGCATAAACGTTGACAAATCCGGATTTTACTTTGGATTCTCTAACACACTCCGCTACCTGCGGGGTTATATCGTATAGACCTTCTCTACTGTTTGTGGTTATAGTTATCGTTTTCTGCATTCATCCTCCAATCACTTGATGTTTTTATACCCATCCAGAGGCGCCTTCATCCATATATTATAATCATCTTTAGGTAAAAACTCCAATTCATTCATCTCATATTTTCCCCTATTGAGATTATACTTATCGTAAAAACCATTCTCAAACTCATAAACCTTACCACTATGTGGATCATATAACCTCTCTTTCCCCAGAATCGCATCACTCCATTTTTCCGAAAGTATATCCTCGGTTCTGTTTCTTTCTTGCCAACCTTGCATTATTATATCCGAAGTTTCACTTAACGTCTTGCCGGCTTTAAGAATACCAGTATAAGTATTTGCCTGCTGCCTCAAACAATTATTTACATAGTTTTGACTAACCCAGAAACTTTTGATTGAATTAACGAGAGAATTTTCCAGATCTTTGAATTCCTTCTTGGGAGCGGTAACACCTGTAATAAGAAAACCATAAGCGATACCTCCACCAGGGTTTCCCGTAAAAGGAAGCATCGGTGCAACAGTTATTAAAAACAAACCTTCACCGAGTTTTCCGTTTTTTATAAATAAAGCTCTTAAAAGTTCCGTACTGCCCCCCGGTATTGGACACGGTTCAGTCTTACTTGAAACAATTTTAATATTCTCGAGTCTTGGGCAGCCGGGCATAAATTGTTGAGCTATCTTGCTCTTCGCAATCAAATGGAAATTTGCAAGGAATTTTTCCGGAGTTAAAGGATTAACCACCGGCATATCAATCCAGCCGACCGGGTACCCTCCCATACTCATATACTGCTGATCTATTTGTTTCTGCTGAATATTCAAATAAACTGGTCCGACTTCCCCAAAATAGAAAATTTGCCTTAGAGGCTCGGAAGGGTCTCGAATTAAAAAAGCAAAAGAGCCGCATGTTCCTGCAGTAATTATTTTCCATCCCCCCGGCTTATTGATGGAGAAAAACCCTCCATCAAATTTTTCCATTTTCAATTTATTAGTAGCACAAGCTACAGGATAAGTCTGCAAAAAAATTCCCAGAATGAAAAGGAAAGCTAATATTCTTATTAACTGAAATTTACTCATTTTTTACCTCCTTTAAAAGCCACTAAAAATATTCTGTTAAACATTAATCGGGTTTCCCCTTTATCACCTGCCTGTTCATAAAATGCCTGTCTGACTATATCATTGAAAGCTTTTATATAATCATCACTCAATTCTACATCGTAGAAATCTCGATTTAAATATCCTGCGGCTGCGCCGGAAGAAAATATATTGAATACCTCTTCCGGAGAATGTTTGGTTTCCATTTTCTTTATCTCAGAAAAAGCTACTTTGAATTTTTCTTTCCGAAAAAGTTCAGAATGTTCCTCTGCCGTCTCGAGAAAGAACCAGGGACTCTTAAACCCGGCAAAAACATCCTTCGTCCTGGGGTTTTTCTTAACCCTGCCGATTGCCTCCGCAAAAGTAGAACCATATCTTTTTTTAGCTGGAGCCTGTATGCCGATTCTTCCGCCGTTTACCAGCGCATCATAACAATTCTTTATAGCGAGAGAAGGAGCTTTAAACCACTGAAAAGCGGAATTACAAAAGATGACGTCAAACTGCTCATTATATGTGATTTCCTCTGCGTTTCCGATTTCAAATTTTATATCAAGACCTCCGGAATTCTTTCTCGCTTGTTCTACCATTCCGGAAGAAGGGTCTACTCCTACGACCCTCCCTTCAGTCATTTCTCTTATCCTTCTCGTAATATGACCCACACCGCACCCTAAATCGAGAACATTATCATTTTGCTTAATATCAAGAAGATTCAAAAGCTCCTGTCCCACCGCACTCTGCACCAGGGAATTTTTCTCATACCTGGAAGCAACACCGGTAAAATCGATCTTTTTCATCTTCTATTATTTTTGCCCTGCATAGATTACAAAAATTCCATACTTGTAAAAACAATCTACATTCTTAAAACCGCATTCTCTAAGAGCATTTAGCTGATAATCTAATGTGTCTGGTAAATTATCCGGATTATTTTTATATTGATCTGGGATTCCCGTGTAACTTTCTTCTAACTTAATATTTTTCTCCTTCTCCACGATCCACTCCTTCCATAAATCGAGATACCATCTTTCAATATCTTCCGATACAGAAAGAACAACATCCAGATTAATAAAACAACCTTTATCCTCGAGTATATCATATATTAGCTTAAAAAGCCTTTTCTTTTCCTCTTTCTCAAGATGATGTATTGCTAAAGAAGACATAACAAAGTCAAAAGAATCCTTCAAAACATCGCCGGATAGTATTTCCTGAAAGGTTTTATTTATGTAAGTTATACTATTAAACTCTTTCAGTCTCTCCTGAGCATTATTCAACATCTCTTTTGAGCCATCGATCAACGTTCCCTCTATATTTCCATCAATCTTTAAAAGTTCGCTAAAAACAAAACCGTCCCCACCACCCAGATCCAGAACTTTTGTCTTCCGATCTTTCCGCTTAATAATAAAAAACCTATAATAGGATTTTAATATCTTTATCTGTTCTTTCCGCTCGATTAAGTAATAATCTGCATGGTCTATAAATTCCCTCGCAGCATAATCCCTATACCACTCGCTTTTCTCGAATTCACTCATCCTTACCTCTAATCCACAATCTCGTATTTATCTCTTATAATTTTGGCATTAGGAGGATTATATTGTATTCGTATTGTTCTTCCGAATCGGCTTAGACTCGTTGTTTTCCTGCTTCTCTGCAATTGTACCATCGAAGAGTATATCTTAGGAGAAATATTCTCATCTTTTTTGTTATCCCTCATCACATAAATTTCCCTTATAGACTTTTTCCAACCAAGACCAAAAAAATGAAAAACAAACTCCTCTTCCTCCCCAATTTCCGTATATTTAGCCAGCTCCACTTCTTTAAATTTAAGCTTGTTTTTATATTTCTTCGAGTGTTCTTTTAGGCGCTCGACCATAAACTTGAGAGAAATTTTACCCAGAGCATCTTCTTTATAGCTTCCCCCAATGTCAGAATGTACTCCGGGAAACCAGACTTCTTCAACTACACCTGGTTTATAATTCATCAATGTCGGCACATAAGCATCTCTTGTCTCATCCATACAAATACAATGAACAGCCTTCTTGACGTTTTCCGCCACATGCATATTCTTAAAAAGATTCCATCTTTGTAAAGGTATTCCCAGAATATTAATAGGTATGCCGAAAGCTCCCACCGTATCCCATACGCCTAAAAACTCAACGTCGACTCCAAATCTCTTTCCGCTTGAAATATAACGTACAAATCTATCCTCAATATTTCTCGTTGTTCTATTGGCAGCCGTTTCCCATATTACTTTAATATTTTCGGGAATCCCTTCCTTGTAAACTTGATTGGCAAGCATCCTTGCACTTGCCGCACCCCTGCTGAAGCCAAAGATATGAATCCTATCTCCCGGATGATATTCTCTTGCAATACTCGCATAAGCTTCATCTCTAATTCTTTTCTCATCCTTCCCTGTTCCTCCGCATATATAATTTCCCCAGAAATTGTAATCGTCATCATTTCCGATACCTCTGAAATATCTCGATATCTGCTTATCCGAATCCTCTTCAAGAGACCTGAAGAGCTTAAAGACATTCGTGATAAGACCACTCCCCTGTTTTCCGTTTTCATCATTCCATGTTCCGTCTAAAAATATAAATACATTTCTCTCTTTGGGCTTGGCACTAAAATATTTCTTATATTCTTTTTCGATTATCATTTTCTCTCCCCTCCCTTTTTATATATTTTTAATTTTATTCATAATATTCATAAATCTTGTATTACTTATCGGATGGTCGGCAATAACTTCTCCATTATATATAATACAGAATGTTCCGAACGGACGTGGTGACTCCTGCGCTTCTTTACAATTTTCCAAATTCACTAAATTTGGTTTCATGTTGTACTCATTCTCTGCAGTCTCAACTATCGTTTTTACATTTTTGACCGAATAAGGACATTGATCTGCTCTGATTATGGTTAAGCCTTTACTGTAAGAATCAAGTTTCTTCTGCATATCTGCCTTGAATCTTGGTGTTGGCACATTCTTACTAAATTTTTTCACAAGCAACTGGAAATCAGGTACAGCTTTATCCACAATTTCAAAAGAATTTTTCAAAAACAATTCATTGTTTACCATAAAAGGACCCTTTCGTGTAACAACTGCTACCCCATACATATTTTCGTTTTTAGCATCTTCAATACATTCCTCTAATAACATTGAAGCATAACCTTTATTCTTGTAAGCTTTTTTAAATCCTACAAATATACAATGAATAAACATATAGCCTTTCGCCTCAACAGGTCTTCAGCAAAATTCACCAGGTAAGTATTCAATCATCCCCTGATTCTTGTCTTTATCCGAATACAAAGTTTTTATCTTTAGCCCTTCGGAAAAACGCTTTTTTGCCCACTCAACTTTTTCTAAAAATCCAGGAGTTTTGATATTTTTATACCCGCAAGTTCCAAGCTCAAGAAGATTATCTGAATTTGTATCAATTATTTTTATCTCTTCCATATAATATTTACTCCTTTTTAGATTCTAATATGTGTCAACCAGTGATATAATTCAAGTAAAAATTCTCTATTTTCATATCTTTAATACTATGCAGTAAATTCAATCATGTCAAGCCACTTAAACTACTTTTAAAAAAAAAACTTTGTGCTCTTTGTGTCCTTTGTGGTTCAATTATTGTTTAGGGGTTGTGGTGAGCAATTTTTGAATTTTGATTTGTCATTTTGCTTTTTGATATTTGATTTTTGCATTATTTGCGGCTTTGCCGCGACTTGACATATCGGAAATAATTTCTATTATACTCGTATGAATAAAGAAGTTCACGTGTCGGTTTCGATTCTTGCAGAAGACTTTTCCATACTCGGAGAAATATTAAAAACCATTGAAAACGCAGGAGGGGATTCGGTACACCTTGATTGTATTGACGGAGTTTTTGCACCTAACATTACCTTCGGACCTGTCGTTATAAAAGCTATTCGCAAATTATCAACACTCCCTCTCCATGCCCATTTAATGATAAAATATCCCGAAAAATATATTCAAGATTTCATTGACGCGGGCTGTTCCTGGATTTATTTCCATCTGGAATCGGAAGTAGCGCCTCTAAACATAATAAAGAAAATACACGAATCAAAAGCCAGATGCGGAATCGTCCTGAATCCCGATACTCCCGTGGATATCGTAGAACCTTATTTAGAACTAATCGACTCAGTTCTTGTTATGAGCGTGTACCCGGGATTTTCGGGACAGAAATTCATCCCCGCTGTTCTTGACAAAATAGAAAAAATAAGGAAATTTTCTCCAGCGCTCGATATAGCGGTTGATGGAGGAATCAACGATGAAACAATCGACTCTGTACTAAAATCCGGAGCGAACGTCATAATCACAGACTCCTATGTGTTTTCCTCAAAGGATAGAGCACGTGCCATCAGACGACTCAAAGGTATTAAATGAGCGAAAGAGTCGTAATTCTTGACTTCGGGTCTCAATATACTCATTTGATTGCAAGGAGAATCAGAGAACTCAAAGTCCACGCTGTTATTCTTTCTCCAAAGACTCCCGCGAAAGACATAAAAGACGCAAAGGGCATAATTCTCTCGGGAGCTCCCTGGAGTGTAATTGAAAATAACGCTCCTATACCCGATAAAGAAATATTCGAACTTGGCATTCCGATTCTTGGTATATGCTACGGTTTACAACTTCTTGGAAAATTTTTCGAAGGAGAAGTTTTAAGTTCGAAAAAAAGGGAATACGGTAATGCCGAATTCATTCCCGCTGCCGACCCTCTCTTTAAAGGAGTATCAAAAAAAACTACTGTCTGGATGAGCCACGGGGATAAATTGACCCGATTACCCAAAACTTTCAAAGTAATCGGAAAAACCCGCAATTCCGAATTCGCCGCGATAAAAAAGGAAAATATTTACGGACTTCAATTTCATCCCGAGGTAACTCACAGTCATGAAGGTAAAAAAATCTTGAAGAATTTCCTGTACTCGATATGCAAAGTAAAGGGCGACTGGACTTCTTCTTCCTTTCTGGATATAGCAAAAGAATCAATAATAAAAAGATATAAAGGAAAAGAAACAGCCGTGCTTGCTTACAGCGGCGGGGTTGATTCCACCGTCTGTGCCGTTCTCGCGAAAAAAATTCTTAAAAGTAATTTTATACCGATTTTCGTAGATACCGGGCTAATGAGAAAGGGAGAATCGGAAGAAATAAAAGAAACATCCGAAAAACTGGACCTTGGAGTAAAGATTGTGAAAGCGGAAGAACGTTTCCTCGATGCCCTCAAAGATATCGTAAACCCGGAAAAGAAAAGAATAATCATCGGAAGGGAATTTATAGAACTTTTCGAAGAAGAGGCCAGAAACATAGGAGCCAAATACTTAATTCAGGGAACCCTGTATCCTGATAGGATAGAGAGCGTTTCCGACGTCGGACCTTCTCACACGATAAAAACACATCACAATGTCGGAGGTATTCCTGACGACATCGAACTTCTGTTAATCGAACCCTTAAAAGACTTCTTCAAGGACGAGGTCCGCGAAATTGCCAGGCTACTAAAAATTCCGGAAAAGATTTACAGGAGACATCCTTTTCCGGGACCCGGTCTTGCAGTCAGAATTCTCGGTGAAGTCACAAAAGAAAGAATAGAAATCCTAAAAGAAGCGGACAATATATTCATAGAAACTTTAAAAAAACTCGACCTTTACGATTCGATATGGCAGGCGTTCGCAGTATTTATACCCGTAAAAACTGTAGGTGTAATGGGAGATTCTCGAACATACGCAAATCTCATAGCTCTCAGAGCAGTAAAAAGCGAGGACGGTATGACCGCGGACTGGTTCCCGTTCGAGAAGGACGACCTTACCAAAATCTCATCCCGTATATTGAATGAAGTTCCCGGGATCAATAGAGTCGTCTACGACGTAAGCTCTAAACCTCCCGCAACCATTGAATGGGAATAATCCTTTTTTTCTTTTCGATATCAGAGCTTCTTTTGCCTTCCGGAATACAGATACTGAAAGACGAAAACTGCAAGACAGATCGAATTTCGGTCGGGATAGAGTTGAATCCGGCGGCAAAAATTGCCCAAAACAGAATAAACCTGTTCGAAAAAAGCGGATACAATTACTTTTATCTTAAAGAAATAAATTCTGCCGGTTCACTCTCGGATTTTGTATCTTTGCTTTCCAAAGAAAAAATTTTCCTGGTTAAGAAAGAAGAAGGTCCTACAAATCTCCTCCGTCTCGTATTAAATGACTTTAATGTGAATTCTTCTCCCATCGTCAATATAACCTTTGGCATTACCGGCAAAATAGACGAAACAGAAATAATAGAACTTGCAAAGATGATTCCCGACTCGATCATTTCGAATTCCACCGCTTATTATAAATTAGAAAGAGTCATCGGTAAACAGCTCTACCGCGGAAATAAAAATTTTATTGCAAACATCTCCCCGCCGTCTTTTTCCGACGATTTTTGCGCTTTTCTTGTTTTTATCAAGCTTATAAACAACAGAAATCTTAAAGTTAGATTTTCACCGGAAACCGCTCCTTCTCCATTCCTCATTTACCTATCGGAAGACAAAATCAGTCTTCTTGCCGAGCAGCCCGAGAAGAACGAAATAGAAAAAGCGATTACGAACGTTTCAAACTGGCTTACGGTTCTTTTTCTCCAGGAAAACAGAAGCCGATTTCTGATTTTAACCGCTTCTATGGGAGTGGAAGAAAAAGTAGTCAAAAAGTGGCCCCGGAGAATCAAAAATCTAAAGGAAAGCGATATCCTATATATATGGAAGAAATACTTAACTTCCGGATTCGTAGCATCTCTTGATACAACCTTGATACTAAAAGTCCAGGAAATTTTTCCGGAAAGCGATATAATAGAATGAAAATGCGGCCTACCCAGTGGGTCATCTTAAGTTTTCTTATCCTCCTCGTTTTTCACCCCGTGTTTCATCTCAGGAAAAAAAATCCCCCATACGGAATCCTGCTTATTGACAGGAGCGAATCGATGAAAAAGGCGGGAAAAATCAAGGTCGATTCTCCCGTCGCTTTAAAAAATTTTTATTTCGGAGAGAACGAAGATGGAACGGACATAGGCAAAGCTATGCACCAGTCGACCGGAGATTACGAAGATGTCAGTTTCATAGTACTTTACTCGGACGGTTCAAATACCAAAGGCAAAAATCCGATCGAAGTGGCAGGTAAACTCGGAATGCCCGTATATTTCATTATTCCGGAACTCAAAGAAACTACGGGGTTTATCTCTGTTTTCGGGCCAACCAGAGTTAAAGAAGGAGATTCCGTCAAACTTACGGCATACTATAAAGTTCCTGAAGCCGCTACTCTCGAGATGAATTACGAGAAAGAAGTCGAAAGAAGAAATATCAAAAAAGAAGGGATTTCGGACTTTTCCTTCCTTCCGCCTGCCGGTAAGACCAATATAAGATTCGGTCTTATAATCGAAAACGATACGATAGATAAGACCAACTGGATGCTCGACGTAAAGAAAAAACATAAACTTCTGATTATAGAAGGTATCCCCGATTGGAATCATAAATTCATCCTGCGTTATTTCGAAGACAGAGGATGGGCGGTCAACAGTCACAAAGCAGATAGTATAAACTTCCAAGATTTCGATATTGTATGTTTTCTGGACAACCCGGATAATTATAAAGAAAACATCGACAATTATCTGAAAAAAGGGGGAAGCATATTTGTTATAGGTTCTGCTCCCATGAACTTGAATTTTCTGCCTGTGATTGCCCCGAATCTGACCAAGTATTCCGGCAAACTTCCTGAGAGCTATTATCTAAAACCCGGCGGAGTAAGAAGAACCTCGAAAGAGCTCGCAGTTTCGGGAGAGAATGTCGCATACCTAATGCCGTATGGTAAAGGAAACGTCGTTCAATTCATCTATCTCGAATTATGGAAACTTGCTCTTTCAGCCGGACAATTATACCCGGAAAATTTTTTCGAGAAGCTGATGGATAATTTATTAAAAGAATTAATAAAGGATGAAACAAGCACATCCTATTCCAAAAGACTGCTCGAAGGTGAAGATTTTATCCTGCAATTCGGAGAACAGAAAGAAGACACAAAATCGTTCTTCTGGGATGGACAGAGATTACCAGTTAGCGGTGATTCAATAACAATCGGCAACCCGGCAAAAGGTTTACATCATTTTAAAATAGAATTACCATCTGATACTGTTGAAGATTCCGTTCTGGTTGTAGGTGAATCCGGCGATAGAATGGGAATAGATACGCTCATGCTTAAAGGTATCGGTGATATGAGCGGAGGCGGAAGATGGGATAAGGACTTCAAGAAAGAAAATCTGGAGTCCAGAGAAAGAGAAATATGGGTAAACCTGCGCCACAACTGGTTATTTATTGGTCTATCATTTTTACTTTTATTCCTCGATTGGATTTTATGGATGAGAAAGAGTAGCTAAAATTTAAGAGTTCGAGGGTTCGAGCATTCCAGGCTTCGAGTTAAAAAAAACAAAAAAAATAATTACACATGTAGAACCTGTAGTTCATATAGGAATTTCAAAAGACAAAATCTACAATTCCTACATTATCTACATGTAAATAAATTTCGGTGTGGGTTGGGCTTAAACAACAAAAAAATATCGTGTTATTCTTGTGGAATCTCGTGGTTTGTTTTTTGAATTTAGATTTTTGATATTTAATTTACCAGAAAAAGCGATGAAATTAAATGTGATATTTCTTTGTAAAAAAATAAAAATTTTGCCCGACAGTACTATAAAACAGCTTGACATATCTTGCATTTTTCCCTGACTTGAATTAATATTAATGAGGTGAAAGAATATGAAACCCGAAAAATGTAACATTAATGACCCGGAATGTCACCTGGATAGAATCCGGGATTGGCATAAGGATTTAGAATCCAACATGACATCACTAATTGAAACCCTGAAAAAC
>Ga0315551_10000443_pt1 | contig 33017 bp, 45 predicted proteins | sample SalMarSW160290MG_FD_203678 | JGI IMG/M metagenome (GOLD analysis project Ga0315551, IMG submission 203678) | Salt marsh sediment microbial communities from the Plum Island Ecosystem LTER, Massachusetts, United States - Salt Marsh Sediment SW1602-90 ...
CCAAGAGCAGATTCAACCGCAATCTCACCACTGTGGGCTTCGACAATCTTGGCGATCGAAACCAAACCGATGCCATGCCCAGTTGCCTTGGTAGTAAAACGCTTCTTGAAGACCCTTGGAAGGTGTTCTTCGGCGATACCCGGTCCATTGTCGATGATGCTGATTATGACCCGATCATTGTCGGCAGAACGGGCGAGAGTAACAGCTATCTTCTTAGCCTGCCCAGAAGGAGCTTCATCCATCGCTTCTGCTGCGTTAACAAGCAAGTTGACTAATACACTCTGCAACTGTCCCTGTTTGATAAAGATTCTGTCAGGGAACTTTGGCTCTATCTCGACTTCAATCTCGACATCCTGAAATCGCGCTTGTGGCTGGCAGAATCGAACGATGGCCCGAACCAGTGCCCTGACATCGACCGGAACCACGTCGCGTCTGTCCTCTCGATAGGCCATTACGTTCTCAATGAATTGGAGAACTTCTTGTGAGGTCTTGCCGATTGCCTCAAGGGGCCTCTTCATATCGTCCCGCTGATCTGGGGTAAGCTGCGATATTAGCAGTTCCATATTGCCAAGCAGCACACCCAGGTAGTTCTTCAGATCATGAGTCAGCTCTACAGCTGTCTCTTGGGCACTGGCGTACTTCTCAAACTCTGTGATTATCTCATTGAACGCATGCAGTTCTGATATGTCTTGACAGATCATCAGGTAGAGAATGCTGTTATTGTGCCCTGAAAGGGTAGTGACAGAGAGGTAAACTGGAAACTCCTCGGAACTGCGCTGGCCTCTCAATTCGCCGGTCCAGGTGTGGCGTATCCTACGACGGAGTTTTTCGAAATCGAGATCCTTGAACAGGCTGTCAACATCAAGGTACGCCTCTGGATCCTCGATACTGAACATCCTCGATGCCGCTTTGTTCATTCGGAAGACTTTGCCACCGCGGGTCGTCAGGAATACCGCGCTGGGCGACTGGTCGATGACGCAGTCGAGGAAGGAGTTCAGCCGGATGAGTTCCCGGTTTGAGGCGGTCAGCTGGCGGTTGCTTTCCTCAAGCTCAACGATTCTTAGCGAATCTGACTCGCGCAGTTTCGTACTCAGGCTTTTTAGTACACGGGTGGCCAGAGCTGGCTGCTCACGAATTATCTTTTCGAAGTTGTCTTTTGAGAACTCCAGAACCTCACAGTCGGTTTCTGCTGATGCCGTCGCAAAGCGGGGTGATTCCTCCACTAATGCCATCTCCCCTAGGAAGTCGCCGGCGCTGCGATGAGCTATAACAACCGGTTCGCCACTCTCAGGGCTCTTTTTTGTGACTCTAATAGAACCGTCGAGAATTAGATGCATGGTGTTTCCCGGATCGCCCTCTGCAAAGATCACCTCTCTCGCAGAATAAGTCCTGGATATAGAGTACCTGCCCGCCAACTGGATCAGAAAAAGATCGAGGGCAGTGTTAGATGAGCTTAGGCCTAGGCTTTTCATCATTTATTTTATCGGATGTATTTCCAGAGCCCTTAGGCTTCCCGGCACAATATTGTACGGCTCCTGAGCTTGAGTCGGCCACCGGACCCGAATGCCTTCAGGTAACGGGAGGACAGAAAAGTAGTGAAAGTCGGGACTCACGGGTTGACCTTTCCACCTCGTGTGAAATGTTCGCTTGTCTGCTTCCCGACCTTGTGTCCATGTTGTCGGACACTATTCCATGTAATCCCCTCATTTCAGCCACCTTACTGATCACGCCACCCACTCCTTGCACAACACCTCTGTCTGTGATAGAACTGTCGTTGTTGCTTTTTCCTGTTTATCAGGTGGGTAATTGTACTTGCGGAGAATCCGCTTAACCATGACGCGGAGTTTGGCTCTGGCACTCTCACGAAGTGTCCAGTCTATTGTGACACTATTCCTCACCTTCTCCACCAGCTCCCGGGCTATCGCTTTAAGTGTTTCGTCACCCAGTTCCCTGACCGCTGAGTCGTTAGTGCCGAGCGCATCGTAGAATGCGATCTCATCGTCCATCAGGTCCAGCTTTTCTCCACGAGCCATAGCCTCTCTGAACTGCTTGGCCAGATGAACCAGTTCTGCGATCACTTCCGCAGCCTCGATTGTGCGGTTCTGGTATTTCAACACTGTTTCTTCTAACCGCTCAGAGAAGGACTTCGACTGAATAAGGTTCCGTCGGGAAAGAGCCTTGATTTCATCATTCAGGAGGTACCGTAGCATTTCAGCTTCAAGATTCTTCTGAGGCATGTTTCTAATCTCATCCAAGAATTCATCGGACAAGATTGATATGTCAGGTCGGTTAAGACCAGCTACTTTGAATATATCAATCACCTCGTCTGACGATACCGATTTCGACACCAACTGCTTTAGTGCCGCATCAAGCACCTCTCGGTTACGTGAACAACAAGACGACACGCTTAGTTGAATTGGACCTAGAAAAGGCATCGTACATACGGCAGATGTTTGAGATGTATGCAACGGGCGACTATTCCTTAGCTCAACTCAGGGACAAAATCTATTTGAGAGGCTTAAGGAGCCGAACCGGAAAGAGACTGTCCAAGGGCATGGTTGAATCTATCCTAAAGAATCCTTTCTACTATGGCGAGTTCATCTGGAACGGCAATCAGTATCAAGGTAACCATGAGACGCTGATTTCACGAGAGCTGTTTGAGAAGGTTCGACAGGTTCTACGCAGGGACGGTAAGACTAAAGCCCGGAAGCGACAATTCGCCTTCACTGGTCTGCTCAAGTGTGGATACTGCGGTTGCCAGATCACGGCAGAGATAAAGAAAGGCAAATACGTCTATTACCACTGTACCGGCGGAAAAGGAAAGTGTGGCCAGCCATATGTGCGTGAAGAAGTGTTGGACGAGAAGCTCGCCGAAATTCTACATGCAATACAGATTGACCGTGAGGTTGCGGACTGGATCGTCGAAGCGTTGAAAAGCAGCTACACCGATGAGCGAGAATTCCGCGAATCAGAAGTGAGGAGATTAAAGCGCCGTTACGAAGACCTCCAAGTCAGGCTGGATAAATCATACGAGGACAGGCTTGATGGGATCATCGACAAGCGCTATTGGGCTGAGGTGTCAACGAAATGGCGGGCGGAACAGGATGAGGTCAGGGCGCAGATAAATAGGTTCGAGCAGGCAGATCGTAACTATGTTGACCGAGGCACAAAAATCTTAGAACTCGCTCAACATGCTTATTCACTTTACGTTGGACAGGAACTCTCAGAAAAGCGCAAGCTTCTCAACAGCGTACTTTCGAACTGCACCCTAAGCGGTCTAACTCTTTGTCCCACATACAAGAAACCCTTCGATTTGATAGCCGAAGGGGTCAAAATAAAAAGAAAGTACCCCCGGCAGGAATCGAACCTGCGGCCCGCGGTTTAGGAAACCGCTGCTCTATCCGACTGAGCTACGGGGGCATCACTTGCAGAGTAATCAAGTATAAAGAAGCGAATCGGCCAGAGACTGTCAACCGTGAAGTTGGGCAGGCTGCTTACGGGATCGACTTGTCTATTGGGAATCGTAGGAAATGAGGTAGTTGATGTCGTACTTTTTCAGTTTCTCGCGCCAGGGCAGAAAGGAAAGATCGATAACTGAAGAGATTCCCACGACCTCACCCCCGAGCTGCTCAACCAAACGACATGTCGCCTGAAGGGTGCCGCCGGTGGCGATAAGATCGTCCACTACCACTGTCCGCTCTCCCGGGGTGATCGCATCTTCATGCAACTCCACCCTGTCGGTGCCGTATTCCAGGTCATACTCCTCGGATACGGTTTTGTAAGGCAGCTTACCCGGCTTGCGAGCCACCGCCAGGCCAACATGCAACCGGTCCGCGAGAGCCGCGGCAAAGACAAAGCCTCGTGACTCAATACCGACAATCTTCTGCGGCTTTCTCGAACGGACATACTGCTCCATTTGCTCAAGAGCCATACGAAAACCAGCGGGGTGTTGGATCAGCGTGGTAATATCATAGAATTTGACCCCCGGCTTGGGGAAATCTGGTACTGTTCGAATGTACTCTTTCAGTTTGTTCATAAGCTGTAGTATTAGGAGCTTACATTGAGATATCGAATTTGGTATAATGCCCCGTGTAGTCGGTCCAGGTAATATCAATGGCGGTTACCGACGCATTGAACGGGCCAGCTTTCAACTCCTTGATGAATTCTTCCAGAAGACTCCGGTCACCTTCAGCCACAACGGAGACAGAGCCGTCAGGACTATTCTTGACCCAACCGTTCAGCCCAAGACTCCTTGCCGCCCGATAGCAGTAATAGCGGTACCCCACCCTCTGGACTAAACCCTGGATTCTCAGTTGAACACCGACCGAACTCACTTCCCTTTCTCGGCCAGCTCCATAGCCCGTCTGGCGGCATCAATGGGATTGTCGACCTGCTCAATTTCGTCGCCGAGCTTCCAGGCATTGATGGAAACCACCGGTTTCTTGGAATGGAGAGCAAAAGCCATTTCCGATAATGTGCCATATTTCCCCGGAAAAGCAACAACCGCATCAGCCGCCCTGACAACCATGATGTTGCGAGCCTCGCCGAAACCGGTAGGGATAACATAATCAATATACTCATTGGCGTCTTCTTTGTTTTCAGACGGCAGAATCCCGATTGTAACACCGCCGGCCTCTTTGGCTCCTTTGGCAGCCCCCTCCATAATTCCCCCTAAGCCGCCACAGATCACAACACCGTTGTGCTCCGCCACATACTTGCCAACCTCAAACGCCATATCGCGCAGCTTCTTTGAACACTTACCGGCCCCGACAACAGCGATCATCACTTTTCTATTGTCAGCCATTGACCCATCCTCTCTCAATAAACCACTTCAGGAAAGAACATCACATGCAGTTTCAGTCTCCCCTATTATTATAGGACACTGTATTCAGCCACTATAGGAAAAATCGGGGCGACTGGATTTGAACCAGCGACTCCTTAGTCCCGAACCAAGTGCGCTACCATACTGCGCTACGCCCCGACTCTTATGGCTTCATGAATTTCCATGATACTACCTATTCAGCCATTGTCAATGTTTTTATCTTCACAATCTGTCCCTGTCGAGATGGCGCAATCTCAACCGGGGTGCCACCAGACCTCACAGCCTCAACTTGAGACCTTGCAACCGCCGAAGGGAGTCTCCGTCAGTGAATTTCAATTTCAAAGGAGTAATAGAGACAGCTCGACGCTGCACTGCCTCAAAGTCGGAGCCCCTGGTCGTCTTCCATGTGGCGTGGCCGCCTATCCAGTAGTAGGCTTTGCCTCTCGGATCAGTTTTATGAATAACGTAATCTTTGTACAAACGAGCCCCTAATCCGGTGAACTCATACTTTCGGTAGGGCTGGCCATAATCACGAGGGAGATTGACGTTCAAGAAAGTACTTGGATCGAGATTGAGCTTATGGTAGAATTCGACCAGCTTGACGACGAACCTGGCAGCCCGCACCATCGGCGTTCCCGGCTCCCAGTTTGCCATCGAAACTGATATTGACGGGATCCCCAGAATCGACCCTTCAATGGCCGCCGCCACTGTGCCGGAGTAGGTAACATCCTCTCCCATGTTCGCCCCATGGTTGATTCCAGAGATGATCATATCCGGTTTCCTGCGCTTGAAAAAGAGATGGACCGCCAGCATAACGCAGTCAGTTGGGGTACCATCAATAGCATATCGACGCGAGCCCAGCTTATGCACCCGAAGAGGTCGTTTCAATGTAAGCGAATGTGAACTGGCAGACTGCTCACGGTCGGGAGCCACGATGAACACATCCGCCGTTTTCTGCAGCGCCTTGAACAGGATATTGATACCATCAGAGAGATAGCCATCATCATTGGTCAGCAGTAGACGCTTCTTCCTATGCACCTGATACCTCAATCTTCGTCCCTGACATCACCATGACTACTCAATCCCCCGGTGTAGGGGCCGATGTTCTGTGGCCGGCGGATTATTGTGATCGGCAGATGTCCACATCTGCCCGTTCTCGGTGCCGCACAGCTTGCTGTGCATGGCGTCAAGATTACGAGAACAATCTACCTTATTCGAGACTACCCATAGCAAGCTATGAGGTAACTGGTTTCAAGAAGTCGTATTGCGAAACATCGATCTGGTAATACTTGATTGCCTCGCTGCGGATACCAATCCCGTGCGCTGCGAGTAGGTCGAGTATCTCATCATGCTCAATGTAGTGTATTGGCTCTTTCCCCGCTTCTTTCCCCTTCGCCTTTGCGATTTCGTTCAACTGACTGGTTGTGATTAGGATTCCTTGCTGACATTGATAGGTCGAGAGGTTGTCGCGGAGGGTGCTAATATCCTTCGGTCCGATCTTGTTGGTCAACGACCTACACTTGCATTGGATGGCCACACGTATCCTTGTTATCCCATCTTGCTTTTCGCAGAGGATGTCTACTCCTTGATCATCCTTTCCACCGATGACTTCGACACTCTGGTACCCCATCGAGACAAGGAGGTCAGCGATCATTGTCTCGAAGTCGCTGCCATGGTTTCCAGTTATTAGCTTCTTGTAGAGGTCGTCACAAGCTTCTCTCAGAGATTCGCGCACTTGCTCGACTGCGGTCTTGGTCTTCTTGGTGGGTGGGCCACTGATCAGGTCAAGGAGCGTGAACATTCCGTTGCCGAGAAAGGAAAACCGCTGAGGTTCACCGCGCTGATTTCGACGTTTCATCTCGCTGCGTATAGAGACGTGCATGGAAATCTCGGGCGTCTCTGATTCAGTTTGAATCAGTCCCTCGGTAACCGCCTTTTGAGCGAGTTCCCGGTGGCTCATCGGTTTGCCTTCACGCCTAATGATACGTTCGGCCGCGTCACAGAATGACAATTGCTCATTACCAGGGGCCGCATCCACTGTGGATTTGTCCTGATGGATTGCCTGTGTCATGTTGTCCTCCTTAATCGCCTGATGCCTAACCTTTGTATGGTTTCCTCATAACATCCTTGGGCCGCGAAACTGCAGTATAAGGCACCTAGGCAAGTAGCGGCCTCTTATCACCAATCCAAAACTTATCATATCTTACCCTCCACGATTGTCAAGCGCAAAATCTTCCGTTTCGGGGATTTTCTTTTCGAGCCGGTAAGTAACTCAACTGGAAAGGCCATCGTGCAGGGGCTTTTGACGTACTTCTCTCGTAATAGAACACCCCTTCAGGCGCATACCCGACCGAATATCTGCCTGATGAAGCGGAGCGTATCACTCAGAGGGTTGATGTAGGAATGAGAACCTTCATAGACTGTCGAAATCGGGACCTCGATAATAGCGCAACCGAGCGCCCCGGCCTTGAAAAGCAATTCCGATTCAAAATCGTAGTTCACACTTTTCAGACAAATCGCCTTCAGGACACTTGTCGGAATCAATCTGTATCCCGACTGGCTGTCCCTGATCCGCTGACTTGAGAATACTGATATGATGAGAGAAGTCAGGTTGTTTGTCAGCCATCGGAGAAAGGGCATGCGTTTCAACGAGATGTCGCGCGTGCCGATAAGCACTCGTTCCCCGTTGTCAAGCGCTAAGAAGCTGGGGATTTCTTCAGGAAGATGCTGAAGATCAGCATCAATAGTTAACACTGAACGGTAGCCATGTCGCATGGTGTACTCAAAACCGGCTTTAAGGGCTGCTCCCTTGCCGCGGTTCTGCTTAAACGATATGTAGTTTATATCGCACTCTTTTAGAATCGTGGCGGTTTCATCCGTAGAACCGTCGTTAACTATGAGGAAGTGTTCGTCGCTGACGAACTTCTTAATCCTGGCGATGAGTTCGGGGAGGTATATGGCAGCGTTATAAGCAGGCACCAACACGAGAGTAGTGTACTGATTCAGTTCCGACATATTACTCGACAAGCAAAACGGACCGCCAGCCGTATAAAAACAGGCTCCGACGGTAGGGGAAACGAATGGTCGGAGCGAGCCGATTTGAACGGCCGACCTCTCGCACCCCAAGCGAGTGCGCTAACCATACTGCGCCACGCTCCGACCCAAGGTCTCTTCATAGCCGGTAGTTTCTTCAAATCTACGTAAGAACGACCAAAACTCAAGGGAAAAAACGAAGCAAGTCCTCGATTTCCTTTCTTATCCGCCCGATAAGTGTCCTGGTTCGCGCAGAGTTGATCATGGTTGTTTTCGCTTCACCGGGGCGCTTCATCATGAGCTTGGTTCGCGCTCCGGCAATCGTCAGTTTCTCTTTGCTTCTGAGATGCTTGATACGATTGATCAGCTCTATATCTTTTTCAGTGTAGGTCCGGTTGCCACCCCGGTTCTTCTTGGGTTTGAGAATTGTGAACTCTTTCTCCCAATACCTGAGCACATACGGCTCCAGGCTTGTCATACGAGAAACCTCGCTGATCGAATAGTAAAGCTTGTCGTTGTTGCTGCTCTTGCTCAACTCAATCCCCTCTCTTATCATCCTTGTTCACCGCCATATCTCAGCTTTCAACTCCCTGCCCATCAGCTCCTCAACCGTTGCCGACGGAGGTTTATCTTCAAAGAGAACCGAAAACACTTCCCCTGTTATGGGCATTTCAATATTATGTGTCCTGGCCAACTCATAGCCGGACCGAGTGGTCTCCACTCCTTCTGCAACCATGTGCATCCCTGTCAATATGTCACTAAGACTTTTCCCCTGTCCAATTTTCTCCCCAACGTAACGGTTCCGGCTATGCCGGGAGGTGCAGGTAGTCACAAGATCACCTATTCCCGACAGGCCGGCGAAGGTTTCCGCCCGAGCGCCGAGAGCCACCCCCAGCCGCGTTATTTCAGCCAGCCCACGCGTAATAATAGCCCCTCTGGTATTGTCCCCCATTCCCAGGCCATCGGCAATGCCAGCCGCGATAGCAATAATGTTCTTCAGCGATCCGCCCAGCTCGACGCCGATCAGGTCATCGCTTTTGTACACGCGGAAGAAGCGATTGCTGAATGTCTCTTGAACCTGCGTGATAAATCTATCGTCACAGCCAGCGGCTACAACTGCGGTCGGCATGTCAACGACTACTTCCTCGGCGTGCGAAGGCCCCGACAGGGTGACGGTTCGTTCTTGCAAGGAGGGCAGCTCCTCGGCAATGACTTCCGACATCCGCTTCAATGTTTTTGTCTCTATCCCCTTGGCCAGGTTAACTAACCCCGCTGCTGGATCAAGCTTCCCCGGCAGCCGCACCAGCACAGAGCGGAGGAACTGCGAAGGAATCGCCAGTACAATGAGCCGGCTGCCACCGACGGCTTCCAGAAGGTCATTGGTAACCGCCACAGCCTCGGGAAGCTGAAATCCCTTGAGCTTGTCAGGATGCCCACGGAACTCCCGCAGTTTCTCGTAGTCTTGACGATTGAATTCCCACAGGGTAACTGCCAACCCCTTTTTGTAAAGAAGCCCGGCAATCGCCATCCCCCACGATCCTGCCCCAAGTATAGCTACCTTCTCATACATCAGACCTTGCCTTCCCAGACTTTGTCGACAAGGAGAAGCGATTTTCCGTACCGGAAACCAGGCGGCATATGTTTTGACGGTGGGTTATGACAATCAGCGCCGCCAACGCACCCGCCAGATAAACATATATAGCCGCCATATCTCGCGCCATCAGGTACTTTTCTGCAGCTACAATAACAAAGAAGCCGACTACGCCTACAATAGAACCCAGCGATATAAAGCGGCTGGCCACCACTACAATAATAAATATAACAAATCCGGCCAAAGATTCAAGTGGTAATAGCATAATCATTGCGCCAAGAGCGGTGTTCACACCCTTGCCCCCTTTGAAACCGAGATAGACCGGAAATAGATGCCCCAGCACCGCTGCCAGGGCACAAATAACCAGAAATGTGTCTATCTGCAAAAACGCTGTATCGAAATGTCTCGCGAAGCAGCCTGCCAGAGCAACCGCGGCGACTCCCTTTCCGATATCACCAAGGTAAACCCATACCGCCGCCTTGGGACCGATCACACGCCAAACGTTAGTAGCGCCAATATTGCCGGATCCGTGAGACCTGATGTCCTTGATTCCGAAGATGCGGCTGACTATAAGACCGAAAGGAATCCCTCCAAGCAAATAGGCAATAAGAATTGGCAACACAGTTACCATCGTACCCACATCACCTCATTCAAAACTGAGCCTTGTAGGTCGGCCTCTGAGTGGAATCTGCCAGAGGCGGATAGAGCGAAAAAACCCGACACTTGCTTCCAAAGATATTGTCGGGTTTCTTATCCGCCCAAGATGGGTTCGTAACCCGACCTACAATTCTTTCATTGCGAGAAGTCCGCCTTGGGCGGACGACGTGGTAATCTCTTGCTCCGGAAACAGTTGTATAATTGGGATCGCCACGCTCCCTTCGGTCGCTCGCGATGACGCTGTACTTTTGGCACGGCTTCGTAAGGCCCTCGACCTACTGTGTTTCATGAGCCAGATCAAACACCAGTTACTCTGATCAAATCGAATCCTGCACAGAGGTGGTATCTTCAATCTCGACCGCAGGCACAAGCTGCTCCAGTTCGGGGAAGTAATCGATCATAGCCCCCACAAACAGTTCAGCTTCAGCGGAATCTATCTCCTTGTCAGTCATAAGACCCTGGACTGTTTGACCAAAGCGCCCGTACTTGTCATAATCAATCTCAGATTCATTCAGCTTCTCAACGAAGGCATCAGAAATAGCATTCACACGAGCGGTATCAATACCTGTAGCCGGGCTTTCACTCAGTTTTATCTTGACGCTATTGACCATAGTCGCCATACCGTACCTGACTAGATCGTCTTTCTTGAAATAGCAGGTGACACCGGCAATAATCACCAACAGAACCAGAACGCCGACGACAATAAGGGCCACCAGACAGCCTTTTGACATCCCTTTCTTTTGAATTTCCTCAGTCATTTTTCCTCACTCATGTGTTTAATCGGGTTTCCATGATTTCACGATAGTTTCCACAATCGTATCACAGTTATGTTTGATATTCCCTCGGTATCGCTATATACCAAATCCAAAAACGAATAGCAAGCAGTTAAAGCAAGCTGTCAGGAGGGCCCCGCAAAGCCTCTGCCTATCACCAAGTACACGAAGGGAATGTTGAAAAAGTATTTTCCTCGTCATTGCGAGTCCGCTGCAGGCGGACGTGGCAATCTCGGATATTGAATGCCAATGAAATAGCTGCGTCGTCCGCCAAAGGCGGACTCCTCGCTATGATTCTTGTTATGTTTTTCAACACGCCCACAAAACACTATTACACGAAGAAAGCGTCAGGCAGAATGAGGCTGTCCCTAAAGGCAACTGTTTTGTCTCGCGTAGGGTTGGAGCTTGCCCCCCACCATCCCAACGGCAGGAAAAAAACCTGCCGCTACGCGGACTTACGACAAAAGCACTTATGAAAGCAGAGGTTCAAATGCAGTCAGATAAGATCTATGAGACAGCCTCGAATCGCCTAACGCCACAGTGAAAAGTTCAGAACTCTAATCTATGGACAGCGTGCTAACGTCCGATAGCCCCTTTGGCGCCTATTATTTCATAGACGCACTTTTGGCCATCTTCTTCCCCTTCTTGCCTTTCTTACCCTTCTTGTCGCCCTCTTCAACCGGCTTGGGAACTAACAACTCCACGACCGATATTGGAGCTCCATCGCCCCGGCGGACGCCCAGTTTCACAATCCGCGTGAATCCAGAATCGCGATCGGCGAAGTGCGGGACGATCTCCGTAAACAGCTTCTTGAAGACCGGCTTCTGGTGAATTGTTCTTGCTACCTGCCGTTTGGCTGCCAAGGTGTCTTTCTTGGCCGTGGAGATAACACGATCAACCAGCGGCTTCAACGCCTTAGCTCTGGCGTCAGTAGTCTTAATAAGCCGGTGATTGAAAAGCGACATAGCCATATTGGCCAGCATCGCTTCCCGATGTGGTTTGGTGCGTCCCAGTTTCTTTACTTTATCACGATGTCCCATCTTTTGCTCACAGTGGCTCAGTTTGATTGCGGCTCAACATACTTGGAGATATCCATTCCAAGCGACAGATTCAACTCCTCCAGGATAGAGTTGATTTCGTTGAGCGACTTACGCCCGAAGTTTCGATACTTGAGCATCTCCGCTTCGGTTTTGGTTACAAGGTCCTGAAGAGCCTGAATGTTGGCGGCTCGCAGGCAGTTGGAAGAGCGTACAGACAGTTCAAGTTCGTCAACACGCGTTCTCAACAGATTGCGGATACGGGTGGTTTCTTCATCCTCCTCAGGCTCTTCTTCTACAAGGACCTCCTCATCCATATGAATGAACAAGCGAAGATGGTCCTTGATCAGCTTGGCGGCATGACTCAAAGCGTCTTCCGGAGTGATGGATCCATCGGTCATGATCTCAAGAATCAACCGGTCATAATCCGTTCTGTGTCCCACGCGCGTGTTTTCCATGCGGTAGGAGACTTTGGTGACAGGTGAGAACAACGAGTCGACAAATATTGTTCCCGCTGGAGCATCAGGCCGTTTGTTCTGCTCGGCTACGTTGTAACCGCGACCGGAATCAATATCCACCTCGAGTTCAAAATCAATGTCGTCCGTCAGCTCACAAATGTGCAAATCCGGATTCAGAATTTCCACATCCGGGTCGCCTTCAAACATCCCGGCTGTGAGCTTACCCTTGCTATTGGTTTTAAGTATCAGCGTACGCATGTCGTCGGCGTGCATGCGAACACGGATATTTTTGACATTCAGGATGATGTCAGTAACGTCTTCATACACCCCGGAAATTGTCGAAAACTCATGCAGGCACCCTTTGATACGCACTGACACAACTGCGCCACCCTGAATTGAAGACAGCAGAACGCGGCGCAAGCTATTCCCGAGAGTCGTACCATAACCTCTCTCCAGGGGCTCGACAACAAAATGCGAGTAGTTTTCTGTCGTCGAAGATTGATCGCTGACGACTTCCTTAGGCATGGCCAGTGACTTCCATTTCATGCGTCGAAAAACCTCCAAACAGGATAAATGGTTACTTGGAGTATAGCTCCACTATCAACTGCTCATTGGCGGGCAATGGGATATCAGCCCGCTCGGGAATCTCCAGCAGCTCACCTTCCAGAGCCGCCTTGTTTAACCTTAACCAGGGATACTCGTCCCCTCTGCCCACTTCCTTCAGTGCCGAATGTATCAGATCCAGGTTCTTGGATTTCTCCTTAACCTTAATAGTCTGGTTTGGCTTCACCTGAAAGGAAGGGATATTCACGATCCGGTCATTTACCATAATGTGGCGATGCCGCACCAACTGCCGGGCTGATTTTCGTGAGGGAGCAAACCCGAGCCGGTACACCAGATTGTCAAGGCGCGTCTCAAGGAGCTGAAGCAGGATCTCACCCGTAATCCCTATTCTCCTGTCAGCCTTTTTGAAGTAGTTGCGGAACTGCCTTTCCAGGATTCCGTAGGTACGTCTCACTTTCTGCTTTTCGCGTAACTGTATACCGTAGGACGATATTTTTCGGCGTAGTCTTTGGCCATGCTGGCCCGGAGCGTACTGCCGTCTCTCCAGGGCACATTTGTCACTCATGCACCGTGTGCCTTTCAGAAACAGCTTTTCTCCTTCACGACGACACAATTTACAGTTAGCGTCACGATATCGAGCCATTAACTCTCCTTAAGAAAACAAAATACCATACGCCTCACAAACAACTCAGACACGACGGCGTTTGGGAGGCCGACAGCCGTTGTGTGGTATCGGTGTTACATCTTTTATGACCGTGATTTCCAGGCCAGCAGCAGAGAGCGAACGGATCGCCGCCTCTCGGCCAGAGCCGGGACCTTTCACCCAAACCTCGATTTTGCGAAGTCCCATGTCCATAGCCTCTTTGGCCGCAGCAGAGGATGCCAACTGAGCCGCAAATGGAGTCGACTTCTTTGAACCTTTGAACCCGACTTTACCGGCAGAACCCCAAGAGATGGTCTTCCCGGTTGAATCAGCTATGGTAATGATTGTATTGTTAAACGTCGCTTTGACGTGGGCAATTCCATTCGCTTCAACTTTGCGTGTTTTCTTTTTGGCATGCCCTTTCTTCTTCGGATCCGCCACAGCATTACCTCATTTGACTTTAACCACTCTATTTCTTGCCTGGAGGCTTTCTCTTCAGACCGCCGATGGACCGCCGGGGTCCCTTTCGGGTCCGCGCATTGGTCTTGGTCCGCTGGCCGTGCACTGGAAGACCACGTCTATGGCGCAGCCCTCGATAAGAGCCAATATCCACCAGGCGCTTGATATTCATCGAAATCTGACCCCGCAGACTTCCCTCGACGTTGTAATCGTTTTCGATCACATGCCGGAGTTTGGTCACATCCTCGTCAGAGAGAGCATGCACCCGCGCATCCGGATTGATGCCGGTTTTCTTAAGTATCTGCGAAGCGGAAGTATGGCCAATCCCAAAAATATAACGCAAGCCAATTTCAATCCGTTTGCCTTTCGGCAGATCAACTCCAGCTATTCGTGCCAATTCTTTCTCCTCAGGTCCTGATTACGAGCCTGCCTTCGTTACCCCTGCCGCTGCTTGTGGCTGGGGTTCCGTGAACATATAACGCGCAGAACACCTCTGCGCTTGATAATCTTACAGTACTCACAACGCTTTCTTATAGCCGATTTAACTTTCACAACAACACCATCCTATCACTAAAAGATCATCCCTTGTAGCGGTACGTGATACGACCCCGGGTTAAATCATACGGCGAGAGCTCAAGGGTCACCCGGTCGCCGGGCAAAATCTTGATAAAGTGCATCCTCATCTTACCGGAGATGTGAGCCAACACGACGTGCCCGTTATCAAGTTCCACTTTGAACATCGCATTCGGCAGCGGCTCGATAACCTTGCCTTCAACCTGAACTGTTTCTTCCTTCGCCATATGTCTCTTCTAAGCCACTGTCAAGATGGTTGTCCCATCATCGCCAATAGCCACTGTATGCTCAAAATGTGCCGACGGCTGACCGTCTGCCGTGACGACCGTCCAACCATCAGGGAGCGCCTTCACCCGGTGGGTGCCCATGTTGATCATTGGCTCAATCGCCAGCACCGTGCCGGCTTTCAACACAGGGCCATCGTCCTCAGAACCAAAATTGGGCACCTGCGGTTCTTCGTGCAAGTTCCGCCCAATGCCATGACCGACTAACTCGCGAACTACACCGTAGCCCTCACCCTCGGCTACTCTCTGCACTGCCGCCGATACCTGGCCTAATTTATTACCTTTTTGCGCCTTGTCAATACCTGCCATAAGGGATTTCTGCGTGATCTCCATCAGGTGGACCTTTTCCTGTGAGACTTCTCCAATCGCATAGGTGCGGGCTGAATCACCGTAGTAACCATCAACGATAGAGCCCACATCGACAGAGACAATCTCACCCTCTTTCATCACCCGCTTGCCTGGAATGCCGTGGACAACTTCGTCATCAATCGAGACACAAGCCGCTGCCGGGTAGCCCTGGTAGCCCTTGAACCCAGGAACAGCTCCCATAGATCGAATGAACTCCTCGATCAGTCTATCAAGCTCGGCAGTAGTCATTCCCGGCCTTATATTCTCGTCAACCATGTCCAGCGTTCGTGCTACCACCCGAGCGGCACGACGCATTATCTCAAGCTCCTCTTTTGTTTTCAACGGTATCACCGCTTGACCGCAACCTTACTTACTTCCTGCAACAGGGCCTGAAACACCTCTTCAGGAGAACCTTCTGCTTCTATCTCGGTGAGAAGAGATTCATTACGGTAGAAGTCTTCAATGGGTTTCGTCTGTCGTCTGTATACCTCCAGGCGGTTTCGCACCACTGACTCCTCATCGTCGGGACGACGCTGCAACTGGGCACCGTCGTGGTCGCACACCCCTTCCTGCTTCGGCACATTTGTTGGATAGTTGTACGTCGCTTGGCACTTGGGACAAAACCACCGACCGGAGAGCCGCCTGACTATTTCATCGTCTCCTACCTGGAACAGGACAGCAGCCTCGAGTGAAACGCCGTTCTTGACAAACATCTCTTTAAGGCTCTTCGCCTGGGGAACTGTTCGGGGAAAACCATCGAGAATGAATCCATCCTTTAGCTCACCGGCGGCAAGCCTGGACTCAATCAGGCCTACAAGTAGATGGTCAGGTACCAACTCCCCATTCTTCATATAGGTTTCCGCTTCTTTGCCTAGCTGGGAGCCGTCATTCACAGCGTTGCGAAGAATATCACCGGTGGACAGATGGACGATATTAAGCTTCTGGGCCAATTTGACGGCCTGAGTACCCTTCCCGGAACCGGGAGGACCAAGGAAAACAAGATTCTTCTTCACATCGATCTCCCTCGAATCTTTCCTTTCTTCATAAAACCATCATAATGCCGCATCAACAGGTGTGATTCGATCTGTTGCAGAGTATCAAGCGCCACCCCAACCACAATCAGCAACCCGGTACCCCCAAAGAAGAAATTCACGTTGAACTGTCCGATAAGCACCCATGGCAGGATAGCAATGAGAGCAAAGAATATGGCGCCGGGTAAAGTTATCCGGGTGAGGATATTCTCTACATACTGGGAAGTGTTTTTACCCGGCCTGATTCCAGGGATATAGCCGCCATTCTTGCGCATGTTGTCGGCGATTTCCATCGGGTTAAAGACAATGGCGGTATAGAAGTAGCCAAAGAATATAATCATAAGCCCGTAGATAATCGAGTACCACAGCCCCCCGGGCCTCAGCCATATAGCAACCAGGTTTTGCACCCAATCAGTATTCGGAAACAATTGCGCCGCAGTCGAAGGCAAAAACATTATCGACTGTGCAAAGATGATGGGAATAACGCCTGCGGAGTTCACCGACAAGGGCAAGTGGGTGGTAGCTCCACCGAAGACCCTTCTGCCGATCACCTTACGCGGATACTGAACGGGAACCTTCCGCTGAGCCCTGGTAACAAGAATCACAGCAGCTATAACCAAAATCATCATCGCCACCATAGTGACTTCCACGATGAAACCACGACTGCCGTGCCAGAGCAATACCATTTCCTCTATTACACCGTCCGGGAACCGGGCAATAATACCTATAAATATAATAAGCGAAATACCATTGCCTATTCCGCGCTCTGTGATCTGCTCGCCAAGCCACATGATAAAGATGGTGCCGCTGGTGAAGGTGAGAATGGTAAGTGGGATGAACCCGATGGTATCCATGTGTACGGCCGACAGACCGGCGGAGCTCTTCACGGTAGTAAGGTATCCGGCGGTGCCCCAGGCTTGCATGGCCGCGATGAGAACGGTCAGGTAACGGGTATACTGGGTAATCTTGCGCCGACCTTCCTCTCCCTCGCGCTGCAGACGCTGCAAATACGGCACGACCGCTCCCAAAAGCTGAAACATAATGGAGGCAGAGATGTACGGCATGATTCCCAGTGCAAAGATGGTGGCCTTCATGAAAGCTCCCCCAACGAAGAGGTCGAACATCCCAAAAAGGGTGTTGGTAGAAAGCGCCGAGGCCAAGACCGACCCGTCAATTCCCGGTGTGGGAATATGCCCACCAATACGGTACACAACTAAGATAGCTAAAGTATAGAAAATCCGTTTTCTTAACTCTTCAACCTTGAAAATCGAGCGAAAAGTTTCTAGCACGAAACCACCTCAGCTTTTCCGCCGGCTTTTTCAATCTTCGCTAAGGCCGATTTGGAGAAGGCGGCAGCTTTGACTGTGTAGGCCGTTTCCAGGTTTCCTTTTCCCAGAATCTTTATCGGAACATCCAAGTTCTTGATGAGACCAACCGCTTTCAGCGTTTCCCGCGTAACCTCACCTGGTTCACATCTGGTGAGATCGGAGACGTTCACAATCTGCCATTCCTTCTTGAAGATGTTTGTGAAACCATGTTTGGGCAAACGGCGGTGCAATGGCATCTGGCCTCCCTCACGGCCAGGCTTCCGCTTGCGACCACTGCGCTGTCCATACCCTTTGTGACCTCGCCCACAAGTTTTTCCCAAGCCACTGCCAGTTCCGCGGCCAACTCGCCTGCGGGCCTTCTTCGACCCCTTTGGAGGTCTTATTGTATGAAGCTCCATTGCTGCCTCTGCCATGCTTTACTCCACCTCTTCCACGGTCACCAGATGGCTTACCGCGCGAATCATGCCGCGAATCTGGGGTGTGTCATTATGAATCACCGTTCGGTGCAGTTTTCCAAGCCCGAGCGCCCGGATTGTTCGCTTCTGGGGTTTCTGTCTATCGATGGTGCTTCTTATCTGCGTAATCTTTAGCCGGGCCACATCAGTATCTCCTTGCTGGACAAAACTCACTCTTCCTCTCGGGCCTTGAGTTCCTGCTGACGCGTACGCAAATGTTGCAAGCCATTCATAGTAGCCTTGACCACATTATATGGGTTTCGGCTACCCAACACCTTGGCCAGGATATCCTGAATACCAGCCGACTCGAGTATCGAGCGCACCGCGCCACCGGCGATAACGCCCGTACCGGGAGAAGCGGGCCTCATAACCACCGTAGTTGCGGCAAACTGACCGTCGATCCGGTGGGGAATAGTTCCCTTGATCAGGCTGATCTCAGTCATGGAACGCCGAGCTGCCTCGGCGCCTTTGCGAATCGCTTCAGATACTTCGGAGGCTTTGCCGTGCCCAATACCAACGCGTCCGTTTTTGTCCCCAACAGTTACTAAAGCAGTGAAGCTAAAACGTCGGCCTCCTTTCACTACTTTAGCAACCCTGTTGATATTGATTACCTTCTCTTCAAACTCAAGGTTGTCCATGTCAAATCTTGCCAAATCCTACCTCACCTATGCCGAATAGAGTCACGTTCTAAAATTCGAGCCCCCCCTTGCGAGCGCCATCAGCGATGGCTTTGATGCGACCGTGATACCGGTATTTGTTCCTATCAAAGACCACCCGGCCTATACCCTTTGCCTTGGCCATCTGCGCCAGTATCTCACCTACCTTGAGAGCAACTTCAGTCTTGGTCACTTTCTCTTTGGTTTCGGATTTCACACTCTTCGAATTCGATGCGGCCGCGGCCAGCGTAACCATCTTCTCATCGTCAATGATCTGGGCAAAGACGTTTTTCAGAGACTTGGCCACCGTCAAGCGGGGACGATCAGCCGTGCCAAATACACTCCCCCGCACGCGACGTCTCCGCCGTCGGGCTCTCTTGTTCTTTTCTATGTTTTTGTCAGCCATTGTTCACACCGGCGTTTTATGACGAGCTTGCCGCCTTCCCAGCTTTCCTGCGGACAAGCTCACCAACGTAGCGGATCCCTTTGCCCTTGTACGGTTCAGGTTTGCGGAAAGAGCGGATTTTGGAAGCCACCAAACCGACCAGCTCCTTGTCTATTCCCGTCACTTCGATCTTATTTTCCTTAGGCATCACTGACAGGGTAATTCCATCAGGCGGAGAGAGAACAATAGAGTGCGAGTACCCCAGGTACAGCACAAGGTTTCTCACCCGCATTTCGGCGCGATAGCCTACCCCAATGATCTCTAACTGCCGGGTATAACCTTCAGTAACACCTACCACCATGTTATTAATCAGCGCCCTGGTCAGACCATGCAGAGCCCGATGCTTCTTTATATCGGAAGACCTCTCCACGATCACCGTGTTGTCTTGAATCGCCGCTGTAATCTCGGGATGAGTTTCCCGCGTCAGCGAACCCTTAGGTCCGGTCACCGTCAAGTTGTTGCCATCTATTTCAATCTTGACTTTATTCGGAATCGGTATCGGTTTCTTTCCCACTCGAGACATCGTCTGGACCTTTCTTCACCAGCACCGCAGCAACACTTCACCGCCAACACCTTTTTGGGCGGCTTCAAAATTCGTCATGACGCCACTGGAGGTGGAGACCACTATCATCCCTCGGCTGTTGAATGTCGAGCGACGCACCTGCTTGGCATCATAATACCTGCGCAGACCAGGACGCGAAACTCTCTGAATCCCCTTCAATACGGGGATATCCTCCCGATCATAGCGGATATAGACGCGCAGAATTCCCTGTTTGTTGTCGGGGAGCTCAACCACATCATTGAGGAAACGCTGTTCCTTAAGGATACGGACGATCTCGCGCTTGAGCCCGGAAGCAGGAACATCCACCGCATTCTTCTTGGCTTTCGAGGCATTACGAATTCTCGTCAGCAGATCAGCCACTGGGTCAGTCATAGTCATAAACTCTTACTCCGCTTACCTTGCACTCTGTCAGCTACCAACTGGCCTTGACAACGCCGGGAATTTCACCCGCCAGCGCAAGTTCTCTAAAGCATATGCGGCACAGTCCGAAGCGGCGCATGTAGGCGCGCGGGCGACCACAACGACGACAGCGGCTGTACTTACGGACTTTGAACTTCGGTTTCTGTCCTTGCTTCAGTATGAGACACTTCTTTGCCATTGGTCTCCTACTTGCGGAACGGTATCCCCAATTCAGTCAGGAGCCGACGCGCTTCTTCATCGGTTCTGGCCGTAGTGTTTATGGAGATATTCATCCCGCGTATTTTATCGATTTTTTCATAGTCTATTTCTGGAAAAATAAGCTGCTCACGCAAACCGATGTTGAAGTTCCCCCGACCGTCAAACGATTTAGCGTTTATCCCTCTGAAATCTCGAATGCGAGGTATGGCAATATTCACCAGCCGGTCCAGGAACTCATACATAACTTCACGACGGAGGGTAACGGAGCACCCAATCGAGGTGCCCTGTCGGAGTTTGAAATTCGATATGCTCTTTCTGGCACGTGTTATATATGGCTTGCGGCCTGTGACTTTTGTCAAGTCATCTACCGCCGCCTCAAGAGCTTTTGGATTCTGCGTAGCCTCGCCGACACCGATATTCACCGTGATTTTGGTCAGCTGCGGCACCTCCATGACGGATGAGTAGCCGCCATCTTTCATTAACTTGGCCCGAATCTCTTTCTCGTATTTATCTTTGAGTCTAGCCATAGCCGTTTGTCCTACAGTTGTTCTCCCGTCTTACGGCAAATGCGCACCTTTTTCGTTCGACCTCCTTCGTCAATACAGCGGGTTGAAACCTTTGTCGGGCCACCCAAAGTTGACGAATACAACGCCACGTTGCTGATATGTATGGGAACCTCAATTGCAAGTATGCCGCCTTTGGGATTCCTCTGTGTCGGGCGTTGGTGCCGCTTTTTCATATTGATCCCCTCGACAAGTACGGTCTGCTTGTGGGGGTTGACGTGTAACACCTTACCGGTCTTCCCCCGATAAGAGCCGCATCGAATATAAACTGTGTCACCCTTCTTGATATGCATATCTTTCAACTCCCTCTCACAACACCTCAGGGGCGAGGGATATGATTTTCATAAACTGCTTCTCGCGCAACTCGCGAGCCACCGGACCAAAAATACGCGTTCCACGAGGTTCCCGCTGATCATTGATGATAACCGCGGCATTATCGGAGAAACGAATAGCAGAGCCGTCTCGCCGCCTTCGCTGGGACGTAGTCCTGACGACAACCGCCTTACAAATCTCTGATTTCTTGACAGTTCCTCCCGGGATAGCTTCCTTAATGGTCACTACGATAATGTCTCCGATACTTGCGTACTTCTTACGCCCACCTAAGATACGGAAGCACATTGCCTTCTTCGCGCCGGAGTTATCGGCCACCGACAAGACCGTATATTCCTGAATCATTTACGCATCACCCTTACACTGCAGTAGATTGGCTGCCGTTTCTCCCGTTACCTTGCTTTCTCTACGATCTCCACCAATCGCCAGCGCTTTTTCGCTGACAGGGGTCGTGTTTCCATCACACGCACGACATCACCAACCCCGGCTTCGTTGTTCTCGTCATGTGCGTACAGTTTAGAGGAGGTGCGAAAGGTCTTCATATATACCGGGTGCCTCATGGTGCGGTTAACCCGAATAACAATGCTCTTACTTGCCTTATTCGATATGACAGTGCCTGTGCGCACCTTTCGTTTGTTTCGCTCTGTTGCCTCCATCATCAGTTATTCCCCTATTTGGCCTTATCTTCCTGTTTTGGAGCAGATTGAGATAGTATAGATATACTGGTGTCCGCAAGTTTACGAAGTCCAATTCTATCCTCGTTAAGGACAGTCATTATCTTAGCGATTTCTCTACGAATCTGCCTTAGACGTAGAGGATTATCCAATGACTTGAGAGACCTGCGCATACGCAAGTTAAACTGCTCCTCAAGCAGGTCGTGTTGCTTCTGCATTAATTCCTCTCGTGTCATTTCTCGCAATGCTTGAACTTTCAGCACGGCTCAGGCTCCTTCTGTGTCAGTACGCGCTACAAACTTCGCCTTCATCGGCAACTTGTTGGCTGCCAGACGTAACGCTTCGCGGGCCAGTGTTTCCGGCACACCCTCGATTTCAAAAAGAATGCGACCGGGTTTAACTACAGCCACCCAATACTCCGGGGCGCCTTTCCCCTTGCCCATGCGCGTTTCAGCCGGCTTCTTAGTCACCGGTTTGTCCGGGAAAATTCTGATCCAAATCTTACCGCCACGCTTAATGTATCTCGTCATAGCAATACGGGCCGCCTCAATTTGCCTGTTCGTCAGCCAGCAGGGCTCCAGAGCTTTGAGACCGAATTCACCGAAATTGATAGCCGATCCGCCTTTGGTCTTGCCAGTCATACGTCCTCGATGGGCCTTGCGGAATTTTGTCTTTTTAGGCATCAACATAAGTTATTTCTCCGTCCTCACCGCATATTCCTATTGCGTATCCTTTGGCTCCTTTGAGGACAAACCGGCATCTGGTTTCTTTCCGGCTGAACCCCGAGATACTCCAGCCGACCCCTCGCGGTTCTTAGGCAATTCAGGGCGACGGCCCCTAGGCGGAGGACCGGAGGGGCGGCCCGCGCGGCGGATACGGCCGCGTGGACGTTTATGGGGCTGCTCACCCGCCCGCTTGGACTTTCTGGAACGAACATCCGGAGCCTCAGCATCACCCTCATGCTTCCCTTCCTCATCTCGGTCGAACAGCCCCGCTTCGAGAATCTCGCCTCGACATATCCACACCTTAACACCAATACATCCATACGTGGTATGGGCCGTCGAGGTGGCGTAATCAATATCCGCCCTCAGGGTATGAAGGGGGACACGACCATCGCGATATTTCTCCGTGCGTGCGATTTCAGCGCCGCCAAGGCGACCGGCACACTGTACTTTAATGCCAACAGCTCCCATCTTCATAGTCGCCGCGAGCGACTTCTTCATTGCCCGACGGAAAGAAACACGACCCTCCAACTGGCGGGCAATTGAGTCGGCAACAAGCTTCGCTGATAATTCCGGCTTCCTGACTTCAACTATATTCAGCATGATGTCCCTTTTGGTCAGAAGTTGCAGCTCCTCGCGAAGTTTGTCAACCTCAGCTCCCTTGCGACCGATCACAATGCCGGGACGGGAAGTATGAATGTCAACCGTCACCTTTTTAGCGTCACGCGAAATAAGCACACCGGAAATACCGGCGTTGTCAAGGCGCCTGGCAATGTAGCGCTTTATCAGCAGATCTTCGTAGAGCAAGTCAGCGAAGCTCCTGCCCGAAGCATACCACCTGCTATTCCAGGTTTTGATCACTCCAAGCCGGAACCCCACCGGGTGTGTCTTCTGTCCCAAACTTATCTCCCTAGTCCGTCAAAACACAAATGGTTCACTACTTCTCTTCTTCTTTAACCGCAGCTTTATCCGTCGTCTTGTCCGCTGCCACTTCTTCGGTTGTCGTCTTCATCTCCGCGGCCTTGGCCGACACTTCCGCCTCTTTCTTCTTTGGCTTTGCCGCACGCCTCTTACTCTTGGGAGCCACATCAGTTTCCCCTTCAAGCACAACGGTCAGGTGAGAGTAGCGCTTTCGGTAACGGAAGGCCCTGCCCATAGACTGAAAGCGAATCCGTTTCGCCGTCGGTGCAGCATCCACGACAATCCTGCTGACAACAAGGCTTTCGGGCTTCAGACGGTCAGTGCCCTCCGATGATAGGGCATTTGCTGCTGCCGATTTGACCGTTTTGGCGATGTGATGAGCGGCTATCTTCGGCGTGAAATTCAGGATATTGAGAGCCCGTTCCACCGGCAGGCCTTTCACAAGACCGGCTACAAGCCGCATCTTACGAGGCGGGATGCTAACGTATTTCAGTCGAGCTGTTGCCTTTACCAGCATTGGGGTCACTTAACCTTTCACCGAAGAGGCCCGCTCAGCCAGTCTACCACCATGCCCGCGGAAAGTGCGGGTAGGAGCAAACTCACCCAGTTTGTGACCGACCATGTTTTCTGTCACATAGATCGGGATGAATTTATTTCCATTGTGGACCGCCAGGGTATGGCCGACAAACTCGGGAGTTATGGTCGAACGGCGTGACCAGGTTTTGATAACCTTCTTCTCTCCGAACTCATTGAGCGCCTCTATTATTTTCTGCAACTTTGCGTCCACATATGGGCCTTTTTTTAGCGATCGCGGCATCTAACCTTCTCCGTCGTTAAATCTTCGTTCTCCGGTCCTGAATCAGGTGGTCGGTAGATTTACGTTTACGTCTTGTCTTAAAACCCTTGGTCGGCTTCCCCCAGGGCGTACAAGGGTGCCGTCCGCCGGAACTTCTTCCTTCACCACCACCCATCGGGTGATCGACCGGATTCATCGCCACTCCGCGTACGGAGGGACGACGACCCCGCCAGCGGCTAGCGCCGGCCTTACCCCATATGATATTCTTGTGATCGATGTTGGACAGCTGACCGATTGTAGCGTAGCATACAAGCGGCACAGTTCTCACCTCACCGGAGGGCAACTTCAAAATCGCTTTCTTCTCATCCTTCGCCATCAACTGGGCAAACGACCCGGCTGAGCGCGCTATCTGCCCCCCTCGTCCCGGTCGCATTTCGATATTGTGGCAGATCGTCCCCAGCAGCATCTTGGCCAGCGGCATGGCATTGCCGATGCGGTTGTCCACTTCCTCACCCGACATCAACATGTCATTGACCTTGAGATTAGCTGGAGCAAGTATGTACCGCTTTTCTCCATCTACATAGTGCAGCAGAGCAATGCGAGCCGAGCGATTCGGGTCGTACTCAATGGAAGCTACCCGTGCCGGGATATTATGCTTGTTACGGGTGAAATCTATCCTTCGGTAATGGCGCTTATGACCACCGCCACGGCAGAAGGCTGTGATGCGTCCCTTGTTGTTACGCCCCCCAGACTTGCGAACCGGCTCCAGAAGAGACTTTTCCGGTACGGTCGAAGTGATCTCATCAAAAACGGGGACCGTTCTAGACCTCAGCGACGGAGTTATGGGGCGGAACTTCTTAACAGCCATTGTTAATCACCAATCTAACCAACCTATACGTTATCAAAAATCGAAATAGTCTCACCCTGTTTGAGCTTGACGATAGCCTTCTTCCAGGTTGACGTCTTTCCCTCGTTGCGCCCGAGACGGCGGACTTTACCAGGGACAACCAGCGTTCGCACCGAATCGACCTTCACTTTGAAAGCATTCTCAATTGCCGTTTTGATAGTAAATTTGTTTGCCCATTTATCCACTTTGAAAACATACTCGTTATTCTGCTCACGCAACTTGGTGGAGCGCTCGGTAGAAATATGAGACTTTATAATCTGGTATGGATCGATACTCATCCGAACATCTCCTCCACTTTTTCCAAACCGGCTTTCGTAAAGACAAGCCAGTCAGCATTGATGAGATCGTAGCCGTTAGCCAGAGCCGCGCGGGAGTATTTCACTTTCTGAAGGTTGCGACACGAAAGAACGAGGTTTTCGTTCTTGGTCTCATCGAGCAGCAAACACTTCTCGCCAAGCAGTTCCAGCCGGGAGAGAATACCAATAACTTCCTTTGTCTTGATCTTATCTAACTCAACTCGGTCGAGCACCCTGATTCGTTCAGCTCGTGCCTTATCGGAGAAAAGCGATACAAGAGCCAGCCGCTTCATCCGTTTGGGCATTCTGAAACCATACTTTCTCGGCCCTGGTCCAAAAATCGTTCCTCCCCCGCGCCACAGCGGAGAACAATTGGTACCGGCCCGTGAGCGCCCCGTCCCTTTCTGACGCCACGGCTTCCGGCCGCCGCCGCGCACTTCACGCCGCGTTTTTGTCGAGGCATTCCCTCCCCGTTGCCGGGCAAGGTAATTCACCACATACTGATGCACAACCGCCTCGTTCGGCTCTACTTCAAACACTTCGGGCTTCAGAGCAACAGACCCGACTTCCTGACCTTCTTGATTGTAAACTTTAACGTTCATTACCAAGACCTATCGCGAGCCACGATTCGTCGTCCGCACCTTAACCAACGAGCCTCTGTTACCGGGAACCGATCCCTTAACGAGCATCAGGTTCTCCTTCTCAATGATCTGCATCACTTCCAGATTCAGGACGGTGACTCTGTCTTTCCCCATGCGACCGGCCATGCGCATACCCTTGAACACACGTGAAGGATAAGATGATTGCCCGATTGATCCGGGAGCACGCCAGCGATCCGATTGGCCGTGCGTCTTGTTCGCTCCCTGGAAATGGTGTCGCTTCATACCGCCGGCAAAGCCCAGGCCCCGTGAAATACCGGTCACATCAACCCGCTCTCCGACCTTGAACGCATCAACTGTCAGAACGGCGCCGATATCAAGGTCTGACCCATCATAGCGAACCTCCCTCAAATACCGCGTCGGTTCAATCTTTGCTTTAACGAAATGACCTGCCAACGGCTTGTTCACACGGCTTTTGCGGCGTTTACCAAGCCCGACTTGATAAGCGTCATAACCATGCTTCTCTTTGGTCTTTCTGGCCACTACCGGACAGGGGCCGGCTTCAATAACCGTCACTGGGATAGCTTCCCCGGCCTCGTTGAAAATACGGGTCACGCCAATTTTCTTACCAAGTATTTCTTTCATACCGACACAACCTATCAGGTCTTGATCTCCACATCCACACCCGCCGGCAGATTCAGCTTCATCAGCGCGTCAACGGTTTGCGGCGTGGAATCATAAATATCCATCAAGCGCTTATGGATCCTCGTTTCAAACTGTTCGCGCGACTTCTTGTCAACATGCGGCGACCTGAGAACCGTGTATACCGTCCGCTTCGTTGGAAGAGGAACCGGCCCTATAATTCGCGCCCCGGTACGAATCACCGTCCGTGCGATTTCCTTCGCTGATCTGTCCAGTGCGAAGTGATCGTACGCTTTCAGCCTGATGCGAATCTTCTGTACATTCATGGCAAACTCGAACCTCGCCTACTCCATAATCTCAGCTATGACGCCGGCACCGACCGTGCGACCTCCCTCGCGAATCGCAAAACGCAACTCCTTCTCCATCGCTATCGGCGTGATCAACTCTACGTTTATCGTTACATTGTCTCCTGGCATCACCATCTCTATCCCCTCCGGCAACTGCGCCACTCCCGTCACGTCCGTAGTCCGAAAATAAAACTGCGGTCGATAACCTGTGAAAAACGGCGTGTGACGACCTCCCTCCTCCTTCGTCAAAACGTACACCTCCGCCTTAAACTTACGGTGCGGCATCACCGAACCCGGCTTCGCCACTACCATCCCTCGCTCCAACTCATCCTTGTCAACCCCACGCAACAACAAACCAACGTTGTCACCCGCCTGAGCCTGATCCAAAAGCTTGCGGAACATCTCCACCCCCGTCACCACCGTCTTGCGCGTCTCGCCAAAACCGATGATCTCCACCTCGTCGCCCTGCTTGATTACTCCACGCTCCACACGACCCGTACCTACCGTCCCACGACCCGTGATGCTAAACACATCCTCCACCGGCATCAAAAACGGCTTGTCAGTCTCACGCTTCGGCTCCGGTATGTACGTGTCCAATGCCTCCAATATCTCATGAATCGACTTAAACGCCGGATCATCCAAGCCCTTCGACTCATCAACCCCAGCCGTCATCGCCTCCAACGCACTCCCACGTATCACCGGCACCTCATCTCCCGGAAATTGATACTGATTCAGTAAATCCCGTACCTCCAACTCCACTAAATCCAATAACTCCGGATCATCCACCATGTCCACCTTGTTCAAATAAACCACGATGTAAGGCACACCAACCTGACGCGCCAACAAAATGTGCTCCCGCGTCTGCGGCATCGGACCATCCGCGGCCGAAACCACCAAAATCGCTCCGTCCATCTGAGCCGCCCCCGTGATCATGTTCTTCACATAGTCCGCATGACCCGGACAGTCCACATGAGCATAATGACGCTTCTCACTCTCATACTCCACGTGCGCCGTCGCTATCGTGATCCCTCGCTCACGTTCCTCTGGCGCGTTGTCAATCGAATCAAAATCACGCACCTGCGTCCCCGTCTTACGGGATAACACCATCGTCATCGCCGCCGTCAACGTCGTCTTCCCATGATCAACGTGACCTATCGTGCCCACATTCACGTGCGGCTTCGTCCGCTTAAACTTCTCCTTCGCCATAACCGAGGAACTCCTCTATTATATTTTTACGTTCTCCAACATCTTCTTTGACACTTCACTTGGTACCGGCTGGTACTTGGCGAACTGCATCGTGAAGACCGCTCTCCCCTGAGAAATGTTTCGCAGCGTGTTGGCATACCCAAACATCTCCGACAGTGGCACTGTAACGGCAACAACAGAGACATCATCATGGGGCACCATGCCATTTATCTTACCGCGTCGGGAATTCAAATCCCCAACTACAGCTCCCATGTAGGCTTCGGGAACGACAACCTCAACATCCATGATCGGTTCCAGAAGTATAGGCTCGGCCCTTTTGGCACCGTCCAGGAAAGCCCGCGAGGACGCCACCCGGAACGCCATCTCGTTAGAGTCCACCTCGTGGTAACTGCCATCGTATAACTCACAGTAAACTCCGGTCATAGGGTAACCAGCTAAAACGCCGTTGTCCAGTGACTCCCGGACCCCGCGCTCGATAGCAGGTACAAATTCCCTGGGAACACTTCCGCCAACAAGCTTGTTTTCAAAGCGGAAGGGTGCGCCATCTTCGGTAGGTCGCAGACGCAACTTGACATGGCCATAGTGTCCCTTGCCACCCGACTGCCGGATAAACTTCCCCTCACATTCCACTTCGCGGGTAATAGCTTCCTTATAGGCAACCATGGGACGCCCAACAGAGGCCCCAACGCCAAACTCCCGCATCAGACGCTCGACTAAAATCTCAAGGTGCAACTCCCCCATGCCACGGATTATAGTCTGAGCTGTTTCTTCATCGTGTCTTACCTGGAATGTCGGGTCTTCCTCAGAGAGCTTGGTAAGAGCCTCGGCTAACTTGTCCTGATCGACCCTCGTCTTGGGCTCGATAGCTACCGCCACAACCGGCTCAGGAAACGACATACGTTCCAGTACGATCGGATGTTTCAGATCGCATAGGGTATCACCGGTGGTTGTTCCACGAAGCCCAATGGCAGCTACAATATCCCCGGCTCTGGCTACCTTAATATCCTCTCGCTTGTTGGAGTGCATTCTCAACAAACGACCAATCCGTTCTTTCTTGCCGGTGTTCGTGTTCAGAAGATAGGAACCAGCGGCCACGGAACCTGAATATATGCGCATATACGTCAACCGCCCCACGTAAGGGTCAGTAATAATTTTGAAGGCTAGTGCCGCCGTTGGTTCGTCTACACTGGGTCGTCGCGCGATGACTTTGCCAAGGTTGCCAGGGACATGTCCCTTGACAGGCGGCTTATCAAATGGTGACGGGAGAAAATCTACTACCGCATCGAGAAGCTTCTGAACCCCTTTGTTCTTAAACGAAGAACCGCACAACACTGGCACCATATGCGATTCAATCGTTGCCTTCCGCACCGCCTCCAAAACCCCGCGGGGGTCCAGAGGCTCGTCGTGCAGAAACTGCTCCAGCAGACGGTCGTCATATTCAGCGACCGCCTCAAGTAGCTTTTCGCGGTATTCGTTGGCGGTGGCAAGCATATCTTCGGGGACATCCAGGTCCTCGTAGGTGGTACCCTGTGAAGCCTCGTTATAAACGCGGAATTTCATTGTCAACAGATCAATAACACCGCTGAAAAGCCCTCCTTCGCCAGCAGGTATCGTGATAGGCACGCAGGCGGAGGTGAAGCGTTCGTTCATCACTTGGAGTGTCTTGGCAAAACTAGCGCCGGTGCGGTCCATCTTATTGATATAGGCAATTCGGGGCACACAATACTTATCAGCCTGCCGCCAGACCGTTTCCGATTGCGGCTCAACTCCGCCTACGGCACAGAAAAGCGCAATAGCCCCGTCAAGGACGCGCAACGAACGTTCCACTTCAACGGTAAAATCTACATGACCGGGAGTATCAATGATATTGATTGTGTAATCGCGCCAGTAACAGGTAGTAGCAGCCGAGGTGATAGTAATACCTCGCTCCTTTTCCTGCTCCATCCAGTCCATGGTCGCTGCGCCATCGTCAACCTCTCCAATCCGGTGCGTCTTCCCCGTGTAGAAGAGAATACGTTCGGTGGTGGTCGTCTTGCCAGCATCGATATGCGCCATGATACCAGTGTTGCGCACCTTCTGCAACTCCAATTCCCCTGACATAACTAACTACCTGACGGAACCACACAAGTTTATCCATGCATAACCATCATGCCGACGTCGGCCGACTCAATTATATCCACCAGTGAAGGATAGAAAACAACGCGGTCACTCTCTTGGCCACGCCGCGCTTGCCACTCACACCTTACGAGTAAATTTCACCCACTGTCGATCAACGCTACTGGGGGCAGCAATCTTCCCCATCGGAAGAGCAATGCTACCACTTGAAATGCGCGAAGGCTCTATTAGCCTCCGCCATCTTGTGTGTATCCTCCTTCTTCTTAATCGAAGCACCTTCGTTATTTGATGCCGCCAGCAACTCGGCCGACAACTTCTCAGCCATAGACTTACCGCTTCGGGCTACCGCATAGGTCCTGATCCATCTGATGGCCAGAGCCGTACGACGACCCGGTCGTACTTCAACCGGCACCTGGTAGGTTGCACCGCCTACTCTACGCGATTTCACCTCCAGAACCGGCTTGACATTGTTGACCGCCTTGCGGAACACATCCAACCCGCTCTGCCCGGATTTCTTCTCCAACATGTCAAGGGCAGAATACAAGCACCCCTCGGCATTAGAGCGCTTTCCGCTTTTCATCATGCAAGAAACAAACTGTGTAACCAGCTTATCCCCGTACTTAAAGTCCGGTTTTACCGAACGTTTAATTGCTCTTGTTCGTCTGGACATTACTCAGTACTTCCACCTACTGCTTGGGCTTCTTGGTTCCGTATTTTGACCGACTTCGTTTCCGATCACCGACACCTGAGGTATCCATAGTACCCCGAATAACGTGGTATCGGACCCCCGGGAGATCCTTGACACGGCCGCCGCGGATGAGGACAATCGAGTGCTCCTGAAGGTTGTGACCTTCCCCCGGGATATATGCTGTTACCTCAATCTGGTTGGTCAGGCGCACTCGCGCTACCTTCCGCAAGGCCGAGTTCGGCTTCTTGGGAGTTGAGGTATAGACACGAGTACAGACCCCTCGCCTTTGTGGGCTGGAACCCAGTGCGGGGGTCTTTGTCTTTTCAATGACCCGTTTCCTTCCCTTCCGAATCAATTGGCTTATGGTCGGCAAAATCTCACCTGTATTCCAAACTCATGTTTTTGCACAGAAAAGCTAATTTATAGCCAAACATCCTTCTGTCAAGCCTTTTCGTCAAAAATGTCAGCCACTACAGCTTCTTTCTCTTCCCCTGCTTCTTTGGCGGCTTCGGCTTCTTCTTCCCTCTCCACTATTATAGACTTGTACCGGTTTATACCGGTGCCGGCAGGGATCAGGTGACCAATAATAACGTTCTCTTTCAAACCCATCAGGTAATCGATTTTTCCCGAGACGGCCGCCTCCGTAAGCACTTTAGTCGTTTCCTGAAAGGAGGCAGCAGAAATAAAGCTGTCGGTGGACAGTGACGCCCTGGTGATTCCCAGCAGGACCGGTCTCGAAGTCGCCGGCTCTCCCCCTTCTGCAACTACGCGCGCGTTCTCCTCGGCGAACTTAACCTTGTCTATCTTTTCACCCTCGAGGAAATTCGTCTCGCCGACATGCTCGATCTGCACCTTCTGCATCATCTGTCGGACGATAACCTCGATATGTTTGTCGTTTATTTTCACACCCTGGAGACGGTATACTTCCTGGATCTCACCGACCAGGTAGGCCTGAACTTCATACACACCCAAAATGTCAAGGATGTCGTGAGGATCTTTCGCTCCTTCACACAGCCTATCCCCGGCCAGTACCCGGTCACCGCCGTGAACCATAAGGTGCTTGCCATGCGGTACGAGGTACTCCCTTTCTTCATCGTGTTCACCCTGGACAAGGACCTGCTGCTGGCCACGGATAATTTTCCCAAACTCAACGTTGCCGTCGATCTCAGAAATAACAGCCGGATCATGAGGACGGCGAGCCTCAAACAGTTCCGCTACGCGTGGCAGGCCGCCGGTAATGTCACGGGACTTGGCAATCACCCGGGGCATTTTCACCAATACATCACCGGCCTTGACCGCTTGATCCTCGGCTACCTGTAGCTGGGCATCAGTCGGGATGCGATAGCTGCCAACAGTCTTGCCTCGATTGTTCTCAATCAGCACCGTGGGGAACAGAGTCTTATCTTTAGTTTCGATAATAATTGACTGGATAAGCCCGGTCTGTTCGTCGTGGGTCTCACGGAAGGAAACATCCTTTATAATATCCTTGAATTTTACCTTCCCATCTTTCTCACACAAGATCGTCCCGGTATACGGATCCCATTCAAGGATCACATCCCCCTTCTTCACCTCTTGCCCATCCTTTACCAGCAGGTGGGCGCCGTAGGGCACTTTTAGTCTGGTCCGTAGGCGTCCCTTGTCGTCAATAATGTACGCTTCACCAACGCCCTCTCGGCTGGTCACCATTACAGTACCGTCTTCACGATCAACAGACTTGATGTTTTCAAGCTTGATTTTCCCAGTATACTTGGCCTCAAGCTGGGACTGCTCGGCGATACGAGCCGCCGCACCGCCAATGTGGAAGGTACGCAACGTAAGCTGGGTGCCGGGTTCCCCGATTGACTGAGCAGCAATGACACCTACAGCCTCGCCGA
>Ga0315551_10000444_pt1 | contig 33017 bp, 28 predicted proteins | sample SalMarSW160290MG_FD_203678 | JGI IMG/M metagenome (GOLD analysis project Ga0315551, IMG submission 203678) | Salt marsh sediment microbial communities from the Plum Island Ecosystem LTER, Massachusetts, United States - Salt Marsh Sediment SW1602-90 ...
CCCTTCCACATGCCAAGGTTATGCTGCATCAGGTCTGGGGTGGCGTCAGCGGACAGGCAGCAGATATCAAAATTCAAGCGGAAGAAATACTCAAAGCAAAAACTATGATAAACGAGATTCTTGCGAGGCATACCGGTCAGCCGGTCGAAAAAATCGCCGCTGAAACCGAAAGAGACAGGTATATGACCGCTGAGGAAGCTCAGCAATACGGCCTTATTGACGAGGTCCTGCACGAAGAAGAAAAAGAAAAAAAGAAGGACGACAAAAAGAAAAAGGACAATAAATAAGAAACCAAAAAATTAACCGCAGAGAACGCCGGGAATTTCGGCCACGAAGACACAGAGAAGAGAGAAGTGAGCTAAAATGAACTAAAGTGCCTAAAGTGAGCTCTCGTCAGGGCGTAGGCCCTTGCCGGAGCACGGAAAATAAAAAAGTAATCCGCAACTTTAGGCACTCCAAACTTTAGGCACTTTACACTTCTTGGTGCCTCTGTGCCCCGTTAGAAGTAAGACGTCAGTTTCTAACGGGGTGTGGCAAAAAACAGTATGTAGCCGGCGGTAATAGAAATGAGGAACAGCACAAATGACTCTGAATCAAAATCTGGTGCCGATAGTAATTGAAAAGAGCGGCCGAACTGAACGCGCATACGATATTTATTCGAGATTACTGAAGGACAGAATCGTCTTTCTTGGCGGGCCGCTCGACGACCAGAGCGCCAATTTAATCATCGCACAGATGCTCTTTTTGAGCAATGAAGACACCAAGACCGATATCCATTTTTACATCAATTCCCCCGGCGGCTCAATCACAGCGGGGCTTGCTGTTTATGACACGATGCAGTTTTTGCGCTGTGACGTCGCAACATATTGTGTCGGACAGGCAGCAAGTATGGCAGCGTTGCTATTGGCTGGCGGCAGGGTTGAAAAGCGTTTTCTTTTGTCAAACAACAGAATCCTTTTACATCAGCCCCTAATCGCAGGCCAGCTCATAGGACCTGCTACCGACCTCGATATCGAAGCAAAGGAAATACTTCGGCTGCGAACCCGGCTTTATAATATACTGGCCAAACATACAGGCCAAACAGCAAAAAAAATCGAAAAAGATTGCGACCGTAATCTCTGGCTCGATGCTGAAGAAGCAATCAATTACGGATTAGCCGATAGAATCCTGCAAAAAGCACCCGAAATCGTCAGGGCAAAGGAATAAGAATAATGAGTATTGAATTGTCAGGACTCAGAAATCAGAAGCCAACCCTAAGCGCACCTGTCCCGAGCGCAGCCTGCGGTGAGCGCAGTCGAACCGTCGAGGGAGTCGAAGGGCCAGGAGTCGGCTTTTTCTGTCTTCTGTTTTCTGTCTTCTGTCTTCTGCAATTTACAGCTGGTTGTGAAAACACCAGCAAAAAAATGAAATTGGCTGAAGAATGCAACTTATTGAAGCAGGAAAAAACACAACTAACTCATCAAATCGAGCAGCTCGAAGTGGATAACAAACAACTGCAAAAACAGATACAGGTTCTCTCAAGCCTACCTGAGGGTGCAAAGAGCGAAAACGTCTATGAGCTGCAAAAAGTAAAGATTTCCGGTTACACCAACCTTTACGACAAAGATAAAGACGGCAAAAAAGAAAAGCTCATTGTCTATATCCAGCCGATGGATACCGATGGCGATATAATAAAGGCAACCGGCACAGTCGATGTCCAGCTCTGGGACCTGAACAGAGCCGTCGGCGAAGCCCTGCTCGGCCAGTGGCAAGTAAAACCCGAAGAGCTAAAAAAACTCTGGTTCGCTACACTATTAACTATCAACTACAGATTGATGTTTGACGTAGCTGACAAAATTGACAAGTTCGAAGACCCATTGACAGTCAAGGTAATATTTACCGATTACCTCTCCGGCAGGGTATTCATAGAGCAAAAAGTAATCAAGCCGTAGTCTCGTATCTCGTGAAGCGTATTGCGTAATACCTGCTTTCAGCTTGACTCCAAGAATCAATCAGAAATTTCAATTCCCCTTGCAAACTCAGAACTGCTTTATAGAATATCGCTATGCAGAAATTACTTAACAGGATAATCTGTGGGGATTGTATAGAGGTTCTGGGCAAGGTTCGCGAGCCGTTTGCAGACCTTATCTTTGCCGACCCGCCTTTTAATATCGGCTATAAATACGACAAATACTACGACAAGGTCAAAAAGAAAAACTACATCGCCTGGACAAAAGACTGGATGACCGTCTGCAAAAAAGTCCTCAAGGCACACGGCTCGTTCTATATAGCCATCGGTGACGAGTATGCTGCGAATGTGAAAGTTATCGCTGATGAGCTGGGCCTGTTCACGCGAAACTGGATTATATGGCACTACACATTCGGCCAGCAGACAAAAAATAAATTCGCCCGTGCACACACCCATATTTTTTATTTCGTCCGTGATAAAAATAGCTTTACCTTTAACGACAATACTGTTCGTGTTCCCTCGGACAGACAGTTAGTTTATAACGACCGACGTGCCAACGCTGCAGGCAAAATACCGGACGACGTCTGGGATGAATATTCCCGTGTATGCGGGACATTCAAGGAGCGTACCGGCTGGCATCCCTGCCAGATGCCGGAAAATCTGCTAAAAAGAATTACTGCAGCAAGCTCTAATCCCGGAGAATGTGTGCTTGACCCTTTCTGTGGCTCGGCTACCACTGCCGCTGTTGCAAAACAGATGGGCCGAAACTACGTCGGCATAGAAATCTCCGATAAATATGTTGAAAAAGCAAACAAACGCTTAGCCAAATTAGAAAATCCGCAATCTGTAAATTTGTTTTTCAACGCAACTGAATTAAGTGAAATTAAGCGCCTCTTGTCTGATGTTAAAATTCCAATAAAAGAAATCACTGCTGATAAAAACACCCTAAAACTGTTCATAAACCAATTTGCTGTGCGAATGAACAATCGCAAAAAATACCGTAGTGAAAAGATAATAGCGGCTTTAGAGGATTTAGGCGATTGAAAAATGCGAAATTGAAGTACGTTGTGCTGTTATGTGTAGCATTTTTTGCCAGTGCGGCGATGCTGACGGTGATTCAGCCGCCGATTGACCTGTCATATTTGGCCTGGGTGGCGCTGGTACCTTTTATCCTTATTTGTTTGACGAATACAAAACCGAAATCTTTAGCTCTTGTTGCGTATATAGTTTCTCTTTTGTATTGGCTGGGAAATCTCTACTGGATAGCGCCGATTACCATTTTAGGCTGGCTTGTGTTCTGCCTTTATACAGCAGTGCTCTGGCCGCTTGTTGCACTGGGCATGCGCTATTGCAGGACAAAAAAGATACCACTATTTTTGGCAGCGGGAGTATTGTTCGTAGGTGCTGAACGCCTGCAGGGGCTCTTTTTAGGCGGATTTTTCTGGCGGTTTCTGGCCCACAGCCAGTATCAAAATATCACCCTCATTCAGACAGCCGACATTTTCGGCACAGCAGGGCTCTCTTTTCTGATAGCGATGGTCAACGGCCTGCTGGCTGAATTGATACTTGCTGCCCACCAAAAGCACATCTTCAAAATCAGCAATCTTATAAAGACTGCTATAGTGTGTGCTGCTGTGGTCGCTGCCATTATTTATGGCCAATGGAGGATAAACCAGTCGCCGCAGTTTACTACGCAAGGCCCTCTGGTCGCTTCTTTACAGTCGAATGTCCCGCAGTCGGTAAAGAGGACATTTGAAGAATCTGACAAAATGTTTGACGATTTGATACAGCAGAGCAAGGCTTCTGCCGAAGCCGGTGCCGAACTAATCGTCTGGCCGGAAACAATGGTACAGGCAGTATTAAATCCAAGAGTGGTGGCGATTTTGGACCCTTCACACTCTTACAGCATCTTCGACAAGGCCCTCAGCGAACATTCTAAAGATACAGCTTATTTGCTTGTGGGTGCGTACGGCGGTACACCGCAAATCAGCCAGGACTCGACAATTCATTTGGCTGAAAGGTATAATTCAGCTTTTCTGTATAAAAGAGACGGCCGACAATCAGAAAAACACTACGATAAAATACATCTGGTCCCCTTCGGAGAGTTTCTTCCCTTCAAAGAGAAACTTCCCGCACTTTACAATCTGTTGATGAAATTTACACCTTACAACTATGATTACTCACTCGATGCAGGCGACGAATATACTGTCTTTGAGATGACCAGCAAAGAAACTCAAAACTTAAAACTCAAAACTCAAAACTGTGGTTACAGATTCAGCGTAATGATTTGTTATGAGGACACTGTACCGAAAATTGCCCGAAGATTCGTATTAGACCGGAAAGGAAAAAAGCAGGCAGACTGGCTCATAAATATAAGCAACGATGGCTGGTTTGTGAGATTCAAGGACGACAACGTCATTCCAAGTACGGAACTCCCTCAGCATGCGGCTATCTGCGCCTTTAGGGCCGTCGAGAACAGAGTCTCTGTCCTGCGAAGCGTCAACACCGGCATAAGCTGCCGTATCGACCCTCTGGGCCGGATACACAACGGCTACATAGCAGCAAGCCCTGATTTCCCAGCTAAAGCTATGCAGCGCAAGGGTATCGCTGGATGGTTTGCCGATAAAATGCCGATAGATAGAAGGACAACCTTCTTTAGTAAATATGGCCAGTGGCTGGATTTTTGCTGTGCAGCTTGCCTTGTTTTGCTCATAATAGTACAGCTTTTGGCAAAATCCCTTACTCGTGGTGAGCGAAGTCGAACCAAAAGGCAAAAAAAATTATTTATCAGAGTAAACAAATGAAAAACACAATAAAAAAAACTGAAACGAAAAAAACAAGGAACAAAAACAGCCACCCGCTAAATGCTTTTATCCTTTATTGTGCTTTGTTATTCACTTTCATAGCGATATTCTCCCCAGGATGTAAAAAAATGCTTCAAATAACCACTCCCACTGCCACTGCCGCTGATACTGCTGTCATCAGCACAAATCAGCTTCAGCCGCAAGCTATCCGAATTATCCAGTCCTCTCTTGCTGATGAAGATCCACGAATCAGGGTAAGGGCTATAGAAGTTGTCGCCACCACGAAACAAATCCGCCTGATGCCTAAAGTACAGCGATTACTGCGCGATAATCTTGTCCCTGTCAGGTTTGCAGCCGCCCTGGCTGTAGGAGATTCACAATACAAACTTGCGGAAAACTCTATAAGAAGATTATTAAAAGATAAAGACGAAAACGTCAGAATCACCGCTGCTTACGCGATGGGTAAACTCGGTTCTCCCAAATATTTTGTGGTTCTTCGCAAAGCAATAGTCCGAAACGACCTAAAAGTCAGAGCCAATACCGCCCTACTAATGGGCAAAAGTGGCGATAAAGAGGCATTAAGATATTTATATTGGGCCTTGAAGCAAAAAGATTCAGATGACAAGGTCAGATTAAACACTGTGCAGGCCATTGCAATGCTTGGCGATGAGCGGATATTTCCAAAGTTATGGGCAATGCGGATAAGTGCCTATGCAGACGATAGAGTTATGGCCGTACAGGCTCTGGGAGCGATGGGAACAGAAAAGGCCAAAAATATCCTGATTACTATGCTGGATGATGATATACTGGAGGTTCGACTGGCTGTAGCAGAACAGCTTGGCGCCCTCGGAGACAGCATCGGTGAACCCGAGGTACTTGACGTTTTTGAGAAAAATCTCACTGCCGGAATGGATGAACAAGACCTCGCACGTACTTATATGAAAACAGCGCTGGCGATCGGTCAAATTAGAACTCCATCTCTGAAAAAATACCTTCCACAGCTCCTTAAAGACCGGTCAAAGTTAGTCTGCATTGCTGCCGCCAAGGCCGTTTTACAGTGTTCAAAGACAAAATAAAACCTCCAAAAGTCCCGTATTTCTCTCTTGGAATCGCTCATTTGAAGTCTCCGTTTTATTTGGCCGATTTATTAAAAATAACTTGACTTATTCGTAATCTGTACCTAAAATTGTGCGATATTAATAGGACAGCGTAATATATTGGCCATATTGTAAAAAGGCATAAAAATTACGATTTTAGTGAAAGGGGCTTGTCTTGAGCACGCTTACAAAGATATTAATCGTTTTGCTGACGATATCCTCAATCTTCCTCTGCGGTACCGTGGTAACTTATGTCGCCAACGCCACTAACTACCGACAGATGTATACGGAATTAAGGGTCGAAAGAGATTCGGCAGTCAAAAAGGAGCAAAGCGCAAGAAACGAGTTAAACACATTCAAGGACGAAGCAGACCGGCATAAACAACAGCTAAATAGCACAATTGACTCACTAAAAAATCAAGTCAATCAAGTTCAACGTGACCTACAAACTACTACAGTAGAGAAAGAAGATGCTATCCGAAGGATGAATAGCTGGGAAGCCATAGTGATGGATTTCTCAAAGACCACTGACGGCCAGAGTCAGTTATTGAAAAACACACTTGATGAGCTGGAGAAACTTCGTGCCAAGCAAATCAAGAGAGATAAAGAGCTAAAACAAACCGAAACCACTCTGCTTGAGAAAATGGTAATAATATCAACGCTGGACCAAAAAGCCAAACGCCTTCTCGAGGAAAAGATTGAATTACAAAACAGGTTAAACCAGCTCCTGCGGCAATATGGCAAAGCCCTGGCTCCTGCTGCACCGGTAACGTTGAGACCAGAGAAGGTTCGAAGCGCACGTATTGCACCAGTCGCACCTGTTGCAAGTGATATCGGTTTGAAGGGGCGAGTAACCGCTGTGGACCCGAAAAACTCTATGGCTGAAATATCAATCGGCAGCGCACACGGTGTCACTGAGGATATGAAATTCCATGTTACTCGTGGTGATGAGTTTATTTGTGATATTCTGATTTTAGACGTTGACGCCGAAAAAGCCGTTGGTATCCTCGACCTTATACAGCAGATGCCGAGGGTAGGCGACAGCGTAAGTACCAATTTATAAGTTTAGCAGTCGCCGGCTCGCCCCTGCGAAGCTCCAGGCAAAACAGGGAACGGCGACGCAAATACTCAGCCCCCAGTTTTACTGGGGTGTATTATGCTATTGTTTTTACATTATTTTCTGTGAGGTGGATGTATGAGTCCCAATGAGCGAACTACTGGTCAAAAGATAATCGCACGTGACAATCTTTATACGGTTCTCCTTGTCGCCGCAGTAGGTTTAGTGATGATTGCCGCAGTGTTTGTTGCCTATAAGTGCTACTGCCAATATGGGACAATCTTCAAAATTCCGTAATTAATTGACTATTGAGCATCCGCTCTTTATTATATAAAATACGCGATTGAAAGCTGAGAAAGGAGTCGAAAGTGCTACTGGACACAATCTTAGGCTGGTTCAGTATGGATATGGGTATCGACCTCGGTACCTGCACAACCCTGGTTTGTGTCCGCGACAAAGGTATCGTCCTCAATGAACCCTCCGTAGTTGCCGTTCGCAAAGGAACCAACATCGTTTTGAACAATGGTGAAGCTGTCGGTTTGGTTGCGCGCGAAATGCTCGGCAAAACACCCGGCTCAATTAGTGCGATTAGGCCATTGAAAGACGGCGTAATCAGCGACTTCGAGATTACTGAGGCGATGCTCGGCTATTTTATCCGAAAAGTACACGGCAGGGGCGGACTTGTAAGACCTCGGGTAGTAATCGCCGTGCCAAGCGGAATAACCGCTGTTGAGCGACGAGCCGTCATAGATAGCGCCGAACGTGCAGGTGCTCGCAAGGTCTATCTCGTTGATGAGCCAATGGCAGCCGGAATCGGTGCGGGACTGCCAATTACAGAACCTACCGCCTCAATGATTGTCGACATCGGCGGAGGTACAACGGAAGTAGCCATTATGAGCTTGGCCGACATCGCCACCTCCGAATCAATCCGCGTTGGCGGAGATGATATGGATGAAGCCATTATCAATCATCTCAAAAAAACCTATAACCTGCTCATTGGCGAACCAAGAGCTGAAAAGGTCAAGATACAAATCGGTTCTGCCGCTCCTTTGGAGGAGGAATTGACGATAGAGGTGGCTGGCAGAGATACTATCTCAGGCCTGCCCCGAAAAATTGTAATTACAAGCGAGGAAATCCGCGAAGCTCTCCGCGACCCCATCTCAACCATTATAGACACGGTTACGGCAACGCTGGAAAAGGCAGAACCCGAATTGGCCGCTGATTTGATTGACAATGGCGTGCACATTTGCGGTGGCGCATCGCTGCTGCGGGGAATGGATACGGTACTGGCAAATGCAACCGGCCTGAAGGTTGAAAGGGTTGAGGACCCGCTAAGTTGTGTTGCTCGCGGTACAAGTGTCTACCTCGAAAATCTCGAACTGTGGAAGGATACAATGGACCACAGTGAATACGGATGGGAATGATTCGTCGTGCGTGATGCGTTTTGCGCGAAGAGAAAAACGCGATACGCAATACGCGATACGCGATACGCAGAACGATTATGACAAGCAGGCAAACCAGAGTTTCCAACCCGATGTTATTTATCTTACTTTTGTTAGCTGGGGGTATCATTTTCATCGCACCTCTCAGATGGACAAAGGAATTCCAATCCGCTTTTGACGACATTTTTAGCTGGCCTTTAAGGATTGCAAATGCCGTCTCGCTTTCCACACGCACGCAGCAAGCAGTCCCTGATGTTGTCAGCCGCAGAGAGCACAACAGACTCCAAAACCATCTTGCTAATGTTATGCAGCAGTTATACCAGGAACACCAAAAGGTCGAGAAACTATCAGGATTGCGAAGCAGATTCCCTTTGGAAGGTGCCGACATGGTTGTAGCGGACGTAATCAGAGCATCAACGAACGGACAAAGTGAGCTTATCATCAACCGCGGCAAAAACGATAACGACGACCTGGCTAAAGGCCAATTTGTCCTGGGCGATAACAGTGTAATCGGAACCATATCTGATGTCTCATCTCGCACTGCAAGGGTCAGGTTGTTTACTGACGCATCTTCCAAAATAGCCGTAAAGATAGGAACACTAAATATAGACAGGGTTATGCAGGGAACCGGCAAAAACTCAGCAACGGTCCGGATGATAAAGCAAAAGGTCAAAACAGGCGAAATGGTTTTTGCATGTAAAAAACCTGGCCTGCTGGATGCGCCGATGATTATTGGGAAAGCGGCCCACTGCGAAAGGAACAAGGAAAGTCCCTTGCTCTGGGACATAACTGTCGAACCTGCTTGTAACATAGAAGCATTAAATGACGTAGCTGTGATAATAATGAATCCAGAAAATTAAATGAGGATTTTACTCGAGGACAGTTAATGCGCTGGTTTCGGTTTGCAGTTTTAATTATTGTCGCTTCTGTGCTGCAGGCCGGCTTATTAGAACTTTTGAATATCAAGCCCGATTTATTATTAATTCTTCTTGTATTTTTTGCCATCTACTGCAAGACCTCAGATGCTATCATCACATCTTTCACGATTGGTTTTGCTGCTGATATTATTGGTCCTGCAATGGGCCCGCAAATAATCAGCTTCACTCTTTTTGGCACGGCTCTGGCATATCTGCACCGTGTTATCGCCATCAAAAAAATACCTTACCAGTCGCTCGTGATATTTATCACCGCAATTTTGACCGCTGTATCTGCTCATTTATTAACCTTTCTTAAGTTAACCCTTTTGGAAGGCAGACCCACCCCACCGATAATGTTTGCTGCTCTTTTGGCAACTTCCCTTTGCTCAGCTCTGGCAGGTCCGTTTTTCTTCTTGCCTGCTGGCTGGTGGATGCGTATAAAAACAAGTCGGCTCAGATTACCTTAACCGGCAAGTGAACGACTATATGAATTACGCATTTACTCATTAACGCAGTTATGTACGAAAAACGAATCAAAATCTTTATTATCTTAAGTGCCACTTTATTACTTCTCTGTCTGCTCCGTCTGATTCAAATGCAGCTACTACCCGACTCGTCTGTTCAAATTGATATCGCAGAACTAAAAAAAGGCATATCCAGGCAGCTTAAGACCGTCAGAGGAAAAATACTCGATAGAAACGGCAGAGTAATAGCCGCCGATGTTCCACAATTCCAGCTCTGTATAAACTACGAACTTAGCTGCTTTTTAGATGAGCGGGTTCGCAGCGCAATGCTGCTCAAAGAAGCTGGAAAAAACGGTTCTAATCCCTCTTTGTCCGATGCTACTCTGCGAAGGAGCTCGCTGCATAGCACGAGTTTATACAATGAGCTGCAAACCAAACTCGAAGATTTACAGCGGCTCATTGACAAATGTACATACTTCGGGCTCGAACGCAAAGACATCGAAGCGAAAATTTCTGAAATAAACAACCAGGTTTGGAATCTGCGCCGACACCTCGCGTGGAAAAGAAATTTCCCCGATATGGATTTTGACAAGGCCGTTCCCGATGCCAATGAACGCCTTATATTGATAGACAAAATTGATATCGCCGAGATGCACAAAAGCTTCCCTTTATTGGAGCTAAAAACCGACAACGATATTTTCACTGCCCAGCTGGAGTTTATGGATACTGTTGGCATAGAGATTCTTCCAGGCACCCGGCGTTTTTATCCTTACGGCTCGGTCGCCGCCCAAACGACTGGCTGGGTCGGCCCAGCTACTCAAAATCAGGATAAAAAGCTTTTCGAAGACGACAGATTGGCAAGCTACCTCGAAGATGAGGTTTGCGGAAGGGAAGATGGGGCCGAATATGTCTGTGAAACCATTCTTCGTGGAAGACGCGGCGAGGAAGTTTACGACATCGACCGAAACTTGATACGGCAGACCGAGACACAGTTCGGCGAAAATGTACAGCTCACCATAGATACCGAGCTTCAAAAGAAAATAGAATATTACTTAACTGACAGCACTACCAATCCCAACTCAAATGCTCCTACAGCAGTCGTCGTTATTGACGTCGCAACTGACGATATTCTCGCTCTGGTTTCGTTGCCGGTTTTTGATTTGAACCGTGCCAGATATGACTACTACCGTCTTATTAACGACCCTAATAAACCACTGATAAACCGTGCAATAAATAAACAATACCCGCCCGGCTCAGTCATCAAACCATTGATTCTTATTGCCGGCCTCGAATCCGGCAAAATCACTGCCGATGAGATTATAAACTGCCCGGCCCGCAAGGCCCCAGCCGGCTGGCCAAGCTGCTGGCTCTTCAATAAGTATCCCTGGACCGGCCACGACGATATGTGGCCAAACAAAGCCCGCAACGCTATTAAAGGAAGCTGCAATATCTATTTCTCTCGCCTTGCCGATAGAATCGAGTCTGAAATTTTACAACAATGGCTATTCAAATTCGGCTACGGCCACCAAATTCCCCTGGCATATCTTGCGCCATTCGATCCTAACGAGTATCGAGAATCGAGCATCGAGTATCGAGTCCTTCGGCAGGCACAGGGTATCATTTCAAGCACAAATCCACAGGCCGCTGTTACTGCTCTTGAACAATTACCGCCGCTCGAGAACGGCGAAAGAAGATTTTTCGGCATAGGCCAGGGCAACTTGCGGGTCACACCTCTTCAGGTGGCAAACGCAATGGCCGCCATCGCCCGAGGTGGAGTTCATAAACCCCCTCGACTTTTCACCGCACCGGATAATACGAGCGACGAAACTGACCTCGGTATCTCTCCAGAGACTTTAGCGGTTGTTTGCGATGGAATGAGTGCCGTTGTAAATGAGCATGGCGGCACTGCCTATAAGGAATTTGTTCATAGCGGCTTCGCCGGGCAGGCCGTTACAGTTTATGGCAAGACCGGCTCAACGGAAAATCCGGACCATGCCTGGTTCGCCGGCTTTGCTAAAGATAGCACAGGCCGCAGTATTTCTATTGCGGTCATAGTCGAAGGCGGCCAGCACGGCTCAGCCGACGCCGCCCCCTTAGCTCGTGACATCATCCAGTTCTGCATCGATACCAGATATATTGGTAAAACAGGGCCGCGACCGTAAGTGAGCGGGCATCGTTTAGCCCCGGCCCAGATGGTGAACCCCATACCGAAGATGATATAAAACTTATGATAAACCCTGAAGTCCTGAATTTCACCAATTAAAAAGGAATTGGTGGCTGCTTTATGATAATTTAATACTAATCGGCTCCTGCAGCTTGTTCCCCAAAAATTCGTGTCTTATTGTTTCTGTGGATAATAAATAAGGGCCGGGTGCGGAGGGAGAGGGAGAGAGAGGAAAAACCCGGCCCTCTTGAAGGTATATAATACAAAAAATACATATGCCCTGTCAAGAAAATTAGTTCAAAAAAATAAGGAAAATCGGAATATCAGGATATAAAGCAACAGGAAATCAGGGAAATAAGGGCATAATAAAGGATGAGCGTCCTCCCCTCGGCCTGAGTTCGGGACGAAGGCTGCGATTAAAATGCTATTGATTCTACGAAGACGTTCTGAAAATCTTTTCTATGGGCAATCTCGATATATTTGATTTTGCGGGCTAATTGGCGGGCCTTTTTGCGAAATCGGCTGGATACAAGAAGCATTTGAGCCCCTACGGAGGCGGCATTGCCAACAAAATGAATCCTTTCTTCCGGTACATCAGGCAGCAGACCTATTTTTAAAGCGCTTTTCGGCCGAATGTAATTGCCGAAGGCGCCAGCTAATAAAATTCGTGCTATATCGCAATCTTTTAGACCGATTTTTTTCCGCAAAATTTTAATCCCCGCCCGAACAGCGGCTTTAGCCAACTGAACCTCGCGGATATCTTTTTGCGTCAGCAGGACTTTTTTCTCCTCGTTATCGGCGAGTACAAAAGCTGCCTGGCCATCATGTTCGATAATTCTTTTGAGTATGTCCGGCGGCAATTTACCTTGCAGCTTTTCGATGTCGGCAAATCGGCCGGTTTTATCGATAATCCCCAAATCCAGCATCACCGCCACAGCATCAACCAGGCCGCTGCCGCATATCGAGCGAGGTGGGAAATTTCCTATTACATCCGGAACAATGTCATTGTCGTTTACAATGACGGCTTCAATCGCCCCATCAACCGCCCTGCTGCCGCTGGTTATCCCTGCCCCTTCGAAAGCCGGCCCTGCAGCACAGCTTGCAGCATAAAGCTTGTCCTTTGTGCCGAGCACAATTTCGCCATTTGTGCCAATGTCAACTGCGAGTGTCATCTCCTCGGCCGAATCCATATCCACCGCAAGTGCTACTGCGGTAGTGTCCGAGCCGACAAAGCCGGCTATATTTTCGACGGTGTGGATATTTCCTGCAGGGTTTATCTGCAAACCCAACTTTTCGGGCGGCAGGTCATAAGCATCGAGCGAATACGCCTTATAAGGCGCCAGCCCAAGCTGGGTTATCGGATATTTCAAAAAGATATGGTTCATTGTCGTATTTCCGACAACGCACATCTCGTAGATTTGTTTTGCGTCTATATTGGCCTGGTCACAGAGCTTCGTGATTAACTCGTTTATGCAGTCGATGATTGCTTTTTGCAGCTCAGTTAATTTTTCATCGGTTTGCACATACGCAATTCTGCTGACCACATCATCGCCGTATCTGGTTTGCGGATTCAAAACAGCTTCAGTAGCAAGACATTTACCATCGGTCACATCGACGAGTTTGGCGACGACGGTAGTTGTGCCGATGTCGACAGCCACGCCGAATATTCCTTTGGCATCAGCGACCTTGAGATATTTTTTATATATGTCAGGCTGAAATTGCGATTTTGCTTCGACACCATCAACGAGGATTTTCTGCTCGAAGAATCGAGAGCTTGTGGGAATTTTTACAGTGAGGTCGCTTTCAATGCGGTACTGACAGGCCAATACTTCCTGCCCATCCGGCTCAAGGATAACCTGACACTTTTTACAGATGCCCTTGCCGCCGCAAACAGAATTCAGGATAATACCCGCCTGACCTGCTGCCTCCAACAACGTAGCTTTTGCGTGGATGGAAACTCTTTTACCATCCGGTTCGAAGATAATCAGGAAACGCTTCATTTATAATTGAGTTTATCTGAAGACGCATTATGCGTGGCTAATTTTATGCCGAATTTTCCATTTCGTGTGGCGTTTTTTACTGCCGATTTTCCGTCTTCGTCTTGCTTTTCCCATTCATATCTCCTAAATCTGGATTAAAAAACTTTATTTCGATACTTTCCTATTATTAAAGTGTATAATACACTATAAAAGAACAAAATGTCAACTGATAAAGTATCTAACGGTCGGTCAACAGTGCATTGTGCGTTGCTCTGGCTTACCGAATGTAGAATTTAAAACACGGTGCGAAGATGATTCAGTGTAAAGATTGCGATTTATGCGAATGTGGCCCGGACGGCAAAAAAACCTTTAAGTGCGACCCTTTTTCCAATATCAAAGAGCCGCAGTGTTTAGCCAAATGGCAGCTAATCCGCCTGGATATGCTATTAGCCAGCTATCAAAGTATGCTCAAGTGGTACGATAAATTAGCCCCCGTTCAGAATAAACTGATGAAATATATGAAGAAAGAGCTGGAGGAGCTGGACGAAACTGAACGCTGGAAGGTCGATGAAGACGAAGAAGAAAACGACGATATCGTATAGCAGTGATTGTCGGCGTGGCAGAGATAGTTCAGTAACCCTACAATAAATTAGGGGCTAAATACGGGAATCCCCACATTTATGCAATAAACCAATTCTAAAAATCGTCTTTATTTATGTAAAAACGCTTAAAATGACGGAAAGTGATAGCTTAGCAGAGATAATAACCGGCTGTAAAGGGGGTGACGCTGAGTGCTTTTCGCAGATTGTGGATATTTACGCAAGTCGTTGTTATGGTTACTTTTATAGATTGACCGAAAATAGCGATGTCTGCGATGAGCTGCTGAGCACGCTATTTGTCAAGTTAGTTGAGAAAATCGGGTCCTATAAGGGCGGCTCTTTTGAAAGTTGGCTGTTCAGAGTTGCAGCTAATATCTTTCATGATTACTTAAGAGGTAAGCAGCGACGGAGAAAGCTACTTGAGGCCAAGAAAAAGCAACTTAAATTGGAGCTGACAGAGACAAAAAAGTCCGACGGCGAACAACTGGACAGGTTACAGACGCAGCTTAAAAAATTAGATGCAGATACGAGAGAATTGATAGCATTGCGTTTTTATTCCCAATTGAGCTTCAAGGAAATAGCAGCAATGAGGTCCGAGCCGATAGGAACAACGCTGGCAAAACTGCACAGAGGGCTAAAAAGACTGCGAGAGTTGATGGAGTAATGCAGAAAATCAGAAGACCAGGTGAACAGGTAGCAGGTTATCAGGAAAGAATATATGAACGGTCGAAATGAAGAAAATTTGAAGGACCTGTTCGAGAAATTCCTCGCAAGCGAACAGGCAGAAAAAGCAGTCGAGGATATTCGCAAGGGCGAACAAATCCTGCGCGACAACCCTGCGCCAAAACCCAGCGATGAGCTTATAGCCGGGATAAAATCCGATATCGCTATAAGCTTGCTGCACAAAAGGGAAAATGCCATAAGATATACAGTCTACAAAGTGGCTGCTGTAGCAGCGATAGTTTTTATCCTGACAGCTATCAGTATAAAATTCCTTGAAAAAGGCGATGAAACTACAAGAATGTATACTACGTCAATAATACCAACGGCGATATGGGAAAGTGAGGATATTGCTGCCGATGATACAGATTTGGCGATTTTAACCGCTGAAGTTGAGCAGGTTGCAGATGATGTCCTGAGTCTGCGGATGGGTGGGAACGGCGGTAACGGCCAGAGCGCTGTAACGGAATTAGAAATAGAGCTAATAGAAATCGAGAGCGATTTTTGGAAAGGATAAAAAATGAAGACGAGTCACGGAATCATTGTAGTTGTGACGATGGCAATAGTGACGGTATCCATCCTGCCTTGTACAGCTGCTCAGAAAGAACAGAACGATGAAAAAAGCATCTGGGTTGAGAGGGGGCCAGGATGGGGACCAGGACCAGGACGAAGACATCGGCCAAGAAGGTTCGAACTGACAGACGAAGAAATTGAGCGGATTATGAAGAGTTTGAAAGAGAGCGACCCGAAAAAGGCAAAACAATTAGAGAAGCTGCGCATCGAAGACCCAAACAGATTCCAATTCGAGCTTGGAAGACAAGGCGGTGAGGAATTTGGCAGGATTGTACGCAAGCGAACAGAAGGGTGGTGGCAACAGAGACACGACGAGTTTTTGCAGTGGCTGGACAAAAACTATCACCAAGCGACTAAAGAATTGGCTGGTCTCAAAGAGAAAGACGCAAAATTATATTGGGATAAATTCGGAATCATCAGCAGAAAATACTGGCCCATATTTGAGGCAGAAAAGAGAAATCCTGAATTGGCTGATGTTCTTAAAGAGGACCTCCAGCTCAAGAAAACGCGTGATGAGCTTCTTGAACAAATCAAAAACGCAGAAAGCGATAAAGAAAAGAAAGACCTTACCGAGCAGTTAGAGCAAGTCGTCGGCAGAAGGTATGATCTGATTTTAAGGCGAAAGCAAATTGAGTATGAGCAGCTGCTCAAGAGGGTGGATGAACTGCAAAAACAGCTTAAGGAAAGCAAAGCAGAGATTGACGGGTGGCGCGATGAGAAGATAAAAGAAGAAAATGTAAAAAACCACGTCAATGAATTGCTCGGTAGAGGTTCGTTTAAGTGGGGCTAATTTAGGGATTCTCGACATACGATTTATGATTGAAAGGCCTTGTAAGGTTTTCGCAAGGCTTTTTTTACAGCTTATTTTTCATTTATTCGGCCTATACAGGCAAATATAAGTTGAAAATCAAATGGAAATTTGTTACAATAATCCAAAGACTTTATTGGATTATTTAAGTGAGCATATTAGCGATTCAAGATAGAGGAGGCAGGTAAATGACATTAGGAAAAAATAGACAAGGAAAGCCGGAAAAAGCTGTCTGGCGGAAACTTAAGAATCTCTTATTATTGTGGTTATGGCCTATATTTGGCTTCTTAGCACTTTTATGGTTTCTCATTCGGGTCATTCCGAAGCCATCACGAGCGACTTATCCCTGTCAAAGGGTAGCTTTTCCGCTTGCTTCGAGTTTTATTATCTGGCTTTTAGGTTTATTTGGTTCCGCAGCGGCTTTTCGTAAGGCAAGAAGGAGTCTTTTACGTTCACGTTACTTTGTTGGCTTATTGTGTATAGCAATTAGTATCGGTTGTATATGGCTTTCACTGACGCTGACCGCCGAAAAAAAGGCAGTGGCAGCCGCCCCACAGCCGGCTAATAGTCCTGTCGGAATTGCCAAAGGTATTCATCCCGGCCGGGTTATATGGGTGCACGACCCCAATGCCACCGATTGGGCAGGCCCCTTAATGGGTGATGGCTACTGGTGGGAGAGTGAGCATACGGACCAAAATGTTGTTGACACTATGGTGCACAATGCCATCTGCAGCCTGGCTGGAGAATCGAATATCGCAAATGCCTGGGATGCTCTGTTTCGATATTTTAATATCGAAAAGGGCAAGGGCGATGTCGGATACCAGAGCGGCGAGAAAATTATGATAAAGGTGAATTTTGTGTATATGATTGCGGTGTGGTGGAATGAAAGCTATGACTTTATAGGTCGCGAATCCGGTGATTTTGCCAGTCATGCGTTATGCGCACCACAGATTATTCATACACTGCTGGAACATCTGGTTAATATCGTCGGCGTAGCCGAATCCAACATCACAATCGGCGACCCAATCTGTCTTTGGTGCAATGAGTTTTACGGTATGATTCATCCGGACTTTCCGGATGTCCGCTATCTTGATTATTTAGGCGATTACGGTCGAACTCAGGCCCAGAAATCAACAGTACCATTTTACTGGAGCACACCGGCTGCTGATGGAAAGACCCAGGACTATGTGATGCAATCCTACGTTGATGCAGAGTACCTTATCAACCTTGCTTCTCTGAAGGGCCATTACAACCAGGCAGGAATCACCGCTTGTGGAAAGAACCATTATGGCTCTCTTCGTTGCCCCGATGCCATCAATGTTGCCCATGGATATTATAATATGCATTCAGATACTCCTGCTAATAAGTCTGCAAGCGGTAGCTACAGAAATATGGTGGATTTGATGGGGCATCGTCATGTCGGTGGTAAAACGTTTTTATGCATGTTTGATTTCCTGTACAGTGGTAAGCATGCCCAATACAACGACTACCCCATTAATCAATTACCGCGGAAATGGCAGATGCAACCTTTCAATAATGATTGGCCTTCGAGTATCTTTGTCTCACAGGACCAGGTAGCCATCGACTCTGTGGGCTTTGACTTTCTTATTACGGAATGGCCGGAGAGCCCAGGCCCGAACTATGCTGCAACCGATGATTATCTCCACGAAGCGGCAGAGGCGAATGACCCACCCTCGGGAACATTTTACGACCCGGAAAGAGATGGTAATTCGGTGGAAAGTCTCGGTGTGCATGAGCACTGGAATGACCCTAACAACAAGCAGTATTCGCGTAATTTAGGGACCGGCAACGGAATTGAGCTGCTGAAGGTCTCATCAATTCCGGATGGCGACTTCAGTGACGATGGAAAAGTGAACTTTAAAGACTTTGCAATGCTTGCCCGATACTGGGGCCAGAGCAACGAAACTGTGGACGTGGCGCCCATACCTGTTCCCGATGGTATCGTAGATTTGAAAGACCTGTCCATTCTTTGCGAAAACTGGCTCATTGACACCGGGCCATAATTAAATAAAGTAGCTTTACCTGACAAGCTCGTTAATCATTGCTAATTCACCACTCTGTATGGTGAATAAATCTGCTTCTAAAAGTAAATGAAAGAGGCAGAAAATGAAAAATTTAACAATTCCTGTAGCGGCGATAATTATTTTATCGTTAGGCGTTACCGCAGAAGCTAAGTATAGCGGCGGAACGGGCGAGCCGAACGACCCATATCTAATCGCCACAGCAGCAGACCTTAACGACATCGGCAACCACGAGGAAGACTGGGACAAGCACTTCATCCTTGTCAACGATGTCAACCTTGCTGACTACACCGGCACACAGTTCAAAATAATCGGAACCTCGCGGAACAATCCTTTTCAAGGTGTCTTCGATGGCAACGACCATAAGGTCTGGAATTTTACCTGGAGTTCTACCGGCAGAGACTACATCGGCCTGTTTGGATATGTAGACAGTGATGGCCTGATTAAAAATCTCTGCTTGGAAAATATCGATGTCAACGCTGTAAATGGAGATGTGGTCGGCGGGCTGGCTGGAAACAATAGTGGCACGATAATTAACTGCTATTCGACAGGCATTGTTACAGGAAACGGAGAATTTGTCAGCGGGTTGGTGGGACTCAATTACGGCACGATAACTAACTGCTACTTCACAGGCAGTGTTTCAGGGCATTATTCCGTCGGCGGGGTGGTCGGAGGCAACTATGTCACATTTACTATAACCAACTGCTATTCCTCAGGCAGCGTTTCGGGTTATAACTATGTTGGCGGCTTTGTGGGATTAAATAACGGCACGATAACTAACTGCTATTCCTCAAGCAGCGTTTCAGGAAACGATAATGTTGGCGGGCTGATGGGAGGCAATTGGTACACGGTAACTAACTGCTATTCCACAGGCAGCGTTACAGGAAATCTTAATGTCGGCGGGCTGGTGGGAGATGGCGATGCTAATTACGTTAACGCTTCTTTCTGGGATGTAAATACCACGGGCCAGTCAAGCAGCGATGGCGGGGAAGGCAAAACCACCGATGAGATGAAAACTGAGAATACCTTTACCGATTCCGGCTGGGATTTTATAGATATCTGGAACATAGGCGAAAAACAGACGTATCCATTTTTAAGGACTGAACCGGCTGGAGACTTAAATCACGATAAAAAAGTTGACCTTTTTGACCTTGCTATGCTCGCTTCACACTGGCTGGAAGGGATATAAAGAATTTAGAAGTCAGAATTCAGAAAACAGGGAACAGGGGTCAGGGGTCAGAACGCATTTCTATAAATTTTGTTTCATACGTTCTGATTCGGTGGCTTTTTTGAGCGTTCTTTTTTCCTTTGATGTCAAGCCGTGTATGCCTTGTTCGTGGACCTTTTGCAGGATTCGGTCGAGCTCCGATCGTAGCTTTCGTTGTTCAGCCATTTTCTTTTGCCATCGGTCTGTTCGGATTTTCAAGCCAAGTTTTGTCCGCCAGGATTCTGATAACACATAAGTGGCGCCTGCAGCCATACCAGCCAGATGGGCAGCATCTCCGCCGGCATTTGCTCCTCTTGTCAATACAGCAACAATGTAGATGCCGGTTAAAGCCATTGCTGCGATCCTTATGGGTACGGGAAAAAGAAAAATGATTACTACAAAGTGTGGGAAAAGAATTGCACATGCAGCCAACACACCAAGTATAGCACCTGAGGCACCTACCATAGGTAAGGGGGGAAGAAAATGTACTGCGACAAGCAAACTATAAAAAAGCCCCCCTGCAGCCCCACAGCAAAGAAAAAATACTAAGAATCTTTTGCTTGACCATCGATGCTCAAGTCTTGGGCCAAACATCCATAAAGCCCACATATTAAAAAAAATGTGCCAGAAACCTCCATGCAGAAATTGGTAGGTTATTAATCTCCATAGCTGTAAGGACCGAGGTAGAGAAGTGATATCAAATTGAAACCACGCATAAATAAAGCTGCCGAGAGGTGGAATAAGTGCTGAGACAAAGAATACCGCTATATTGATAATCAGCAACCACTTGACGACGGGTGTAACCTTTGGAAAACCAATGCGCATTCGCGGTGCGTAATTAAACTGAGAGTGGTAGTCTGCCTGAGTGTAATCTCTATCGTATAGGCCCATTTGTGAACGTATCTTATACTTCGGATTTCGTATATCAACAATCGCAACTTGTCCGCCGCTTGCCCGCCATCTGTGTGGCGGGGCTGTCTGGCGGAATCGACAATTACTCGTATATCGTCTATACGTTATTTCGGCTGTTGTGTTTTTATTTTTTGAAATATGAGCATAAGAATAAGGCCGAAAATGACCATATAAATCCCGATATTTTGAGAGACAGTTGCCCCTTTGTAGATTGCCCACCAGCCGTACTCGAAGGGATTATCATCTCGTAGAAACTCAATAAAGAATCGGGTAATGCCATAAATTACAAACATCAGGCCAAACGTGCAGCCGGGTTCGACAAAAAGTTTGTCAGGTTTTTCCGATTTTGCTGCTTTTCGTGCTCTTTTCCAGAAAAGATAAAGTATCAGGCACAAAACAGCACCAGAGGCAGATGAGTAAAGTTCTGTGGGGTGGACAGGCAAACAGCGGAGCTGGTCGTTTGCTTTTAGTGCTTGTTTTTGCTGCTCAGTCAGGTCTTCATAGGGTTTTAGGGTCTTGCCGGGAATATCCGTGTCGGCCCGATAGTAAAAAAACTCATCGGGCAGTTTCATATGTGGTTCAGGCCGGTTTCTTTGCAGGTCCGGCTGTACCTGGCTTAGGTAGGCAAATGAGCCGTACGGAAAACGGACGGCCCAGGGTAAATTTGTCGGCTCGCCGAAGCAGCAGCCATTGAGAAAGCAGCCGATTCTGCCAAAAAACAGAGCCAGCATCAGGCCGACAGCAAGGATATCAAGATACTTGCGTATGGGCAGCTTGTGATACCAGAGGTAAAAAAAGATGACAGTGATGGCCAGGATGACGCCTCCTAAAAGCTCAAGCCCCCCCTGCCAGATATAAAAGACCTCGATGAAACGTCCCTCGAACTGGTCGAAATAATGGATGACATAGAACAGACGTGCACCTGCTACTCCGGCTATCAAAGAATAGAGGGCAGCGTTTGTAATATACTGAGGATTTGGTGTAATGTCGCGGCTGAGACGTCTTATGATAAAGACGGCTGAAAGGAAGCCAATAACCATCATCAGGCCATAGCTTTTTATGGTCAAGTGGACGAAAGGTAATTCGAAAAGTTCAGGATACATTTACTTCGTGTCTCGTATAACGAACTCCTATTCGCGGTATTCTATTTTGTTATTTTCGTCAAGAGCAACAACTTTCGGTTTGCACTTTGCAGCTTCTTCAGGGCTGTAATAGCCGAAGCTGAAAATAATGACTAAATCTTTGGGTTTTATAAGCTTGGCAGCAGCGCCAAGAACAACGATTTTGCCGGAGTTGGCTTCTGCAGGGACAGCATAGGTTTCCAGCCGGTTGCCATTATTTAAGTCGGCGACCATGACCGACTCGTAAGGTAAGATATTAGCTGCTTCCATCAGCACCGAGTCTATGGCGATACTTCCGGGATAGTGCAGCTTCGTCTCGGTAACCGTTGCGCGATGCAATTTGCTTTTTAACATTTTTACAAACATAATTCGTCTCTCGTTATTCGCGACCCGTGTCCGGTAGTTCAATCCGTTGGATTCTATCTATAGTTTACGAAAGATTATACATTTTTATTTGCTCTTGTCTATCAAAATATTGTCGATGAGGCGGGCGGGGCCGATTTTGGCAGCAATGGCAACGAGGACTTTGCCTGCAATTTGGTCGAGGTTTTGGAGCATTTCAGCGTCCACGATGCTGATATACTCAATCTTTATCGATGGCTCCTGCCGCAGGATTTTCTGCATTTCAGCAATGATTTTTTTAGAGTCTTTAACGCCCGTGTTAACCAATTCTTGGCATCTTTGGAGGGATTTGTAGATTGCTGTTGCGTCTTTTCTTTGCTGGGGACTTAGGTATTGATTTCTGCTGCTTATGGCCAGGCCATCAGGTTCGCGAACCGTGGGGCAGATGACAATTTCCACCGGCATATTCAAATCGGCGACCATTCGCTTGATAACGATTGCCTGCTGTGCGTCCTTCTGGCCAAAATAGGCAACATCGGGAAGGACTATATTAAATAACTTTGCGCAAACAGTGGTAACGCCGCGAAAATGCCCCGGCCGAGATTTGCCGCAGAGCGGTTCGGTCAGTTTTTCGACGTTGACCCACGTAAAGTTTTCCTGCCTATACATTTCTTTCGGCGTGGGGTTAAAAACGAGGTCAACACTATGTTCTTCGCAGATTTTCAAATCGTCATCAATAGGCCGGGGATATTTTTCAAAGTCTTCACCGGGGACGAACTGGGTGGGATTTACAAAAATGCTAACGACGACAAAGTCGCAATCTTCTACCGCCCTATCGATTAGCGAAATATGCCCGATATGCAGCGCCCCCATTGTCGGCACAAAGCCAACTCTTTTGCCTTCACTTCGAGCGGCTTTTACGAGGTTTCTGACTTGCTCAATTGTTTTGGCAATTTCCATTATCTGTTTTTTCACCGTCGAGTTTTTATGTAATATTTTAGTTGATTTGCGAGGTGTTGCAAATCCTCAGCGTTTGTGCAATCAAATTGCGACATCTGTTTACGAATTACAGGCGAGGCCTTCCAGTTGGCAAAGAGCCGCTGGTAATCAGAATCCAGGTCCTGCAAAAATTGTAGCTCAATTTTCTGCTCGTAAGGACGGTTGCGCTTGTGGATACGGTCAAGGCAATTGTTGACCGAATCGGTCAAATATATTACCAGTACCGGAGCAGCAACCTCCGACCTGAAAGGCCGGTACACCTTTTCATATAAAGAAAGTTGCTCGGTGTTCAGCAGACGCCGGGCATAAACAAGCTCCTTTTCAAAAATATAGTCGCTTATGGCAAGCTGGCCCGGTGCCAATTCATTAGGATTTAACTGGGCTATTCGGCTGGTAAGAAAATATAGCTGCGAATCGAGGGCAAGCTCTTTATCACCTGAATAAACACGCGACAAATACGGATTTTTGTCGTAGGCCTCGAGGATACATTTACAGTTGAGCAGGTTCGAAAGTTTTTCTGCAAGAGTAGTTTTGCCGACGCCGATAATCCCTGCAATGCTGACTAATTGAGGGATATTCGGATTGAGGGCAAAATCCTGGCCGCTTAGCCGGTCAGCCAACACGCTGACAGGTTCTTTTATAACAGGATGGAGCAAATTACCATTTAGCTGACAGAGGCCATTCAGGACAAACGAACGCAGGTGTATCTGCGGATGCGGAACAATTAAATCAGTGTGATTTATCACATTTTCACCGAAGAGCAGAAGGTCCAAATCAATGATTCGAGAGGCCCACTTTTCTTTCCGCACTCTGCCAAGAGAAGTTTCAATCTCAATCAGGTTTTTATGTAAGTCTTCGGCGGTGAGGTTTGTTTTTACTTCTGCGACTGCGTTTAAGTATTTTGGCGCTCCGTCGCCATAGCTATGGAGCGTCGGCGGCTGCTCCATCCGGGCAAGCGGAGCAGTTTCGATAACATCACTTACACGGGTAAGTTCGATGTGCTCGTTATCAGCAAGAAGTTTAACAGCGCTATTGATATGACCTTCTCTGTCGCCTAAGTTGCTGCCGAGGCCGATGTAAGCTGTTGTCATCACTCGATACTCGATACTTGATACTCGATGTTCGTAATTGGTTAGTTTGTATATTAAATGGCGGCAAAGCGTTGCATAGCTTCTTTGACGTCCACCGGTTTTGCAAATGCCGAAAGTCGCAAATATCCCTCGCCCGATGGTCCGAAGCCGGAACCCGGTGTGCTGACGACATTGGCCTTTGTGAGCAGCCGGTCAAAGAAGTCCCAGCTGCTTAGGCCGTCCGGTGTTTTTAGCCAGATATACGGGGCATTTACTCCGCCATAGACCTCGTAGCCGAGCTTGGTGAGCGAATCGCAAATCAATTTTGCACTGGATAAATATATATCAATGATTTTCTTTGTTTGTCTTTTGCCTTCAGGTGCATAGACTGCTGCAGCACCTGCCTGTGAGATATAGGAAGCGCCGTTGAATTTTGTACAATGTCGCCTGTGCCATAAGGGATTGACCATAACCATCCTGCCGTCTTTAGTATAGGCCTTTAGTTGTCTGGGTACGACGGTAAATGCGCACCGCACGCCTGTAAAGCCGGCTGTCTTGGAGAAGCTGCGAAACTCAATCGCCACTTCTTTTGCGCCATCGATTTCATAGATTGAGTGCGGAATATCGACATCTCTGATAAAGGATTCGTAGGCAGCGTCGAAAAGGATTATTGATTTATTATCACGGGCGAATTTTACCCACTTGCTGAGAATTTCTTTAGTAGCGACTGCACCTGTCGGATTGTTCGGAAAGCAAAGATAGATAATATCCACTGGCCTGGTAGGTAAGTCCGGCACAAAGTTGTTTTTTGCGGTGCATGGCATATAGACGATTTTTGCATACTGGCCCACATCGTTAGCCGGGCCTGTCCTGCCGGCCATTACATTGGAATCGACGTAAACGGGATAGCTCGGGTCGGTTATGGCGATGATGTTTTCCGTGCCGAATATCTCCTGGATATTGCCGGTATCGCATTTAGAGCCGTCACTGATAAAGATTTCGCTCGGCTGCAAATCAACGCCTCGCGATTTGTAATCATTTTCGATTATCGCATTGATTAGAAAGTCATAGCCCTGCTCCGGCCCATAGCCATGTAAGGTCTCTTCGTTAACCTGGTCTTCGACCGCCTTTTTCATAGCTTTGATAACGGCTGGCGCGAGGGGCTGGGTAACATCGCCGATACCCAAGCTGATTATCTTCGCATCCGGATTTTTATCCCTGTGGGTACGGACACGCCTTGCGATTTCAGGGAACAGATATCCTGCCTTTAGCTTTAAAAAATTTTCGTTAATCTGTGCCATACTAAAACCTCGATTTTCAATGATAGCAATGGCTAATTTTAGTACCTGGTCGGTTTTGGGTCAAGAACTTTAGTCTTTGATTCTCGTATCTCGTGATGTGTATACGGCAAACCGGCATTGAATAATTAGCCCACCGACCTGCACTATGGGCTTTTAACCAGACCTATGTTAAAGTTTCTTGTTTGGCCCTGCCCACAGGTGACAGCGATTTTTATGTGTAAAATCAATTGCTCAAAACCTCCTTTTTACTTACAATTAGTATGCTATGTCGGAGAATTTACAAAACATTCTGATAATAAAGCCCAGCTCACTTGGTGACATAGTTCTGGCTCTGCCGGCCCTTTCGGCTTTGCGCAGAAGCTTCCCCGACTCAAAAATAAGCTGGCTCATCCGCTCTGAGTTTATACCAATTCTAAAAAATCACCCGCACCTAACCGAGATAATTCCTTTCGACCGTAAATTCCTTGGCAAGGCCTGGTTTCATCCGCGTGCGTTTGCCCGCCTTGTGTCGTTTATTTTGTATCTGCATCGCAGCAAATTTGATGCCGTATTTGACTTTCAGGGACTTTTCAGGACCGCTTCTTTGGGGTGGCTATCTGGCTGTAAAAAACGTTTCGGAATGACAAATGCCAGAGAGCTCAGCCACATCTTTTATACTCATAAAATCACTCAGAACCAGGAGTGTGTTCACCTGATTGATTACTACCTGAAGATAATCCAAACCGCTGGTATTTGCGATATCGGCGTGGAGTTTATATTGCCAGAGGACCGAGCTGCGGCTGATTCGGTCAGCAAATTACTAAAAGAACATGGTATTGTGCCGAATAGCTACGCCGTGCTTGTAACCGGCTCTGCGCATTCGGACAAGTGCTGGCCAATCGAGCGCTTTGCGGCTCTGGCTGAGAAAACTTCATCAACTTTTCACCTGCCTATAGTCGCAACTGGAAACGCCTCCGAAGCAGAAACAATTGAAAATCTAAAAAGCGTCGCTCAAGTTCCGATAGTAAACCTCGCCGGACGAACATCTCTCAGCGAACTGGTAGCCCTGATGAAATCTGCCGGACTGGTAGTAAGCAATGATACCGGCCCTGGCCACATTGCTGCAGTTTTGGGCAAGCCGCTGGTTATGATATTCGGCCGTTCAAACCCCGCCAGGGTTGCTCCTTATGGAAGAAACAATTGCATCGTAGCCGTTGAACCACACTTGAGGGGTCTGTCAATAAAAAGCAGCGACCCAAAACACAATATTAAAAACATCGCAGCAGATGATGTCTTTCAAAAAGTCTGCGAACAATTAAGCTCATAATCCGCGTACAACCTTAACACATCGTTCGCATAAGTCAGGATGTTCGCTGTCGGCTCCGACACTCGGCCTATAGTTCCAGCACCGCTGACACTTCTCGTAACCGCTCTTCTCGGCGGCAACCGTCGTTTCGCCTGCGCCTTTTATCAGTTTTACCTCGCTGACAATACAAAGTGCCGCAAACTGTTCGAGACCAAACTCGTTCAGAATCCCTGTCAATTGCTCATCTTCGCAGTAGATAGTAACGCTTGCCTCTAAGTTGCTTGCTATCTTTTTATCTTTTCTCAGGCCTTCCAAAACCCGCAGAACGTCATCGCGAAGCTCCATTAACTTCTGCCACTTCGGCTTGGTGCTTACCAGGTCAATCGAGCCATCAACTTCCGGCATTTCAGCTAAATGCACACTTTCGGCCTTCTGTGATTTAAACTTCATTGCTGCCCACGTCTCCTCTGCAGTATGCACTAATATCGGCGCAAGCATTCTGATAAGGCAGTCTAAAATCCTGTACATTGCCGTCTGAGCGCTTCGTCGAGAGCAGCTGTCTTTCATATCACAGTACATCCTGTCCTTGAGCACGTCCATATAGATACTGCTCATCTCGACCGTGCAGAAGTTATAAATCAGCGAAAAGACCCTGTGAAAGACAAAGCTCTCGTAGGCCTCGGTAACATCGACTATCAGCTTCTGCAACTGCTGCATCGCCCACTTATCTATCTCAAACATATCATCGCAGGCTACGCTCTGTTTATTCGGGTCAAAATCGTCAATGTTGCCAAGCAGGTATCTCAGCGTATTTCTGATTTTCCTGTAGGCGTCCTGCGTACGTCCTATCAGCTCATCTGTACAGCGTATATCTTCCTGATAGTTCACGCTTGCTACCCACAGCCGCAGAATATCCGCACCGTATTTTGCCACCTCCTGCTGAGCAATGACGTAGTTACCCAGCGACTTCGATTGCTTTCTACCTTCCTCGTCGACGGTAAAACCGTGCGTCAAAACACTCTTGAACGGCTCTTTCCCGATTGCTCCAAGGGCCGGCAAAAGCGATAGCTGAAACCACCCGCGATGCTGGTCCGACCCTTCCAGGTACAAATCCACCGGCACCGCCCAGCCGGCATCTTTTACGCATACGCTATACCAGCTGCATCCCGATTCGAACCACACATCGAAGATATTTTCTTCCTTTTGTAAATCATCGAAAGAAAAACCCTCCGGCAATTCAAAATCATCTCCGAGAATCTCACGGGGCGAATCCGTAAACCAGCAATCCGAGCCCTTCTCGGCAATATGCTTAGCCACAGCTAATACAGATTCTTTAGTCAGTAAGCTCTGTCCTTTGGAGTTTAAAAACACCGGCAGCGGCAGGCCCCAGCTCCTCTGCCTGCTGATGCACCAGTCAGGCCGGGATTCGAGCATTCCTTCGATACGTTTTTCGCCCCAGGCGGGTATCCATTTCACATCTTTGATACGCTCAAGCGCCAGCGCACGCAAATTCTTATCTAAGCCGGGCAGCTCTTTATCGACACTGATAAACCACTGCTCGGTCGCCCGAAATATGACCGGCCCTTTGCTCCGCCAGCAGTGCGGATAGCTGTGTGTAATCTCACCCTGCGAAAAAAGCAGTCCCTTCTGCTGTAAATCGTTATTTACGATTGTATCGACCTCCAGAACATTTTTCCCCCGCAGCCAGGCCGGAACCGTATCGTCATATCGGCCGTCATCCAGCACCGGAGAATAGACCGCCAGGTCATATTTCTGTCCCGACACATAGTCCTCAAGCCCGTGACCCGGCGCAATATGAACAAGACCGGTACCGTCTTGTGTGGTAACATAGTCGGCAAGAATTACCATAAAGGCATCTTTGTCCGTCGGATTTTTTTCAACAAACGGATGTAAGTATCGCAATCCTTCAAGCTCGCTGCCTTTTACCGACTTATCGCTGACGCTGTATTGTCCCTCTTTCAATTCGCCCGCTACCATCACCGCCTCAAGTCGTTCAGTGCACAATATCGATACAAACTTATTTCCGTCCTTTTCGTAGATTAGCGCCTTATAGTCTAAGTGAGGATGAACTGCTATAGCCAGATTTGCCGCTAATGTCCACGGAGTCGTCGTCCATATCATAAAGCATACTCGATGCTCAATGCTCGATGCTCGATGCTCGCCACGAAAATCGAGAAGTCCAAGCTCAATTAACTTCCCGATGCTTTCCTCTGCAACTGGGAAATTCACGAAGATACTTGGAGATGAGATATCTTTATATTCCAGCTCTGCCTCGGCCAGAGCGGTCTCACAGCCAATCGACCAGTGTATTGGCTTTAGCTGCTTATAGACCAGGCCCTTGTCAACTAATTCTGCAAATACCTCCAGAATCCCCGCCTCATACTGCGGCTTAAACGTAAGATAGGGCTTCCCAAAATCACCGAATACTCCAAGCTCCTGGAACTGGCTGCTCTGGACTTTGACGTATTTGCTCGCATATTGCTTACAGAGCTTGCGGATTTCGAGCTTACTCATCTGTTGTACCTTCTCGCCCAATTCCGTCATTACCTTCGATTCGATAGGCAGGCCGTGGCAGTCCCAGCCGGGTATATACGGTGCATCAAAACCCATCATCGTCTTGTATTTGACGACAAAGTCCTTAAGCACTTTATTGATGACATGTCCCACGTGGATATCGCCGTTGGCATAGGGCGGCCCATCATGCAGAATATACAGCGGTGCTTCTTTGCGGGCCTTTCTGATTTGGCCGTAGATATTATTCTTCTGCCATTCTTTGCGCAACTGCGGCTCATGCTGGGTAAGATTGGCCTTCATCGAAAAGCTCGTCTTCGGCAGGCATAAAGTATCCCGATAACTCTTTTCTTTTTTCTCAGACATCTATAAAGTCCTTCAGGCTCTCAAAAATAATCGAACTACAAATACTAAATGCTTTGGCTGATGTTGTCAATATCGCTGTTAGCTTGTCTTCGCCGTATAACCAGAAATCCATTTTATGTTTCCAGAAAAACAGTTTTCAGGTATGGTTTGAAACCCATTTTTGCCCAAAATCCGGTCGCCAGCTTATTCCTTGCTGAATGTCGTGCCTCGATGCGGTGCAGACCCTTTTCTTTGAAAAAGCTCAGGGCCTCTTTAATTAATCTTTCGCCAATTCCCCCGCGTCGATATTCCCCGGTAACAGCAATGGACTGAATAAAACCGTATTCTTTAATCTCCAGGACCGGCGGAGACTTTTCGACGACAGCAAGGCAATAACCGACAATATCCATACCTACCTCAGCTACGAATACACAGGAAGTGTCACTTGAAATATGGCCTGTTATAAAATCCGTAAAAGCTTTATGCCCGTTTTCCGACCGGCTGAATAATCGGTCACATTCTTTGTGGAAATCCATAAGTTCCTTCCAAAGTTCGACAATTGCCGGTACATCTTCAACCGTTGCTTTTCGTATGGTAATTTCTCTTGTCATTTTATCTCTCTAATTCAATCCAATACCGTCTTGTTGGTTGTTCCAATTCATCATCGCAATATTTATCTTCCAATATTCCACCGTTTTTCTCGATTATTTTTGCCGAACCGATATTATTGTCATCACAGGTTACCAGAACCCGCTTTAGCCCAAGTTCCCTTGCCTTTTCAAGCATAAGCGCTAATATTGCTGTACCATATCCTTTTTGCCTTTCACTTGGCCGAATGTTAAAGCCAATATGTCCTCCTATGTTCCGCAAATGTTCGTTCAATTTGTGCCTTAATGAACTGGTTCCTAAAATGGTGCTATCACCACGAATTAGCCAGAACGTTGATGCAGGCACCCAGCCTTCCGGCAGATTTTTACCTTTTTTCCAGTCCAGACGGTTCTGCACATACTTTCCAAAATCCCCATTCTCAATCACCAACTCATATCCCCATCTCTGATAGTCACCTGCTGCCACAAATTCCTGAACCAGAGCCATAAACTCGGCCTCAAGTTCCACACATGGCTCTATTAATCTCAAATTCTCTTTCTTCATTCTCTCTAACTCCGGCCAATGAACAACGAACTCCAACAAAAAAGGCCTTTCAGAATTTGCCGCTCTGAAAGGCCTTTAATTCGCAAAATATAGCTCTCTCAGGGCAGCTTCATATCATCCCCTATCATTATAATAATCGCAATGTTTATAATGTTAACCATAATTCACCTATCTTAATAATTGGCAATTGAATTTACCATAATATTCGGCTGATGTCAAGGGGAAGTTTAAAATCTATAGCTAATTATCCTGTGTATTATTATACTATTTCCGTTCATCCTTCGTAGTAGTCTACTACGGAGAATGGGCTTGTGCTACGTGGCAAAGCTACTTCGCAGAGTAGCATTCGTCTTTCGTAGTACTACGGAGAATGGAATGGCGAAGACACTTTACATAATTGACGGCCACGCTCATATTTACGCCGCGTACTTCGCCCCGATGCGGCCACTAACCACCCCGACCGGCGAGCCGATACAAGCAACCTATATCTTCACCACAGCCATTATCGGCCTGATACAACGCCTGAAGCCTGATATGCTCGTAGTCGCGATGGATTCCAAGACCCCAACCTTCCGAAGTGAAATCTATCCCGAATACAAGGCCCATCGCCCGCCGATGCCAGACGATATGCCGGGCCAGATAAACCGGATTGAGGAGATTCTCGATGCGATGAACATCCCTGTCTTACGCATCAATGGCTTCGAGGCGGATGATATAATCGGCACCCTCGCCAGGAAAGCCGCTGCAAAAGGATACGATTGCTTAATCTGCTCAAAAGATAAAGACATTCTCCAATTACTCGATGAACATATAAGCGCCTTCGACATCAAGACCGATACACGCACGGATGCCAAAAAGATGACAGAAACGATGGGCGTTACACCCAGCCAGTTTCTCGACTGCCTTGCGCTGCAGGGCGACCCTACGGATAACGTCCCGGGCATACCGGATGTCGGGCCGAAAACCGCTCTTGGCTGGATACAAAAATACGGCTCAATAGAGAATCTCTATAAGCACGCCGATGAAATAAAAGGTAAACGCGGCGACAACCTTCGAAAATTCAAAGACGATATTGCCCTCAGCAAAAAGCTGGTAACAATTGATTGCGATGTCCCCGTCAAAATTGATTACGACGACTTGACCCTTAAAAAGTTCGATGAAGAAAAACTCGCCCAAATTTTCACCGAGCTTGGCTTCAATCGCCTTATCACGCAGTTGGGCCTGACCGCCATCGAGCATCCAGCATCGGGTATCGAGCATCGAGCATCAAGTATCGAGCATCCGGCATCGAGCATCCAGCATCGAGAACATGATTATCAGCTAATAGATACCCAGCAGAAATTCGATAAATTTCTCACCCAGCTTAAAAAGCAAAAGGTGTTTGCCATCGATACCGAGACGACATCTATTTACGCTATGCGGGCTGAGCTTGTCGGCATGAGTTTCTCGTGGAAACCGCAAACCGGCTTTTATCTTCCCGTCAAGGCGCAGCTCGGACGAAAGCATCTCGATAAAAAAACCGTCTGCCAAAAGCTCGCACCGATTCTCGCGGACGAAACAATCAAAAAAATCGGCCAGAACATCAAATACGATATGCTTGTCCTGCAAAATGCCCAAATGCCCCTGAAAGGAATCCACTTTGACACGATGGTTGCTTCTTACTGTCTTGATGCCGGACGCAGCCACTCCATGGATAAAATGGCGCTGGATTTTCTCAACTACGAGTGTATTCCTATCTCAGCTCTTATTGGCAAAGGAAAAAACCAGCTCACCTTCGATATGGTCGATACCGCAGCCGCCTGTGATTATGCCGCTGAAGATGCAGATATAACACTCCAGCTTTACAATTACCTCAAAGACCGCCTCGCTCAAGAGCCGCTGCTCAAAAAACTTTTTGAAGAAGTGGAAATGCCCTTAGTCAGCGTTCTGGCAGCTATGGAATCCAACGGCGTCTCGCTCGACACGAAGCTGTTGAAGAATATGGCTGGTGAGCTTGACGAGACAATCAAAAATCTAACAGAGGAAATTTGCCGGCTTGCAGATAAGCTCTTCAATATCGACTCTCCGAAGCAGCTTGCCGAGGTGCTTTTCGATAAGCTCGGCCTCGAATCAATCCGCATCGGAAAGGCAGGACGAA
>Ga0315551_10000447_pt1 | contig 32946 bp, 32 predicted proteins | sample SalMarSW160290MG_FD_203678 | JGI IMG/M metagenome (GOLD analysis project Ga0315551, IMG submission 203678) | Salt marsh sediment microbial communities from the Plum Island Ecosystem LTER, Massachusetts, United States - Salt Marsh Sediment SW1602-90 ...
TCCTAGTTTTCTTTTTAGATTTTTTCTTTTTCTTTGCCATTTTTGTTTTTTGTTTTATATTTTCTTTTTGTTTTATATTTTAATCAAATGAAAATAATTTATGGTTTATATCTTACCATGGTTCTTGGAAAAGCTATTGCCTCTTTTACTGAATCAAGTTTACATATCCAAGCAATAAGTCTTTCAATTCCAAGACCAAATCCAGCATGTGGAACAGCGCCATACTTACTTAATTCTAAATACCAATTATAATTTTCAATTTTCTCCCCAGCTTCTTTTAATGATTTTTTTAATTCATTAATATTTATATCTCTTTCAGAACCCCCAATCAATTCACACCAACCTTCTGGAACCAATAAATCAAAACATCTTGCTGTTTTTGGATTTTTTTTATCACGAGGTTTATAGAAAGCCATAACTTCTTTTGGATAATTAGTTACAAAAACAGGCAATCCATAAATTTCAGTTATTTTTTCCTCTTCAATTGTTCTAAGATCTTTTCCCCAAGGAACTTTCATTTTTTTCTTTTGCTCTAATAATTTAAGGGCTTTATCATAAGTAATTCTTGGCCATTTTTTATTTAGATATTTTTTCAATAATGCTATGTCTCGTTTTAAAAATTCCAGTTGTGGTTTATTTTTTTCAAGAACTTTTTTAATAACATATTTAACGCACGCTTCACCAAGATCCATCAATTCATCAAGATTCATCCATGCTGCTTCTGCTTCAGCATGCCAATATTCAGATAAATGTCTTATTGTTTTTGATTTTTCTGCCCTGAATGATGGTGCAATAGTATAAATTTTTCCTAAACTATACATGCCAGCTTCTGCATGAAATTGCCACGTTTGTGATAAAGATAATTTTTTATTATAATAATTTACTTCAAATAAAGTTTGCCCAGATTCTGCTACTGAAACTATAAAAGGAGTATGAAATTCATAATAACCATCTTTATTAAAATATTCACGTATTGCTTGAAAAACAGTTGAACGAATTTTCATTATAGCCTGCATTTTTGGATCCCTAATAGAAAGATGTCTATAATCGAGCAAAAGTTCTGGGCTAAGATACTGTTTGCGAACTTGTAAAGGATATTTTTCTGCAAGACCAATGATTTTTATTTTTTCAACAATAAGTTCATAACCATTAGGGGCTCTCTTGTCTTCTCTTAAAGAACCAGAAATTTCAATACTGCTTTCTATTGTCAGTTTATTTGCCTCTTTCCATAATCTTGTTTTTTTCTCTGAAATAACACATTGAATAATGCTGCTTGAGTCTCTAAGGACAAGAAAAACTTTATCTTTTAATTTTCGCAATTGATAAACCCAACCTCTAAGATCTACTTTGCCTCTTTTTTTGTTTAATGCCTCTTGTACAGAGATAAATTTCATAGAATTAAAAGAGAAAGAATATATTTAAAGTTTTTGAGTTGCTTTTTTAGTTATTTTTTATTTTCCAGTTTCTCCCATTACAAGAAGGGTGTTTGAATAGGACGTATTTCTTCTATCCTTGTTATTTGTATAGGCAACAGATGCTCTAGAAAGTGTTAATGTACCCACAGGAACAATCTTACTATATACAATATAAGAAACAACTTTCTCTTCTCCTGGCATCATATCTCCAAAATTCCACATTAATCTATTTTTTTCTATTTTATCTGGTTTTGCCATACCAAATCTTTCATAAATTTTGTTTATCATGTGAGGAAGCCAATCAACACATTTAACATTTTTAATTTCTCTGCCAATATTTTTGACAACAAGAACAATTTTTATTGCAAATTCCCCACCTTTTGTTTTAATTCTATAGGCTTTCTTTTTTATTATAACTCTTGGTCTTCTCACGAGCCAGATTGCTAAAATAACTATAATTATTAATATCAAAATTATTGCTGGAATTGTATAATCGGTATGAACTTCAAGGTTAAAAGTTTCACCTGGCTGAAGTTCTCTTTGCCATTCCCATCTTACTAATATACCAGAAGGTTCCTTAGATGTTGGTTCTATATTTGAAGAAGTAAAAGCATTTTCAAATCTGTTCTTTACTATTTCAACTATAATAAATCTTGGAGTGTTACCTTCATTCTTTTTGGTAATAGTATTAGTAAAGCCAAAGAAACCAAAGTTGGTGCTTTCACTTGTTATTAAACTTGTAACTTCTTCTAGTTTAACTATTTTTTTTGTAGTATGTTCATATACTTCTCCATCTTTTCCTGTTATAAGATATTTTAATTCAGCTTCATAATCTCCTGCAACAGCTGTTTTAAGTTTTGACGTATCTAATTTAAACTCCATAACTTTTGATTTTGATTCTGGTCCTAAGTTTAAAGTTATATTTTTTGTTTCTTCTGATTCCAAAATAAAATCAAAATTAATAGTGAATTTAACCTCGTCAAGATCAATATTTCTTTTGTTTTCAATATCAAATATAATTTTAGAATCATCTCTTGAAATTACTGCCGGAATGTGGGGTGTCATTATATTATCTAAGGAAAGAATTCTTATTTCAAAACCATCTTCAATTATTCCTGTTTTTATAGCTTTAAAATAATAATGGATTTTACATACTTTATCCCTGCATCTATCTTTTAAAGAATCTTCAGGACGCAAAGTTACAGTAATTGTTCTTTCTTCTCCTGCTGGAAGTTGAAAATCAGAGTTTGGTAGTAATTCTGCTTCAAGAAGAGTATAAATTCTAAAAACATCATTATAAGAATTTGGATTTCTAACTGTTAAGGTGTATTCTGCTGGAATATTAACATTTTCATATGGAACAACATCATAAATGGTTTGTTTTTTAAGTTCCATAACTGTTTCGGCCCTAATCAAAGGTAATAATATTAGAAACAAGAATAATACCATAATCAAAAAATAAAATATTACCTTCTTTTTCATATTTTTTATATGCTAATATTGTTTAAATAGTTTATTATTTTTTTCTATTAAATTTCATCAAAAAAATTCATTCAATAATCTTGCTGATATGACCTTGTTTTGCAAATTTAATAATATGTTCAACAAAAGATTCTATTTTTGATTCGTGACTTACTAAAATAAGTTGCTCAGTTTTTAATTCATATAAAACATCCCGCATTTTATTCAATTGTTCAGCAGAAAAACCATCTGTAGGTTCATCTAAAATAAGAAGATTTCTTGTATTAATCTTACTTAACATTGAATTAATTACCTGATTTAATGCAAGTCTATAAGCAAGAGCCAAGGCTGTTTTCTCACCGCCGCTAAGGTAGTTATAATTAATTTCATAACCGCTTTGTTCTATAATCGGGGTAAATTCAGGATTAACTCTTACTTCAAGATGTGAATCATCAACAAGCATCATAAACCATTTTTTAAAAAGAAGATTAAATTCTGCATTAAGTTTTAACATCACTTGTTTTTCCATCAATTCAATTACCGCAGAAAAATTTTGTTCTAAGAAACTTTGAAAACTTTGCAGTTCAGAAATGTTTTGAGCTATAATCTCTTTTTGATTAATTTCATCTTTTAATTCAGTTATTTCTTCTCTTAAATTTTTTAAAGATTGTTCAAAACCTGCTTTTTCCATTAAAATTTTCTTTTCTCTTCTCTGTTTTTCTTCCAAAATTTCCATGGTTTTTTCATGTTGCTCTTCAAGATTTTTATATTTTTTAAATGTCGTCTTTTCAAATTCTTTTATTTTTTCTAATTCAGATATTTTTTTCATAATTTCTTTTTTCATATTATAAAGTTTCAATTTTTTTGTTTCTTTTTCATGAAGATTTTTTAATCTGATTTTTGAAGCCGCAATTTCTTTTTCTCGTTCTGTTATTTCTCTTAATTTTGCTTCTAGTTTTATAAGGTCTTTTTTCAATTCCAACAAACCCGGTTCTTTTCTTTTTACATCCTTTTCAATTTTTTCTAATTGTTTATTTATGTCGCTTATAATTTGTTCTCGGTGTTCTAATGGGACTTTTTGTTTACAAGTAGGACAAAACCGTAGTTTTGACATCCTTTTAAGATCTTGTAAAAATTTTTCTTTGTTTATTTTAAAGGCTACTAATTGCCTCTCTAATATTTTTTCATTATCTTTTCCATTTTTTAGATTATCTTCAATTTCAAATTTTTCTTCAGCCAAATCTTTATTTTTTTTAAGAGAAGATAATTCTAATTTAAGCCCTTTAATCATTTTATCTAATTCCTCGTCTTCTTCCTCAATTTCTTTTATATTGGAATTTTTTTCTTCTAATTCAGTTTCTATTTTTGCTATTTTAATTTTTACTTCATTCAAAACAGAAATGTTTTTTTGTTCCTCTTTTAATTCATTTTTTAGATTTGTAAGTTCATGCTGTAATTTTATTAAAGGAGAATTTAAATTTTCTATTTTTTTCTTTGCCTCTATTTTTAATTGTATTTTTTTCTTTAAATTTTCTTTTTTAAAAGTTAGATCTATAAGTTGACCTTTTTTTTCTTTTTGTTTTTCTTTTAGTTCAGAAATAAATATTTCGCTATTATTTAGAATTCGTTTGTATTTATCAATGTCAAAAACTTTTCTTAAAGTATCTAATCTGATTTCAGTATTTTCTAACATAATTCTTTTCATATCTTCTTGAGGGGTATAAACAGTATATCTATAAATAAGCCCTCTTTTTTTCAAAATAGATATGGGATAATTTAAAATTTGAAGAATAAAACCTTTCAATTCTGTAACAGTAAGTTTTTTCTGATTGCCATCAACTGTAAGAAGAGCATTTAATTGTGTTACTGAATTTTTATCTCTTTTTAAATTTCTTCTTATTATTACCTTACGCTTGCCAACTTCAATTTCAACTTCAATATAACCTTCTTTTTTTCCATTTCTTAAAATAGATGCTCCTTCAAGAATGCCTTTTTGAATTCCAAAAAGAGCAAATTCAATAGCAAGAAGGACCGTGCTTTTACCAGAACCAATATCTCCACTAAGAAGAACCTTGCCTTTTGGAAGCTCGATAATTTCATCAAGATAGCTTCTTATATTATGTAATTTTATTTTTTTAATTATCATTTTTTATTTTTTTATTTTATTTCTAATCCCATAATTTATCCAGTTTTAATGTCTTTACAGTTTCTTTAGTTAATCTAGATGAAAAATCAAAAGATTTTTCCCCTTCATTTTTTTCTATATTAAAAATTCTAACAAAAGACAAAAATTTATCTTTATTTTTTTGTGTTATTATGCCTTCTTTTAATGCCCTTGCTAAAGAATCCCTTTCAATATCTTCTATGCTTTTTGTTTCAATATCTTCAATTTTTATTTCAAACTCTTTGCTACTAAATTTATTAGTATTTTTAAGCACACAATAAACCTCCAAAGATAGAAGTTTTTCTTCAATAGAAATAAAATCAAGTTCTGAAGGTTTTCCTTCTTTTAAAACTCCATGAATGCGAATAGTAACAATAGCATCTTTTAAATCATATTTTTTAAATTCCTCAAGAATTTTTTGATTAAGAGAGAAAATAGTTTCCTCGTTGGCATCAATATTTAGATTAATAATTTTTTTTAAATTTAAAGAAATTTTCTTGATATTTTTTTTAGTAATTCTACTTTCTTTATCATTATCGTCTTTTTCAATGATTAAAAAATTTGCCGTATGTTGTTGTTCTAGTTCAGAAAAATCACAAGGAAATAAGGCCCCTGTATAAGCGGCTGTTTTTTCCTCTTTTTCAAAAATATTAGCAGAATGAACATGACCCAAAGCATAATAATCAAAACCAGAAGGCAAATCGCGCATAGTTAAAGATTTTATTCCTTTATTTAGTTTATTTAGTTTATTTGGAAGAAGTTCAGAAACAGTCGTATGTAGTAATAAAATACTATGAATATTTTTTTCTTTTTTCAATAAAGAAATCTTATTTTTTAATTTTTCAAAATAATCTTTCAATTCAATAATTTTTTCTTGTTCTAAACTGCCTTTTCTTCCAGCAACACCATAAAATAAAATATTATTATGAATAAATTCTTTTTTTTGAGATAAATCAATACATAAACCCGCTTTATCAAAAACAGAAATTATGTTTTTACCACTAATACTATAGTCATGTGAACCGGGAATAACATAACAAGAAATATTTTTTTCTTTTAATTCACGTAATTTATCTGCTACATCTTTAAGAATTTCAATAGATGGGATAGCTGTATCAAAAAAATCACCCGCAATTAGAATGAAATCTACTTGTTCAAAAATACATTTATTAATAGCTTGCTTAAAAGCTTCAAGATTGAGTGATCTCATCTCTGGTTGCCGCCATGAACCTAGATGACAATCAGCAATATGTGCGAATTTCATTTTCCTTTTTTATTTTTCCCTTAACCTATTTAGTAAAAAAGCTTGTTGTTCTATATTAATTAAAATTATGGTGATGGGGGCTCTGGAATTTTTCCACTCTGCTTTGATTTTAGTTCTTTTGGACTTGGTATTTCTAATTTTTCTGGTTCTTCTTGTTCTTGTTCTTTTATTTTTGGTCGAGGAACAAATTCCTTTTTTGCTTTTAATTTTTCTATTATTTTAGTTGCTTTTTCAATATCTTCCTGATTATAACCTGCATTCATCAAAGAAAGTTTAGCCTCCTCAATGGTTTCGCCCCTTTCAAGAGCATTTTTTATAGCCGATACCAAATCTTCTTTATTCATTTTTACCTAATTTTCCCTAAGCTAAATTTAATTTTTGACCGTTTTGAAGAATATGAACTGTTTTTCCTAATTTATAACCAAGTTCTGTTGCAAGTTCTGCTAATGCGCTCAATTTAGTTATGTCCCCATGAGCAGGAATAATGTGCTGTGGTTGTAGCATTTCAATCATATCTCTAAGATCTTCTCTAGCACAATGACCAGAGACATGAACGTCTGTAAAAATCCTAACACCTTTGGCTTTAAGTCTTTTTTCAAGCTGTTTTCTATTTGCTATAGTTATTGGACTAGGAATTATACTAGAGGAAAAAACAACATTATCTCTAGATGAAAATGTGAATGGTAAAACCCCCCGGGCAAGCCTATCTAATATAGCTCCAGGTTCACCTTGGTGGCCTGTACAAACAATCATATATTTTTTCCTGTTCTTAGAAATTTTTTTTAGAGCTCTTTCAAGTTGATTTCTATAACTAAGAATTTTAATATCTTTCATAAAAGGAACTAAATTAACTCGAGAAGCTGCCATAACATATTTATGGAGAGATCTACCAAGGAACAAAATTTCTCTGTTAAGTTGTTTACCACAATCAACAATGCTTTTTAATCTGGCTATATGGCTAGAGAAAGTTGTTACAACTATCCCGGAATTTTCATTAGCGGTTGTAAGTAAAACATCTTCAAGAAGACCTCTAGCAATTTTTTCACTTGGAGTTTTTCTTTCTAAATTAGCATAAAGAGATTCAACAACCAAAGCAAAAACACCTTGCTTAGCTATTTCCTTTAATCTTTTATAATTTGGTTTCTGACCTAAAATAGGATAATTATCAAATTTAAAATCATTAGCATAAATTATTGCTCCTTTTGGCGTATGTAAAACAATCAGAGCTGCTTGAATAGTTGAATGCGTTATATTAAGAAATTCTATTTTGTATTCTTTACCTCCTTTCTTCCCTTTAACAATAAAAGAAGAATTAGGACTTACTGTTCTTAATTTATTTGTAAATTTTATTTTTTCTTGATCTTTAATTAAAGCTTTAAGCACTTCAATAGTGAAGGGTGTTGCAGCAACTTCAGCCTTATAACGTTGTGCAGTATATGGGATGGCTCCAACATGATCTAAATGTGCATGGCTAACAAACATTGCGCGAACTTTATTTTCCATACCTTTAATAGCAACATCATTAGGAATAGCATCAATATTTCTCAACTTTCTTTCAGTATAGCCCCCCCTTTTCTGCTCTTCTTCCATTTCAACTATTGGAGGCAAATATAAACCAGAATCAAAAATAAAAGCATCATCGCCTACCTCGATTATTGTCATATTTTTGCCAACTTCATTGTAACCGCCAACAGCATATAAGTTTATCATTGTCATATAAAACAAAGAAAAAATGAATTTATAATTGTTATTACAAAAATATTTAAAGCTATCATTACTGTTAAGTGACACAAAAAGAAAAGATTTAAATATAAGTTATCACTTAAGTTCCTATGAGAACACCAATCTGGCTAAGTTTAATTGCAACATTTTTATTTGTAAATTCTATTGGATTATCTTCAAGTGCTGTACAAAATAAAAAAATCAAACAAAATGAACAAGAAGGCCAAGTAATGAATTTAATGACAGGACAAATTTGTTCTTCAAATGAATGTGAACAATTTGATCCATTGAAATATGTTGAAGAAAAAAAAGAAGAATATCAAAATAAGATTAAAGAGGAAGAAAATAAAGAAAATTCTTCAAAAGGAAAATTAGCAGACCTATATTCTCATTATGGTTTTGAATGTTGTAAAGGTGAAGAAGCTATCGGGATGACTAAAAAAGCTTTAGAACTTTCCCAAGATATTAATAGTCTACAGAGAATAATTTGGAATGCTGGCGTTTTAGAAGATATTTATGAGAAAGAGGATAATTTGGAAGAAATGAAAAAATACCATCAAATTAAATTAGAAGCTAAAATAAAAAAAACAGAGAACACAATAAAACAAAAATCAAATTGGCCTAATTTTAAAAAATTTAAAATTGCTAAATTCTATAGCAATCTTGGAGAATTACTCGAAGAAGTCAATAAATATGATGAATCTATTAATAATTATAAAGAAGCCATATCAATATATGAAAGATGCATAGAAACAGGAGATACTATGGAGGTCACTTCAAAATATGTTTATGCAGATAAGATTAAACCAAATGATATTCCAATAGGTAAAAATATGATAATAGAAAAGAGAGAACGAGGTATTATAAAATATATTAGAGAGAAAATCAAAGATCTTTCAATAAAAATAGCTTTTTTTGAAACTTTTCTGGAAAATAAAAAATAATATCTAGGTATTTACTTTAATAGTGTTTTTTAAATATTCTCTATGTTCCTCTAGACTTTCTATATTAGAAGGTGGAGAAGAAATGATTTTAACATTTGATGTTGAAACTTGGCCTTCTGTAATCTTTGTACCAATACCCAATTCAGCATCACAAAATGATTTTATCAGAACATATTCTTTTTTATCTTCATAATATGCACAAGCTTTAAATACATCTTCTTTCAAATAACCTAAAAACCCCCTAATCAAATCAAATCTAGTTCTTACTTTAATAAATGGTAACCAGTCTAGCCATCTTCTTCTCATATTGACTTCTCTATTGACTGCCTGTTTACTTTCATAATTAAAATGGCTTGCAACAACCTCATAACAGTTTTCTATTTTTATTATAAAAGGAGTTAATGGGGTGATTGTGTGAACAACAACATCAAAATCATAACTATCTCCTTCTGTTAAACTATAAAATTCAAAAACATCTTTTCCAGATATTGTGATAAAACATGCTTCACTATAAGAAATAGTCATAGGACCTATGAAATCAAAAAAAGCATATTTAGTAGAAGAAGAATCTAATAAAGCAACAAAACCCCCTTCATCTGAAATTGTAATTTTTTTAGTTATTATATCTAATTCCGCATTACTCATTAAAAAAGTTTTTGGAGATGCGCCCGTTGGTATTTGCCCATTTAGAAAATATCCAATACGTCCTGCTTGATTGATTATCTGAGTACCATAAGGATCAGCATGTTTTTCTATTTCAATTCCAGGATAAGATATTTTTCCTCTGATAGACTTTCCTTCTTCAGTTAATATTATATTTTCTTCAACAGTCGCCACCCTGTTATAAACTTCTCTAAAAACCAAATTATATGCTCTAAATGCAGCCCTAACCTTTTCATTTGCATCCTGGCCATAACCTATAGTTGAAAATGATGTTATTTTAGATTCTGTAAGCTCTTCTTTAAAATATATAAAAGGAGAGTCAGAATAAACTATACCACCCGCTCCTGTTGAACTCTTTTTAACATTATTATGTATTGTTGATCCAATAAACCTTATTCCCAACCCATAATCTGTCTCTGTTATTACTGCGAAATCTCCAGCACTAACAAATGAGCTAATTAAAAAAGATATAAAAATCATTGATGCAAATAAAAAAATAATTTTTCTGTTCATAGTTCAGCTACAAACCTCCATGTAATATTCCTATCATCAAACTTTATATCTTTATCTGTGATTAAAAACCATACATGTTCTGGTTCTATGATTTCCTTTATTATTGGAACGATAGTTATAGTAACATTATTTTCAACTGCTATGTCATCATAACAAGTAATACAAAAATATTCTGATTCTTCTCTATATTCATCTATAATTTGGTTTGAAACATCAAGTAATTTTTTAACTGGTGCTTCAAAATTTATAGAAAAACTTTCAATTGTTGAACTGCTTTCATCTTTTTTAATAGTAATAGGACAATTGAATTCAACACTAACCATTTCTGAAACAATTGAATCAATAGCACATTCTTCACGAATAATTTCATATTCGCTAAAAGAAGTAGAAGAAAAACAATCTATAACATTATTATTAAGATAATTATTTAATTCATTCTGGGTTGTTTCATAAGAAGGTACAAGATTCTGGTCAGCTTTCCAATAATATACTGTCTCCTCATCAAGAAAATTTATACTTTCAATACCATCAAGAGAATAATAGCCACCTTGTTTTCCTAAAAATATTATTCCTTCTTTGGTTTTAGTTTCAAAACAATCACTGAAATATTGTTTAATTTCAGCAACATCAGATGAAGGAATACCTCTGCCAATTATATTTTTTTGAAGAAAAATTATAAAAGCTATTGCCGCAATAATCACAATAGCAATAATAATAAATAAAGTAACCTGGCCTCTTTTATTCATAAATAAACATAGTTTTAATAATTTAAAAACCTTTTTCCTTTAGAAAATTTTAAAAACAAAAATTGATTTAATATCGTAAGGGAAGGTAGCTCAGCCTGGGAGAGCACATGACTGAAGATCATGGTGTCCGGGGTTCAAATCCCCGCCTTCCCATTCAAAAATTAAAAATATTAAAAAATGAAAAAAATAATAACCACAATTTTAATTTTAGTTTTGTGTCTAGTTTTAGTTAATGGACTAAGCTGCCAGAGAAATACAGCCAGAGTTCTTATATCGGCATGTCAACAAACATGTCAAGAAGCTATTAATAATGGCCAGGATTTAAGTTTAGGTCCTTGTTTGCTTGATCCAATGCCACAAGATATTAATTGGGTTTGTGATGTAGCACATAATCCAAGATTAAGTGTAGACAATAACATAGAAAATCAATGCAATTCATTTAACAACGGAGAAGCAAAACATTTTATCGAAGTAACTCCTGAATGTAAATTTATAACTGCACACTAAGAATCAGAATGAAGAAAGTTTTATAAAACTCTAAATCGTAAAATAATTAATAAAAAGATAAGAAATAAAAGAGGCAAGATGAAAAACAAAAAAGCAGCTTTTGAAATGTCCATGACTACTTTAGTGGTAATAGTTCTTGCTGTAGTGATGTTAATTCTTGGTTTGGTTTTTATTAGACAAATTTTTGGAACAGCAACTGATAGTATAAGTGTAATAGATGAACAAGTAAAAAGCAAACTTAAAACAATGTTTGGAGAAGAAGAAGGAAGTATTATTGTTTATAATGCTGAAACAAAAATAAAACCAGGTGTAGAAAGTTTTGGAATCCCTCTTGCTGCAAGAACCCAGACAGGAAAGACAATAACAGAAGACCATCTACAATATGAAATCTCGGTAGCTGGTGGTGATTGTATAAGTCCAGAAAGTTGGTTTGTATATCCTAAAGCTAATACATGGAATGATTTTGATAGTTTTGATTTTGATACAGGATATGTTAATTTAATTTTAAACGTGCCAAAAGGAACAGCATTTTGTACTAGTGTAATGAAAATAGCAATAAAAGACACAACAGGTGAATTTGCTTCAAAAACTTTCATTGTGAAAATAGTGAGAGGCGGCTTATTTTAGTAATTAATTTAACAGTTAAAAGTAGTTAAAATTAAAAAGTATTTTTTCTTATTTTTTCTATGTTAAAATTATATAATACATTAACAAGAAAAAAAGATGCATTCAAGCCACTTAAGAAGGATTTAGTAAGTCTTTATACTTGTGGACCTACTGTTTATTGGTATCAACACATAGGCAACTTAAGAACCTATATATTTTCTGATATTCTTAAGAGAGTTTTAATATATAATGGATTTAAAGTCAGACAGGTTATGAATATTACAGATGTTGGTCATCTTACAAGTGATGCTGATATTGGAGAGGATAAAATGGTTAAAGCCCTCAGGAGAGAAAGATTATCATTAACAAAAACATCAATGTTAAAACTAGCTAAAAAATATACAGATATTTTTAAAAAAGATCTAGAAAAACTTAATATAATTGAGCCAGATGTTTGGTGTAAGGCAACAGAACATATTAATGAAATGATAGAACTTGTAAAGAGGATAGAAAAAAATAACTATACATATAAAACAAAAGTTGGTTTAATATTTGACACTTCTAAATTCAAAAATTATACAAAACTTGGAAGATTAAAACTCAAGGAACTAAAGAAAGGAGCAAGAACCAAGATTGATGTTGAAAGAAAAAATCCAAGTGATTTCGCATTATGGATAACAAACCAGCCAAAACATATTATGCGATGGCCCTCACCTTGGGGAAAAGGATTTCCTGGATGGCATTTAGAATGTTCGGCCATGTCAATGAAATATCTTGGAGAAACAATTGATATTCATACTGGAGGAGAAGACCACATTCCAGTCCACCATACAAACGAGATTGCTCAAAGTGAAGCTGCAACAGGCAAGAAATTTGTTAAATACTGGCTCCACTCAAGATGGCTTCTCTTTAAAGGAGAAAAAATGGCGAAAAGTAAAGCAGCCATTTATACAATTTCAGAATTAGAAAAAAAAGGATATAATGCTCTTGATTATAGATATTTCTGTCTTACAGCCCATTATAGAACACAATTAGAATTTTCTTACAAAAATCTTGATGCTGCAAAAAATGCTTATGAAAAACTAAAAAATAAAATAATAGAAATAAAAGAAAATTTAGAGATTAAAGACCCAAGAATGGACAAAATTCTTAAATATAAAAAAGAATTTCTAAATATAATAAACGACGACTTAGATATGCCTAAAGCATTAGCATTTTTCTGGCAAACAATTAAAACAGATGAACTTCAGAATAATGAAAAATATGCACTACTTCTTAAATTTGATAAAATTTTTGGTCTTAATTTAGATGAAGCTAAAAGAAAAAAGATAAAAATTTCAGGCAAAATTAAAAAATTGCTTAAAGAGAGAGAAGAAGCAAGAAAAAAGAAAAATTTCAAGCAGGCTGATAAAATCAGAGAACAGATTAAAAAACAGGGTTATGCTATTGAAGATACAGCCAAGGGTCCGGAAATTAAGAAATTTTAAAATAAAACAAAATTAAATATAAAATGACAAATAAAAAGGAATGGTATGAAAAGTTCAGGTGGTTTTTTACTAGCAATGACTTTCTTGTTATTGGAGGTAAGAATTCTGAACAAAATGAACAAATTATTAAAAATCATTTAGATGCACAAGATATTATTTTACATACAAAAGCTCCAGGCAGTCCTTTTTGTATAATCAAAAAAAAGCTAAAAAAGAAAAAAATATCATCTAAAGATATTAAAGAAACAGCAATCTTTTGCGCATGTTTTAGTCAGCAATGGAAAAAGAAAAAGGCAAAAGGAAAGAAAAAGAATCAAATTGAAGTCCATATATTTAAATCAAGCCAGATATTCAAGGAGAAAAAAGAAAAAACTGGCACATTTAATGTTCTTGGAAATGTAAATAAAGTTTTTGTCAAGCCAGAATTATGGTTAGGCAAACAAAAAGACAAACTTAGGGCAGTTCCAAAATCTTGTTTAAAAAAACCATTAATAAAAATTATGCCAGGAAAAATAACCAAAGAAAAAGTAATTAATAAAATTAAAGATAGATTAAAAGGAAAATTTGAAAAAGATGAAATAGCTTCAGCAATTCCTTCTGGAGGTTTTAAATTAGGCAAATGAGATCTAAAATTGGTTTTTTCAATATTGGCAAACAAGGATTAACAAAAGAATTTATTGATGCTCTTGAAAAAACATTTAAAAAGCGCGATTTAATTAAGGTAAATATATTAAGAAGTGCTACTAGAGATAAGAAAGAAATTAAAAAAATGGCTCAAGAAATTTGTTTTGAGCTAAAAAAGCGCGTAAAAAAAGATTTTACAGCCAAGATTATTGGTTTTACGCTTTATATTAAAAAATGGCGAAAATTGAAAAAATAACATTAAGGGAAATCAAACCAAAGTTATTCATAGAAACACTAGCCACAAGACTCAAAGCTATGGACGAATTTAAGATGCCAGAATGGGCCATATTTGTAAAGACAGGAATATCTAAAAAAAGGCCTCCTGAAAGAGATGATTGGTGGCATATAAGGGCTGCAAGTATTTTAAGATCAGCTTATATTCAAGGCATTATAGGGGTTTCAAGATTAAGAACAAAATATGGTTCAAAAAAAGAAAGAGGGGTAAGGCCTGAAAAATTTTTCAAAGCATCAGGCAAGATAATAAGAACCATACTTCAACAGGCAACAAAAGTGGGTTTTATCGAACATACAAAAGAAAAGCCAACAGGAAGAAAATTAACAAAAAAAGGAAAAGAATTTCTAGAAGCTCTTGCAATTGAATTAAAAAAATAAAGATAAAATAGAAAAAAAGAACTAAGAAAGAAAATGGCAAAAAATAAACCTTTATCAAAAAAATTACGTCTAGGAAAACAAAATAGAAGAACCAAATGGACGCCTTTTTGGGTAATTCCAAAAGCTCTAGGAAAAGGTAAAAAAGTTCATCCTTCTAGACTTACAAGAGTCAAGAGATCCTGGAGAAGAACTAGAATTAAAAGAACAGTTAAAAGACAAACAAAAAGGAAAATTAAATCAGGAAGAATAAAAACAAAATACTAAAATAAAAACAAAAAATCAGAATAAAAACAAAAAAATAATATGGCAAGGGCAAAAAAAATACAAGAAAAACCAACATTAGAAAGAATCTATACTATTCCTTTAAGAAAACAAGTCCGCAAAGCTCCAAGATATAAAAAATCTAAAAAAGCCATTAGAACAATTAAAGAATTTTTAGCTAAACACATGAAAGTCCCTGATAGAGAATTAAAAAAAATAAAGATTGATAAATGGGTTAATGAAGCTATTTGGATAAGAGGAATAAAAAAACCACCTCAAAAAATCATAATTAAAGCAATCAAAGATTTTGAAAATAATGTTAAAGTTGAATTTGTAGGATTGCCACCAAAATTCAAAGTAGACGAAGAAAAATTGAAGAAGAAGATTGAAAAAATAAAAAAAAGAGAAGAAGAAAAAGCCAAGACAATAAAGGAAAAGAAGAGAGAAGAAGAGAAAAAGAAAGCAGAGGAAAAGAAGTCAGAAGAAAAAACAGAAGAAGGAAAGAAAACAGAAAAAGAAAAAAAAGCAGAAGAAAATAAAGAAAGAAAAGAGAAGGAAAAAGAGCTCCATAAAGAAATAACAAAACCAAAAGCAGAACTTAAACACGAAATGAAAAGACAAAAAGGTAAACCAGTAATTCAGAGAAAAGCACTTGAAAAATAAAAATAAATCTAAATCTTATTTTAAATGGAAAACTTAGAAAGAGGGATTATAATTCTAGACAAATCAAAAGGCATCACGTCTTTTACAGCTTGTGATAATGTAAGAAAAAAATTAGGGGCAAAAAAAGCAGGCCATGCAGGAACCCTTGATCCAAATGTTACTGGGGTCCTTATTATAGCTCTTAACAGCGCAACAAAATTAATGCCTCTTTTTAATAAATTAGATAAAGAATATGAAGGTCAAGCCTATTTTCATAAAGATATTCCACTCAAAAAAATAAAACAAACAATAAAAAGTAAATTTCTAGGCAAAATCACGCAGCTTCCTCCAAGAAAATCAAGAGTTAAAAGACAAGAACGAGAACGCACGATTTATGAATTTAAAATTACAAAAAAACAGGAACAAAATATTTTTTTTAGAGTAAAATGCCAAGCAGGAACTTATATTAGAAAACTCATTCATGATCTTGGCCAGGAACTTGGTTGTGGAGCGCACATGACAGAATTAAGAAGAATAAAGCAAGGGCCTTTTTCAATCAATAAAGCGACAAAGTTTGAAAAATTAATACAAAAACATATTATTCCAGCAGAAAAAATTATTTCAAAAGTTTCTCCAATAATTTTTCTCAAAAAAGAAGCTGAGAAAAATCTTAATCAAGGAAAATTTCTTAATGCAGAAGATATAATTAAAATCAGTGGAAAATTTGAAAAAGAACAAATCATAGCAGCTTTCTCAAACAAAAAAGTTATTGCACTTGTCAGATCTTTTTTTAGTTCAGACAAAATTAAAAAACAAGGGGGCAAGGTTTTAAAGCCAGAAAGAATTATTTAAAATATGAGAGAATTTATCTTTTTTTCTAAAAAAGCACATACAAGTGGAAAGTTCAAAGATTTAATGTCTGCTGGAAGGCTTGATATTGTTTGTCATGTTATTATTATGGCTTTTTTTGTTTCAAAAGCAATAAGAAAGAATATAAAACTTAATCTTTTCTTTTATGGTCCTCCAGATCCTCCAAAACATCTTATTATAACAAACACTAACTCTGACAAGGAAAAAGATTTTGTAACAATAAGCAAGAAAGATATTGCCGGATTGCTTAAACGAATGCTTTACAAATATAAAAAAGGCAAGAAAATAGAAGTATTTCCTGGATGTTTTATTGAAAAAAAATCTTTTAATGATTTTGTTGATGAATTAGATAATCAAGGCAGAACAATTTATTTACTTGATCCAAAAGGAGAGGACATAAGAAAAATAAATATAGAAAAAAATCCTGTTTTTATTTTTGGCGACCATGAAGGAATTCCAAAACAAGAATTAAAAAAAATTAAGGGAAAAGTTAAAAAAGCCAGTATTGGTAATATTAAATACTTTTCATCCCAGGTTCTTACTATAGTGCAAAACGAACTTGATAGAAAAGAAATATTTTGAAAACAAAATGGTAAAAGATAAATATAACAACCATTCACCAAGAAAACGTTATTTAAAAAATTTGGAAACTCGCAAACAAAATTGTGAAAATCAGATTGAAGAAACTAAAAAACAAATATCTTTTAGATTTTTTTATAATATTAAATTTGATAAAAGATAAAGAGAAGAATAAATATTTAAATCATTTTTTCTTGATTAAATTATGGGTAGAGAAGAACAAATAATAAAAGAGCGTGAAAGAAAGCTTGGGAAATTGATAAAGCAAAAACTTAATCCTTATAAGAATAAATATAATATTAAAGACCACGCAATAGATATTCTAAAAAAATATTCTAAACTAAAACCAGAAGAGAAAACAAAAGATAAAGTAAGCATAGCTGGTAGGGTTATGGCTATAAGAGATATTGGAAAAATTGCTTTTGTCGTATTACAAGATTCAACTGCAAGAATACAATTGGTTATCCAAGATAAAGAAACCCCTGCAAAGATAATTGAATTTTTTAAAAAATATATTGATTCTGGAGATATAATTGGAATAGAAGGAATAATTTTCAGAACAAAAAGAGGTGAGATAAGTATTCTAATAAAAAAATTAGAACTCTTAACAAAATCCCTGATTCCTCTTCCAGAAAAATGGCATGGTCTCAAAGATAAAGAAGACAGATACAGAAAAAGATATCTAGATCTTATTGTTGATCCTAAAGTTAAGGAAGTCTTTCTCAAAAGAAGTAATATCATTGCTGCAATGCGGGAATTTCTAATAAACAACGGATTTATAGAAGTAGAAACGCCAATACTCCAACCAATCTATGGAGGAACAAATGCCAGACCTTTTGAAACTAAGCTCGAGGCATTAAAGATGAAAATTTATCTTAGGATTAGTAATGAACTTTATCTAAAAAGACTTCTTGTAGGGGGTTATGAAAAAATCTTTGAATTCAGTCCAGATTTTAGAAATGAAGGCATAGACAAACTTCATAATCCGGAATTTTTACAAATGGAAACAATGTGGACTTATGCAAACTATAAAGATAATATGAAATTTTGTGAGGATATGTTAGCATATGTTGCAAAAAAAGCTATCGGAACAACAAAAATAACTTATCAAGGAAAAAAAATAGATTTCAAAAAATGGACTCGTTTAAAATTTATTGAAGCTCTAAAAAAATATACTAAAGAAAATTTTGATACGACAGAAGAAAAAGCAAGAAAAATAGCTCAGAAATTAAAAATTAATGTTTCTGATTGCAAGAATTATGGTGAAATCTTAAATAAGGTTTTTGAGGAAAAGGTTGAATCCCAATTAATTCAACCAACAATAATCTATGATTATCCATCATCTATCAGCGGTTTAGCAAAGACAAAAGAAAATGATCCAAGATGGGCAGAAAGATTTGAACCTTTTATAAATGGGTGGGAAATAGGAAATAGTTATAGTGAAGGAAATGACCCAAAAAAGCTGGAAGAAGATTGGAAAAAATCTGAGGCAAAATTTGAAAAAGGCGATGCAGAAGAACAAAGAATGGATTTTGATTTCATTAGAGCATTAAAATATGGGATGCCTCCAGCATCTGGATTAGGAATAGGTATAGACAGATTAATTATGCTTTTAACAGATTCTTCATCAATTAGGGATGTTATTTTCTTCCCATTTATGAAATCTGAAAAAGAATAATATTTATAAAATAAAAAATCAGAAGAATAATATAGAAAGGAGGAAAAAATAATGGCAGAAGAAAAAAAGAAATATATGGCAAGATGTATGAAATGTAAGGAACAAAGAGAAGTTGTAGATCCAGAATTGGTAGAGATACGAAAAGGCGTCTGGGCAGTAAGAGGAAAATGTAAAGTCTGCGGAACCAAAGTTTACAGAATTGTCGGAAAAAAACCATAGAAATAAATAATAATTAAAAACCAAACTAATGGTAGACATTATTGTAAAATCTAAACTCAAAGAAGTTATTAAAGAACTTCGTGTTTCAGCAAATCTAGCTGGGGCCCTAAACAAAAAAGTTGAAAAACTCCTCAAAGAAGCACAAGAAAGAGCCAAAGCCAATCATAGAACTACAGTAATGCCTCAAGATTTATGATTCATTACCTTTCTTTTCATATTTAAAAGAAGATTTCCATACATCGCTTACTGCTTTTTCTTTCTCTATTTCCCATTCTATCTCTTCTTTAATCTCTCCATTAACATTTTTTTCTAATCCTTTAATTACATTATTAATTTCTTCTTCTTTTTGTAATACTTCATATGGAATTTTAACTCCGGCTTGTTTATAGAAATCTTTGACAAAACCCACGAGAACTTTGCAACTTTTAGGACTTTTCTTAACCATATAAGGGGTTAATGTTATAAAAATCTTTTCTGCTTTTTCAGTTAAACTTTGTGGTTCTAGCATTTTTATTTTAGACAACAAAACTTTAAATATATTATTGCACTAAAAAAAGCATGAATAAAAAAAGAGGATGCAATGCAGAAAGAGAATTATTACATTTATTAAGCAAGCAGGGTTTTTCAGTAGCTCGTGTTGCTGGAAGTGGAATGATTGCTGAAACTAATTGTGATCTTTTTGTCAGCAATGGCAGAAAAAAATATGCAGTAGAAGTAAAAATCTCATCAAACAGCAAAAAATACCTAAGTAAAGAACAAATGACCTCTTTGATTGAATTCTCAAAAAGTTTTGGTCTTTCTCCTATTGTTGCAATTAAATTCCTTCGACAAGGCTGGTGGTTTATTCATCCAGACAAATTAAATACTACAGGAAAAGGTCTTGCAATTTCTTTTGACGACATAAAAAAGAGGGGAAAAAATTTTGATAAATTCATAAAATAAATAATATAAATAAAGTAAAAAAATAAGATAAAGTTTTAAAACACTTCTTTCTTCTCTCTTCTAGGGAGTATAGTTTAGAGGTAAAACAGTCGGCTCCAGAGTTTAAAGAGGTGGAGATACCGACAGCCGGGGGTTCGATTCCCTCTACTCCCATCTAAAATAAAAAATAAAACAAATAAAAGAATTCTAATTAATTATATTGCAGGAACTTCATAAGGGTTGATAATTGTTGTGCAGTAAGGCCCATCTGATTTTGGAGTTGATTGGCCTGTATCTCGTCCAGGATAATTTCCCCATTTGTCTTTGCATTTGATATAATAAAGATTATCTAATTGCCAGTAAGCAGAATGTAAGAATCCTTCTGTATCTTTTGTAAAGGCTGTTCCATCTGAAAAATTGAATTTACATTTTATATCTTTACTTGTTCCATAAACACATTCAGCTTCTTCATTTGTTTCAATAACAAGATTATCTCCAAATGCCCCATAAGTTGTGTCAGATGCATGATACATTCTAATCACGATTGGAGCCAACACATCTTTTAAAATAGTAAATTCAGTATGATTCTCAACTTCTAAACGCCCTTCATCATGACATTTTGCCCAGAATTTGTATTTCTTTCCATTTTGCAGTCCTATAAGTTCTTCTATAATATTACCAAGATGTTCTGTAGCATAGTTATCATCAATAAAAGTCATATCATCCCATGGAGGAGCTTTTACTGTTGAACCAGACAGATTTTGGACAGCATATTTACATTCTGTATCATGACTTGTTGTTACATTAATTGGAGGATGTAAATCATATTCATCTTCCAAAGGATCCATGGGTTGTTCAATAACCAAATCATAAGGTGGCATTGTCAATAAAGTATAAAAATAAGGTTCTGCTTCATTATGCTGTTCATCTTGACATACTATCATTAATCTAAACATTCCAACTTCTCCTGTATAACCAAACATATCCATTAAATCCAAAATATCTTGTATTTCTTCTTGTGATAAAGTTGGATCAATAATCTGTAGTTCTTCTTGTGTTAAAGTTAAATCAATACGCAAGCCATCATCAAGATTTAAAAAAGTATTACAATGAGTGCATTTATCATATTCAGATGAGCCAATTTCATAACCAAGACATTCTAAATTATCAAAACATCCAGCAGCTGTAACTCCTTGTTTAATTATTGGACTTACTATCTCATTAAACTCGTGCATATCATCCCAAACAGTTGTAAAGTTTGGCACATCAGTTTCATAAGAAGTTGAATATCTACAAGAGCCTTTTTCATCTAACCAGAATTTAACTTCTTGAGTATGTAAATCAGCTGGAACATAAACATTATAAGGATCAATAAAACATTTTCCATTTTCATGTGCTGTTGGAAGATTAGGATAACAAGGAGCCACCCAGTCAGGTTCTTCTGCTATTTTAAACTTAATCCAGTAAGGATTTTCTTCAGGTGCAGGAACAGCCCCGCAAACATCTTTACATTTAATCCAAACAACATAATCTTGGTTTGTTGCTAAACCATTTATATCTAAAGTGAGTGTATGATCTTCTGCAAAAGTTTCAATATCAAAACTTTCCATTGTATCATAACCCTGACTTTTTTCATAACTCCATCTGCATTGAGTTACAGGAGGATCTGTTTGTTCTGATTGAGCTTGTGTTTTAATATCTATAATCATTTTTGTGACATCCCAAGGAATTTCATAATCTCCTCCATTTTTCCAGTCACTAATTTCAATTCCACCTTCTGTATTTAGATATCCACTAACTGTTATACTTGCTTTTTTTACAGGTCCAGAACTTAAGTCAACATAAGCTTCTGCATCTATGTTAGTTACTTTTGGTCTTCCACTAGTCAAACATTCAGCTTTAACACAAACAACTCTATCTTCGTCTTCTGTTGGAGCAGGTTTACAACTTGTTCCAAGAATTCTACATCTTTCAGCAGTACAAAACATTCCAACATCATTACAAGAACTACAAACAGATTTATCACCTGTCCAAGGTTCTTCAACATCACAAGTTCCTGCTTTTCTTGCAAGAACCCAACCAACCCAAACCCCTCTTATAGCAGAAACTATTGTAAAGAACCTGTCAATTGGGTCAACTACTGCAAGAGCTTTTTCTTTATTTGTTTTAGCTTTCTTTTGTTCATCAGTAAGTTTTTTCTCAGCTTCTTTTTCTTCATCTGTAAGTAAATCCTTAGGATTCTTTGACATTGTAATATCTTTTTTAATTTTTTCTTCTTTTTTAAAAATATCTTGAAATTCAAATGTTGGAGGTAATCCTTTAAATCTTGGCATAAAAAGTGGTGCTATTATTTTAATATTATCAAGCATTTTATCTTCATCATCAGGTAGGTCTGTAGTGCCCTTTCCTGCATCTGGATCACATTTTGTTTCTTTTCCAGTACTGCCTATGGGAGTATCTGGTTCACATATTGTACCGGGAGCACAAGAATCATCTTCTCCTATTTTACAATTAACATAAATAGAAATTGCACAATTTCCTAAAATATTTTCTTCTCTAAAGCCTATTCCATCATAAAGATTTGCTACTAACATATAATTTCCTCCTTTTTTTGGTAAAAAAGCATTATTTTTATTATATTGATTTGCAATTCCAATAGCTTTATTAAGATCAAAAAGAAGATCGCCTGGTTTAAATTTCTCACCTGGTTTTACAAAATAAACTCTCACTTTTTTGACTTTATCTTGTTCAGTAATTACGTCAACTGTTATTTTTACACTCTCCTTAACAGAATATGGAGGGAGTGAAGATAAAGTAATCTCACAGTCAGTATTATAACTAGGTTCTCCCTTTCCACCAGCAAAAACAAAAGTTGCTGGAATAATACTTGCTAATAAAATCATTAACATAAAAGTTGCTATAATAGTTATTCCTTTGATTTTATTTTTATTTTTTATTTTCATCTTTTTTATTTTATTTTTTATTTTCCAGACCAACATTTTCCAATACCTTCAAATGACCACCATTCCCAAGGCATTTTCCATCCTATATTTGGGGTTATAAAAGAAGCCCAACAAAATATTTTATTAAGCAAGCCATTTAAAGTTAATAATTTGGTAGCTATTTCAACAGAATAACTATTTTTACTAACTCTACTTTTTAAACATGTTGTAAATGCAGGAAACCAGTTAAGTCCTATTGTAGTTGCTGAATTCTTTGTAGCTGTTATTGCACAATCAACTGGAATCAAAGCTATTCTGGTTGCAGCAAAAGCTCCAAATCCCGCAATGAATCCTGTAAGAAGCCCTCTCCATACAGGAAGAGGTTTATATTGATAATTGCCTAAACTATAGCATTCTTCTTCAGAACAAACATTCCATAAATCATCTCCTCCACCACCACAAGTTCCTGCTTCTCCACCTGTTACAGCTGGAGGATATAAAGGGTCACATGAACCAATTGGAGCTGATCCTAAATGAGCTGTTCCAAGGTCTTGATTATAAACACAATTTCCAATATCTTCGCAAGTTTCTCTTGTACAATGATCTGAAATAATTCTATTAAGAATTCCACCTAAAAGAATAGCAGGTGCCCAAAAATCTCCTACTTTGTTTAAAATACTTGCTCCATCTTTACCACAACCTCTACAATCCTGCCATTTGTTTTCTATATTTGTTTTTGTATAATGTAAACCAGCATCACTTACAGCTGGCTCGCAAAGATTATTTCTTTCTGGATCAACTGGTTCAATAAAAAACTCTCCTTCATAACATCTTAATACTTGATTTTGTAAACCTGTGCTTTTACCATACATTTCTTTTATTTCGTTAGTTGGATCATCATCTCTATCAAAAGAACCATAAAAATTATAACATAATTCTTCACCATGCCTTAATCTAATAATTCCATTATTAACTAGTGTTATCTCTCTTTTTCCATCTATAAGTTCTATTTGCTGACTTCCAGTAAATGTGCCATTACATGATATTTTTTTACAATAAGGTTCTCCATAACCAACTGAATCATATGCAGCATTCTCTCCTTCTTCTATACATTCTTGTCCACCACATGTCTTACAAGCAAAAGTTGGAAAATCACAACTATGCCATTTTGTTTCAATTGGTGTGGTTATTGTAGCACAATCTTCCTGATTTCCCGCACTATCAAAAAAACATATTTTATTTTCATCTCCTGGTTTTGTTCCGCAACCAACTTTGAATTTGGCTGTTATTGCACAACCAGTTATATCACTACATATAATATTTGTATGAAAATCAGATGCTGTTCCTCCTAAAGCTTCACAATCTTCATAATTTGTCTCTTTACATCCTGTTGAAAGAACACAACAACCTCTGGCTTTTCCTCCTTGCAAAGAACATGTTGCTTGATCTGGAATTGATGTATCATGAGTTGCATATTCATCAAATTTATCTGCGGTTATTCCATAAGCTTTCATTGCCTTACTAATACAGGCAACTCTCCCTAAATAAGTTGAATCAACTGAACAGCAGCCTTTTTGACATTGTTCAACCTCATCAAGAGTTTGAGCATTATACCATCTTCCTTCCATTCCCCCACCTATTATTTGGGCTTCACATTCAGCTTTATATTTCCCAGCTTGACAATCTTCAATCATATCTCCTGTTGGAGGTTCACAAACGCCAACTTTACATTGAGAAACTTCACTGCATTCTTTATAACTTGCAATCAAAGGTTCTGAACATTCATCCGCTGTTGTTGTTGAACACCAATCATCATCTGTTCTTCTACAGCAACCCCAAACTAATGCCTCAGTTGTTGTAGATGACATAGAAAATGCAATAACAAAAGACATGCTAATCATTATTGATGACATAAATATTGATAATATTTTATTTGTTATTGTCTTATTTTTTGTTTTTTTCATTTTTATTTTTATTTTAGATTTTTTTATCTTCTATCACATGCAAAATAAAATTTAAATTCTTTTTCACCTTCTCTATAAGGTTGTGTTGTTAATAAAAAAGTTATAACATCATATTCAGGACCATGAATTGGACCATCTATTGTTATATATTTTAGTAATGTATTATAATTAGAAGTTACATACTGTTGAAAAACTAAATCTGCAAAAGGTTTTTGTTGAACCTCGCTGTTTACTATGTCATTAGCAACTTGCCAGATTTTTCCTAATGGAATCAAAAGCAGAACATCTTTTTGTTCAACAACTTGGCTAGCATCTCCTCTTATTGTTGCTTTGCTTATTTTTATTGGCCAATCTATATTAATTAAAATATTATCATCTCTTATTTCTGCTGTAATTTTTCTTTCTTGTGGTTCGACTGTCATTTTTCTTTTAAATGAGGAAAAATCATTTAAGCATGTATCGATTTTATCATAACCATCTGTTTCTAAAGCATCTTCATATTCTTGAGCAATCATATTTAGACTTGGAAGTTTATTTACTCTAACAGAATTATCATCTTTAAACATAACAACTACCTTTGTTCCAGCTTGGTCAATTGCATAAAGATGATACCATGTATAATAACCTGCTTGTAAACCAATTGTTTCAAAGATTTCTTCACTAACAGATTCAACACAATCATAAACCGAGTCTCTCAATGGCTCAGATTGGCTTGCTAAAAAAGAGTCTGTTTGTTGCTGTGACATAAAAACGCCAGAAATACGTGGCCAGAAAATTACTCCAACAGCTACAACAGCAATAATCACAATAGCAATAATAATAAACAGAGTTACCTGACCTTTTTTTCCTCTTTTAATCATATTCTATTAATAATTTTGATATTTATAAAGTTTGTTCTATTTTATTCTATTATTCTACTATTGGCTATTAAATTCTGATAAATATTTTTCTATTATTTTTTTTGCACTCTTTATTTTTTTAATTTCCTTTGGATATTCATTTCCTTCTTTTATATAATGTTTAATAGTTCCTTTAACACCTGGCAAAAGAATTATTATATTGTCCTTTTTTAAATCTAATTGTGAATATACTTTTTCATATAATTTAACTAATTCATCCCTATCTTGTGGTCTAACAACATATTCTTTCCCAATTTTACTAATTTGCATATTTTTAATTGATTGATAAATTTCTGGAGATCTTTGCATTAGTGTTTTTCCATATTCTGATTTTATTTCCATTTCCAAAAAATCCATATTAAGAAATAAATATGTACTAAGAGATGTAAAACCAACCAATTCAAGAGATTCTTTATTATTATCTATTAAATTCCAATTTATTTTTCTAGCATCTTGAAATGCTTTTTTATAAGCCCTTTCTAAATATTCATAACAAGCAGCATCCATAAAAAGTCTTTGCGTATCTGAATTAGAAAAAATATATTTAGAATATAAAAAGTCAAAAGGAAAATTAGAAGGTAATTGACCTTCATAAATAATATCCCATAATTCTGAATTATCCATAGTTTTTATTTCCTCGAAAGCAAGCAAAGTTCTAGAACTCATTTCAGCTTTCCATCTCTTTTCATGTTCTTTTCTTGTTTCACTAATCAATTCTTGTAAAGATCTTTTTTGTTGTGCTTGTTGTTCTTTTATTTGTTTTTCATATTCTCTTCTTCTAGCAGCTTCTGGGCTTGAATAATTAAACAATTGGTTAAGACCATATTCCACAAGAGTTTGTTTAACAATTTCATTATCATCAAGTTTTTTTCCTTTCCATGCTGCTCTTGCTTTAATTTCATTCTCTTTTGCAACAAGCTCATCAAAAATTTGTTTTCCTTTTCCTACTTTTTCTAAAATATCTTCTAAATCACTTTTAGAATAATCAAAATTACTACTGGATCTAATACGGGTTATTTCTTTATTTATTTCTAGTTTTCCATCTGACTCATAAGCTTTATCAATCAAGTCTATTATGCCACCCAAAATAAAAGAATCTTTGATTTCTATTATTTTTGGAGTTAAATAAAAAAAAGCCGCTATATTTTCAGTTTTGTCAAATTGATTTAAATTATTTGTAAAATCAGAAACAGAATTAATTTTTTGTTTAGGAAAATAACTTGTATGTTTTTCTCCATTAAGTTTAAATTCCACTCTATCATGAAAAACTTGACTTAATAAAGGCTCTGCTTGAGTAAAACCAAAAAGCAATAATAAAAAAGCTGTTAATTGTTTCATCATTTTGAAATTTTGAATTTATATTTATACTTTGTATTTATTTCTCTTTATTCCTCTTCTACCCTTGGAGCAAGAACAAAACTTAATTCAATTCCTTCTTGATTTTTGAAATCAAATCTTGCTGGATAATCTGTTGAAAAATTAACCACAACTTTATCAGCTAACTTTGATGCTTTTGCGAATTTAATAAGATAATCCAAACTATATTTGGATCTTACATTTTCTTTGGACTGAATTTTAGCTTCATCACTATTAAATTCTATTTTAGCTGAATTTAAAGTTCCTTTTGCCTCGATTAAAAAAAGATTTTCTGAAGCGCTGAAAGAACAGGAATCTGCAACTATAGAAGCATCGGTTATAGATTCTGCAAAACTTGCCGAGTCAAGTTCAACTTTGGCTGAAAAATTCAAGTTTGGAATTTTCTTTTCTTCAGCATCAATATTAATTAAAGCAAGACTAAAATCTCTTTTTGATTTTTCCTGGATTTTTAGGTTGATAGTATTATCTTTTCTTTCTATTAAAAGAGCTGAACTAGATGAAGCTCTTCTTAATACTTGTTTAAAATCCTCTAGATTTATTCCTAATTCGTGCTCTTTATCAATTTCAAATTTGGAAAAAACTTTTGAAGGGATTTTTAATGAAATCAAAGCAACATTTGCTGGATCAATTGCCGTAATTTCAAATCCTTGTTTGGTTATTTTGGCTTTAACTTCTAAAACCAATTCACTAATTAAAGAAATGCTGTTTGAAAGAAGTTTTGGATTATCTAATTTAAGTAACATTTTTTGATTTTTGCCCCACCCCTTGTCTTTTATCTTTTTTTGATTTTTTATGTTTTTATATCAAATATATTGATTGGATGTTTTTAAACATTATTGTATTTAATTTAAATTAATCTATTTAATATATTCAATTTATAACAAGTAATTATTTAAAATTTACCTTCTATTTTTTTTAATGGATAAATTACAAAGGCTAAGGAAAACAGCTTATAATTATTATTTTAGAAAAGATGTGCAAGCTGCTTTGGCTGAGCAAGCACAGAATAAAGAGACCATTCCTTTTTATTTTGACACTTTTGGAAAACGCCCTGACATAATTGAATATCCCCAAGATATTGCCAATCTTGCAGCAAAAGGAGCAACAAGTTTTCATGCTTCAGAAGAAACATGGCAAAACCCTCTTGAAATTAATACAAACTTGAAAATTGAACAACTTAATAAATTACGAATTGGCTGGGATTTAATTCTTGACATTGATTGTAAATTTATTGAATATAGCAAAATAACTGCGTGGCTTTTGTGTGAGGCATTATATTTTCATGGTGTGAGAAATTTTGGTTTAAAGTTTTCTGGGGGGAGTGGTTTCCACCTAGGTCTTAAATTTGGGGCTTTTCCAGAAAAAATTAATGAAATAAAAATAAGAAATTTTTTTCCAGAAGGTCCAAGACTTATTGCCAATTATTTGAAAGATATGATAAAAAATGATTTAGCAAAAAGAATATTAGAAATAAATAATATTAAAGACATTAGTAAATCAACTGGAAAATCCATTGGGGCCTTGATTGATAAGGAAAAAAAATTTAACCCTTATAGTATTTTAGAAATTGATACTGTTTTAATAGCGCCAAGACATCTTTATAGAATGGCTTATTCTCTTCATGAAAAGACCGGACTTGCAAGTGTTGTTATAAAACCTGGACAGCTAAAAGAATTCCACCCAGCGTGGGCAAAACCAGAAAGGGTTTTTGTTAAACCTTTTATGCCAGAACCTGAAAAAAATGAAGCAAAAGAGCTCTTGATTCAGGCTATGGACTGGAAAGCACGACAAAATGCTAAAAAACACAGAGAAGAAACAGAAGAAAAGAAAAAAAATTATGACCACAAAACAAGAATCAAAATAACTAAATTAAGTACAAATATGTTTCCTCCATGCATCAAATCAATTCTTGGCGGTATGAAACAAGACGGGCGTAAAAGGGCTCTATTTATCTTAATCAATTTTTTCCGCTCTTTAGGATTAGAGTTTGAAACTATTGAACCAAAACTTAAAGAATGGAATAAATTAAATTATAGACCATTAAAAGAAAATTATGTTGCTACACAAATTCAATGGTTTAAAAAACAAGAACCAAGATTGCCACCAAATTGCAGTCTTAGTGCTTATTATCTTGATCTTGCAATATGCCAACCAGATTTTTTATGTAAAAAAATTAAAAATCCTGTAAGTTATGTTACAAGAAAAGCAAGAATAATTGAAAGAGCAGAACAAACAGAAAAAAGAAACCAAAAAAGAAGAAAAAAATATTCGCGAAAAAGAAAATAAAAAAATTGAATAAAAAGTTTAAAAAAGAAAGTTATTTAAATATGCAAGAATTAGAAAAAATATGATAAAAAAGGGTGTAGTTTTTTGTATTATTTTAGTTTTACTCCTTACTTCTAGTGTTTACTTTGCTTTGGCGCAAGAAACCGAGGAAGATAAAGTTGACGATGCTTATGATTGGTTAATGAATGAAGTTCGTGGGAAATGGGATAATCTAAATATAAAAGAGCATATTTTTTCTTTACTTGCTTTAAAATGTGATACTGCTTATACAAATCCAGGAAAAGCTTCTCTCAATAACAAGGCCTTTATCAGCTCAACAGAAAAATGTTGGGGTTCTGGTCCAAGCAAACCACCATCAGAAAGTTCATGTGAGCTTACAGAAAGCGCTCTTGGAAAAATTGCTTTTGATAATTTAAATGAAGATACAAATAAGACAACAACTTGGCTTCTTAATCAAAAAAAATTCTTTAAAAATATTAATTGGTTCTTGCAACTTGATATTGATAGAGATTATACTGCAACTTGTTATGTTACTTATGAGGATGGGAATGTAACTGTTAATATAAAAGAAGATAAAACTCTTGAAATGACTGCTAATAATTGTTTTGAATATTATCAAGGGGGAACAGGAAAAAATTATTGGCTTAGTATTAAACCAGATTGTTATGAAAAACCATTAAAAATAAGATGTTTTGTTTCTGATGAAAATCAACTTTTCAGGACTAATTTTCTTTATAAAAAAGATCTTAGTGCAAATTCAGAATGGCATCTCTCTCCTAAATTATTTGAAGAATCTTCTGGTCATGTAATTGAAATGCATATAGAAAGTTATTGTCTTGCAGATTCCACAGGCATATGCGATTATGAAGGAACTGCCTGGGCAGCTTATGCATTAAGCCAAACAGAATATCCTGAATTATATTCACCATTTATTCCTTATCTTATAATTGAATCTGACAATAATATAAAATATTTCCCATATGCTTTCTTAGATTTAATTGGAATTTCAAATTATGGTGTTAAAGTAGAGGCGGATCAAACTTCAGCAGGTTTTTGGATGACAACAAATACAAAATATGGCCAGTTTTATGATACTGCTGTCGGTGGAATGACAGGCCAAGGAAATCTTGGTTCAGAATATGGCGGAGCAAGATATTATTTAACTATTAATAATCCTGGATTTAAACAACAAGGGACTTATAGATATTGGAAATGCACTGAAGGGGGGTGCAAAGATCTTAGAGATACTGCATTTTTACTTTGGGTTTATTGGCCATATCTTTGTCCTGGTTTAGGCGGTGGTGTTGGTGGAGATTGTGAAGACCAAGGTTTTGATTATAGGTGTAATGAATCTTGTATTCTAGGAGAAGAAATTATTGTCCCAGAATTTGATTGTCCTAATGATCTTTTCTGTTGTAAATTAACTGGCGGAACATCTATTGAATGTACAGATGCTGGAGGGTCTTGTAAAGATGAATGTGATAGTGAAATAGAATATGAGATTTGGGAAATAATTTGCCCTGATTATGATTATTGTTGTAAAAAATATGAAGATTCTTCTTGTGATGATATTGATGGAGAGGTTTGTGGTGTTGGTAAAACCTGTTCTGGAACTCAAGTTTATACTCTTGATGGAGATTGCTGCCTTGGCTCTTGTATTGCTGCAGGAGATTATGATTATTGCAGTGAGACTGATCCTGTTTCAGTAAATTGTGATAATAATCAGGTTTGTGTTAATGATAATACTTGGGAATTAATTCCTTTTATAGAAACAACCTATGAAACTAGTTGTTGTCCTTATCCTGGAAAATGTGTTGAGGATGTTGATTGTTCTAGTGTAGGGCGAGAATGTAATGAGATTATTGGAGAAGAATGTGTTGGGACTATTCAAGAAACTAAAGATGTTGAAAATTGTTGTTATGGTGAATGTCTTAAATCCTGTACAAGGCAAGGAGGAACAGAATGTACAGGTGATAAAACGTGCTCTGTTAATTATATTGACGCAAGTGATTCATACAAATGTTGTCCTTCAACTGGCCAATGTAAAAAACCAAGAAGTTTATGGTGGTTATGGATTCTTGTTATTTTAATTATCATAGCATTAGTATTAGTTTATTTCTTTAAATTTAGAAAAAAGAAAAAAATGAAAAATAAACCAAATCTTTTTGGAATAACACCAATAAGTAGAAGACCTATAACAAGGATGCCTTTGAGAAAATCACTTAGGCCAATGCCAACAAGACGACCAATGCCAATGCCAGCAGGAGTAAGAGCAAGACCAACAAGACCAGTACGACCACGGCCAATGCCTATTCCAAGACCAGGACTAAGAATGCCAATAAGAAAACCAGCAAAATTAATTACAAGACCAAAACCAACAACAACAATGCCAATAAAACCTAGACCATTACCAAGAATGCCAATGGCAACAGCAACAGCACTAAAAATGCCAAAAACAAAAACAAAAAAAGCAAGAAAAAGAAAAACAACAACAAAAATAGCAAAAAAGAAAGAAAAATCAGAATCAGAACTTGAAAGAACATTAAAGAAACTAAAAAAGATGACAAAAAAATAGGGTGATAAAATTAATTCTAACAAAGTAAAAAAATTTATTAACTCTCTTTTTCTTTTAAACATATTAAATACTGCAAAAAATTAAAAAATGAGGAAAAATTATCTGGCTCTTTTCGCAATTATGTTTGTTTTAGTTTTTATCATAAGCATTAATATAGCAAGTACAGCAAGGGCTTTAGAATGCATAACTCTGGATGTTGCAAAAACATATTATTTACCAAAAGAAACAGTCCAAGTTGAAATAAATACTGAGATCACAAGAGATATTCTTACAAGCGATATTTCTTTTTATAGAGGAACTTCAAAATTACCAATTAATTTTTTTATTTCAAAAATAACCGACACAAAATATTTTCTTTGGTTTGATCTTCCAACAGCATCTGGAAATTATGTTTTGAAAATAAAAGGTATTTGTAAACAAGATAATAAATGGTTTATTGCAAATGCCCCTATAGAAATTAAACAGACAATTGCATCGCATTATGATTCTTTAAAACCAATAATTGAAAATAATTGGCTTTCCTTATCATTAGAAGAACATATTCTTTCAGCAGGAGCTTTGTCACATATTTTTGCTGAAGAAGCACTTACAACTTATAGCCAAAGAAGTGATTCCTGTATAAACACCCAATGTGAAACAAAAATGAATGCTCTAACTCTTATAACTTTTGAAGACGGTTTAGTTAGACAGCAAATGCAAAATTCTTTGGAAACTTCACAAAATGAGACTGGATGTTGGAATAATAATGAAAATGAATGCGATACAGAAAACACGGCTTTTGCCTTACTTTCTCTTGCAATGACAGGAAGATTAAATATAACAAACAATAATGATAGTGGAATTTTATGGTTAAAAGAAAATGCCACAAATATTAAAGAAAAATCTATACTTTACTATTTAACAAAAGACCCTTCAATACTTAATGAAATTTTAAATTCGCGGTCT
>Ga0315551_10000448_pt1 | contig 32789 bp, 20 predicted proteins | sample SalMarSW160290MG_FD_203678 | JGI IMG/M metagenome (GOLD analysis project Ga0315551, IMG submission 203678) | Salt marsh sediment microbial communities from the Plum Island Ecosystem LTER, Massachusetts, United States - Salt Marsh Sediment SW1602-90 ...
GACCAAGAGGGTGATCAGGCACAGTTTCATCTCGGGACACGGGTCGTTTTTTTTCTGGATGCGGCCCAACAGTGTTGGGCCCTACCTGGTGATGGTGCCGCTGTATACATGTCCTGATTTTGAGTTGGCGGATTCGTTTAGGCCAACGAAGCTTGAGTATTTCGAGAAGAATGGAGAGAGTTATCATGTTTTCATCCATTCTGCGGTGAGCGGGGCGATGGCGCGGGAGAGAGGAGGCAACTGGCGACAGGAAAACACCAGTGTGGTGCTTTCGCCTAAGTATGAGCCTGGGGATGAGGTGACGTACGGATTTAAGTTCCGCTGGGCTGATGGTTATGATGGGGTGCGGGATGTGCTGTATGAGGAGGGTCTGATTGATGTGCATGTGGTACCGGGGATGACAGTGCCCGAGGATTTGGAGGCCATGTTTTCGCTACGGACGAAAAAGGCGATTGAGTTGGTGACAGCAGAGTACCCGGAAGAGACGCGGATCGAATATCTAGGAGAGAAGGCCAAAGATACCCACATTTACAGGGTGAAGTTTTCTCGGTTGGGGGAGAATCTGCTGACAGTGAAGTGGGGAAAAGTTCAGAAGATGGTGCTGGAGTTTTTTGTGGCCGAGCCGCTGGAGGTTCTGATCAAGAAGCAAGCGGCATTTCTGGCGAATAAGCAGCTGGTTCGTGATCCGGACAAGTGGTATGATGGGTTGGTTTCGGATTGGGACATGAAGAACAAAAGATTGCTAAGACCCGATGATAAAGAGGAACAGTCATTTGAGCAGATGTTTGGTGGGTTCATCCGTATTCAGGACATTTTAACATCGGGAGATCCGATGCTGTGCAAAGCACCGTATATCGCAGCGAAAAACGTGCACTATCCTTTGCAGGAGGAGGTGGAGGCGGTTGACTATCACCTAAAGTATTTTGTATGGGGGAAGCTGCAGTTGACCGACAAGGAAAAGCCGCATCCGTATGGCATATATGGACTACCCAACTGGAAGCTGAACCGGGAGAGCAAAAAGGCGACAAAACCCGGTCACTGGGAGGAGCAGGTGTCCCGAGCTTACGATTATCCCCATTACATTATGCTCTACCTGAACATGTCCCGGATAGCGAAGAATTATCCGGGGATCAAGACAGAGCTGGACAAGGAGGAGTACCTGAAGCGGGCGTATGGGACGGCCAGGGCTTATTTCACGCTGCCTTACAAGAGGAATCCGCTTGAGCACAATCTGTTGGAGAACAAGCCGACGGCACAGACCACAGGGATGTACAACGAGCTGGTGATCGTGGATTTGATAGAGGAGCTTTATGCCAGCGGGATGACAGATGAGGCAGAATGGCTGAAGAACGAGTGGGAGAAGAAGGTGGAATATTTCATCAACGAAGATCCTTATCTCTGGGGAACAGAGTTTGCATTTGGCCCGACGGGTTTCGAGTCGACGCATGCTTTGGCAAAATACGCGATTGAACAGACTGACAGCTCAGGCTCCACTCTCCAGTGCAGATATGATGATGCGGTGCGGTTCATGGAAAAGCAGATCAAAACTAATATCGCCACCCGCGGCTGGCTTGAACCGTCCTATTATTTGCTTGGAACTGCTTATAAATATTTCTCCGGCTATGCATCAACACTTTCTTACATGTCTCAGATGGGAGGATGGTCGATACTGGATTATGCTCTTTACTACTCTGAAGAAGCGGAGAAATATTTGCGTTTGGGGTATGCCTCTTTCCTTAGTTCCTGGGCGCTGATGAATACCGGTACCCCTGAAACCAACTACGGCTACTGGTATCCTGGACCTGAAAACGACGGGGCCACAGCCAGCGAATTCTTTCCTGGTTCTTTCGGTCGGTGTGGATATACTGGCTGGCAACGAAGAGGGGCCATCGCTTATGGAGGGGAAATAGATCTTGGATATGAAGCTGCCCTGAGAACGGCAGCGACAGTTGTTGCAGACGATGCCCTATTCGGCCTCATTGCTTACGGGGGACAACTGTCCAAGACGCGCAGAGGAATCGAGGTTATTCCCCGGGATGGACTGCGCCAGCGGATTCATATGATTAAAGGAAAGAAGATCTTCCACATGGTGCTCGATCGTGATGGCTTTGCCAAGGACGAATCAATTATTATCAATAATGCCTTCAGTAAGATCAGCTTTACCCTAGAGAACCGGACAGGCGATGAACACTTGCTTTCTATAAAGATGCTAAATTTGCCTTTGGGAACTTATTCTGTCTTGTTAAACAATAATGCAGTTTCCAGCTTTCGTGTGGAGGACAAGAAGCAAACCGTCCTTAGAATTCCGGTCGATGAATCAAATAAAAATAAGGTTATAATCAAAAGAATCGGGACATAAGTAAATATCGTTAATTACGCCTCTTCAAGAGTGGGACTAACTTGAAGGGATGACTTGGGAGGAAGATTATGGGGTCCAGATCATTAGGGATCATTCTCATTTTCACTATTGCCTGCATGGCTTTATCCGAAGAGGTGACCGAAAACTATCTAACTAATGAATATTTTAAGATCGCGGTGAGCAAAACCGGTATAACCAGTTTCAAATGTGCCAATGATGTTTATGATACCGATTATATTGCGGAAGGAAGAACTCTCGGAGATATGGTGATCCGTTACAGGATGGGCAAGAACCAGTGGCAGGAAATCTCAACAGCTAATATTGGAGACATCAGGCGGACCGTGAAGCTCTCAATCAAACAGACAGCGCCTGAATATCTTGTCTCCTACGACACCCCTGTTGATTGGGATGATTATGACGCAGACATGGAAATAACGACTCGGTTCAGACTGGAAGAGGATGCTTTGTACTGGACGTTTCATTTGCGCAGCCTTATCGACAAGCCGATAGAGATCGGAGATATCGCTCTTCCGCTGCCATTTAACACCCGGAAAGGATGGAACAAGACCGAGACCTATACCAAGCGGCTTATCGAGCATAGTTTTATCTCCGGACACGGCTCTTTCATCTACTGGATGCGACCTAACAGAATAGGGCCATACCTGGTTATGATCCCTTTGCAGGAATGTCCCTTGTTCGAGGCCGTGAGCTGGCACAGGGAGCGCAATTTTAAGCCCACGAAGCTTGAGTATTTTGAGGATAGGGGAAAATATATGGTTTTTATTCATTCGAAGATTAGCGGGGCCGCTGCACTGGAGAAAGGAAGCAATTGGCGGCAGCCTCATACAAGCGCAAGCTTGATGCCGAAGTTCACACCCGATGACGGACTGACCTACGGTTTCAAGTTTCGTTGGGCGAATGATTACGATCAGGTGCGTGAGATTTTATACGAGGAGGGATTGTTTGATGTGCATGTTGTTCCCGGGATGACAGTGCCCGAGGATCTGGAGGCCATGTTTTCGCTACGGACGATCAACTCTATCGAATCAGTGACGCCGGAATATCCGGAACAAACCAGAATTGAATATCTGGGGGAAAAAGAGAAGGATACCCATATTTATAAAGTTAAGTTTTTTCGCCTAGGAGAAAATCTTCTCACTGTAAACTGTAGTGATGGGAGGAAGATGCTGCTTGAATTTTTTGTCACTGAACCTATTGAAACTTTAATCAAGAAGCGTGCGGCTTTTCTGGTGCGAAATCAAATCCGGGATCCGAGCAAATGGTACAATGGTCTTCTTGCGGATTGGAATATGATGCGCAAGGAGAGGTGCATCCCAGAAGATCCAGGCCGTTTGAGGGATTATTGGATGGCCAGTGATGATCCGAGCCTTTCCAAAGCGCCATTTATCTCCGAGAAGAATGTGCACTATCCCTTGCAAAAAGAAATTGAGGCCCTTGAGTATTACTTGAAAAACTTTGTTTGGGGAAAACTGCAGTGTACTGACCAGGAAGAGTATCCCTATGGTATATACGGAATACCCAACTGGAAACTCAATCGTGAGAGTAAGCCTACGGATAGGCGGGGTTGGACAGAACATTTATGGCGAGTCTACGATTACACTCATATCATCATGCTCTATTTAAATATGTACCGTATTGCAACATACTATCCAAGCATGGTTAAATACCTTGATAAAAATGGATATCTCGAACGTGCATTTAACACTGCCAAAGCCTTTTTCATCGTTCCTTATAAGATTTCAAAATGGTCGCCTTATATACTCGGAAATTTTAACGAATTGGTCATTGTGGATTTGATTGAAGAGCTGAATGCCAATGGCAAGGAAGAAGAGGCTAACTGGTTGAAAAGAGAATGGGAGAAGAAAGTGGAGTATTTTGTCAATGAAGATCCGAATTTATTCCACTCAGAATTTGCATTCGATGTTACGAATTTTGAGTCCACTCATGCCCTAGCCAGCTATGCCATGAGGCAACAATTAAAACCTCATTCAAGCCTCAAAGTGAGAAATGAAGATGTGGTGAAGTTCATGGAGGATCAGATTGCGGCCAACATCGCCACACGAGGTTGGCTTGAACCCGCATATTATCTCCTTGGAGGCTCCAAAAGATTAAGCTATATGTCGCAAATGGGAGGATGGTCTATTGTTGATTATGCCTTGCATTATTCTGAAGAACCTGAGAAGTATCTGCGTTTAGGATATGCCTCTTTCCTGAGTGGCTGGTCTTCAATGAACACCGGCAGGCCCGAGACGGACTACGGCTACTGGTATCCTGGCAAAGCAAATGACGGCGGTGTATGTTATTGGGGCAGGCCTGATAGCTTTGAAGGAGACTTGGGTTTTATAGGAGCCCTGCGAACTGCCGCAACAATCGTGATTGAAGATCCTCTTTTCGGCTTGTTTGCCTATGGCGGCCATCTGATTCAATCTGACCGAAAATTCGAAGTCACTCCAAAAGACGGACTGCGTAAGCGATTTCATCTCTTTCAGGGAAAACAATGGTTTCACCTGATTCTTGATAGAGACGGCTTTGCCAAGGATGAGCCAATCATCTTCAACAGCGACCTGAGTGAAATTGAGTTTACCTTGGAAAACCGAATTGGGGATAACCACGATACCCAAATCAGCCTATCAGGGCTTCCTGAAGGAACTTACAGCGTGTTTCTCAATGATATTTCTGTCCTCACTGTCACCGCTGAGAAAAGAAAAGAAACAAAGATAAAGCTTTCTATTAAAGATAAAGGTGGAAGCAAAGTCTTGATGAGAAGAACGAGTGGCTCCTCGCTGTTTCGTGTGGTAAACGGTTGAAATGATATTTTGGCATTCTTAGAATGTCTTATAAATATAGAGAACTTTTTCAAAAGGAGTGTTTAATTATTATGGCGAGAATTATGGTGATTTTGTGTTTATCGCTTTTTACAATGACAAATCTTCAATGTGCGGTCCAGAGGACACATGCAGTCGACGAGGCCGAGAGGTCTGAAGCGATGTCAAATGACAACGTTAAGAAAATCTCTAATTTAACGAGTGAGGTAAGGATTGTTAACGGCGTTCCTGCCTTATACGTTAACGGCAAGTTGACAAGCCAGGTGTTTGCTGCACCTTACAGGCCCGGAGAATCGCATTTCAAGGATTTTCTGAATGGAGGCATAAAAATATTTGATATTTATCTTCGATTCGACTGGACCGGACCTGAAGAATACGACTTTACAAAAGTCGATGAGAAGCTGGATTCTTACCTTAAAATCGAGCCCGATGCCCTCTTTATACCCCGTGTTCTTCTAACGCCAGGAGACTGGTGGTGTAAGAAATTTCCGGAAGAGATCACGATGCGCGACGATGGCAGTGCAGCAGGTATGTTTCAAAGCCCCTGTTATCCCTCTTTTGCCTCGGAAGTATACCGTGAGCTTTCCTACAAGGCGATGGTAGCGTTTATCAATCATGTGGAGGGCAAGTGGGGAGAACATATTTTGGGCTATCAGGCAGGTAACGGGTTTGGAGGTGAGTGGCTAACATTCAACTCGTTCTGGGAGGTGAGACCCGGCGCTGAGCCTCCGACTAAGTTTGGCGTTGAAGATTACAGTCCCCCAGCACAGGAGGCCTTTAAGCGATGGCTCAAGACAAAATATCAGGGCAGTGTTGAGAAACTTCGTCTCGCTTGGAAAGATCCAGAAGTTACTTTCGAAACAGCCACTCCTCCGAGCGAGGTTGAACGGTGCAGCTCGACACACGGAATTTTTTTTGACCCGGGTGTGAGCCGGCGTGTGCCGGATTATTTCGGCTTTTTTAACGATATGGTCGCCGACGTGCTTTTAGAGAACTGCAGGTGGATTAAGGAACTTACAGGACGAAGGAAAATCGTAGGTGCGTTCTATGGATATCTATGGTGTAATTTCCCCAACCTCAGTGTAAATCACTCCGGACATCTTGGTCTTACAAGGGTGCTTAATTCGCCTGATGTGGATTTTATTGCCAGTCCCTATACTTACGACAACAAGCAGATAGGAGGGCCGAATAATTCGCAGACCCTTCCGGAAAGCGCGCTTGTTCACGGCAAGCTCTACTTTAACGAGGTAGATACCGAAACCCACCTCCACCAGCGACAATGGAGATGGGGCAACTGCCTGAATAATCCGAAGAACTTCAAGGAAACCAAGGGATTGCTTATCCGCGATTTCGGCTATGCGATGACCAAGGGATTCGGGATGTGGTGGACAGATCTGCACGGGGGAAACTTTCACGACGAGCAGATAATCGAGCTGCTTCGCCAGCTAAAAAAAATAGATGAGAAGTACCTCCAGGCAGACAAGCGATCAAATGCCGACACGGCGGTGATACTGGACGAAGAGACTTTCAAGTACTTCGGTGACGGCGAGCCGCTGTTTAATGCTCTGCTTACCGCACAGAAACAGTGGCAGCTGGGTTATCTGGGAGCGCCATGGGAACCGCATCTCTTGACCGATATGGATAATCCACATCTTCGCGACTACAAGCTCTATATTTTTCTTAATACATTCCATATTACTGATAAACAGAGGGAGGCCATCCATAAGCGTCTCAAACGAAGTGGTGCAACTGCGGTATGGGTTTATACACCGGGTTATATCGAAGACGAGAGGTTGTCAACTGAAGCGATGAGAGATTTGACGGGGATTAAGCTTGCCGAGAGTGACACAAATGGAGAGCTTAGAGTTGAAATTAGCTCATATGACCATCCTTATACGAAAGGATTGCCTGAAGGATTTGTCTACGGGACGGATGTGGACGTTGAGAATATCATCCGCTGGTACGACCATCAGATTTATCTAAAGGACCCGCGGGATCCGTCACTTAGGCGCGATTTGCCAGGTTTTCGTATCAGCCCGCGATTTTTCAGTGACGACCCTGATGCGACGGTTTTAGGGAACCTGGCCGGAGTGGATAAGCCGGGTTTAGTTTTCAAGAAGCAGCCAGAAGGCTGGACTTCGGTTTATTCGAGTGCGCCAATTCTCCCGGCGGCTCTGCTGAGAAACATCCTTCGTACTGCCGGCGGTCACATCTACAGTGATGCCAACGATGTAGTTTATGCAAATAAGAATTTTCTCTGCATATACGCACCGAATGGAGGTATCCGGAAAGTGCGGCTGCCACAAAAAGCAAAAGTAGTTGACCTGCTCGAGAATAAGGTTCTTTCGGATAGGGCTCAGGAATTTGAGTTGACGCTGGCGCCCAACAGCTCGATTCTCTTGGGTCTTGAACCATCGAGTGAATCAGTCGAGCAGGAAGTGTTTTTAAGCTATCAAGCCGACAAAGACGTCGAGCCGTCGGCAGATCCGGACACGGAGTTCTGGAAGGGCATTGAGCCGATTACTATTAACAAAAGCATTCTTGATGTACCGCTTCCGAAATTCCGATCGCAGGCAAGGTCTCGCTGGACAAAGGATTATCTCTATTTTCTGTTCAGCGGTCCGTATGATAAACTGACCCTAAAACCTGACCCTGATACCACAGAAGAAACCTACAGACTGTGGGAGTGGGATGTGTTTGAGCTTTATATTGGATCCGACTTTGAGCACATCAATTTGTACAACGAATTTCAGGTATCACCACAGAGCGAGTTTTTAGATTTAAAAATAGACTCGACAATGAGGAGGCCGGGACATGGGGATGAACGTTTTTGGGACTCAGGTTTTAAGGTTAAATCTCGCGTAGATAGTCGCAGCAAAATGTGGTATGCGGAGATGCGTATCCCGATAAAAGCAATCGACGAACGACCGCCTAAAGCAGGCAATGAGATGCGGGTGAACGTTTACCGGCTTGGTGGGACCGAAGCTGACCGTGACTTCTTTTTAGCATGGAAGCCTACAGAAGTGTGGAATCCCCATCGGCCGCACAAATTCGGAATCCTCAGGCTCGTCAAAAGCCGCTGAAATTTGTTTGAAGGAAAAGAGTATTCTTTCGATACAGATAATCTAATCAGATCTTTGTTTGTCTTTTTATGAGTATTTAATCGAGCTGTCTGCCGAAATGTCGGCTGGTTTTTTCGATGTGCAAGATGGTTCTGTCACCTTAAAGCTTGTTTTGCTCTATCTCTTGTCATCCCTAAATTTCTGGCCATTAACCTTGCTGTTTTGAGTGTTATAAGGCCATTTAAGGATGTCAGAAGGTAGACATCGCGAAAAATTGTGGGTGCAGACAGAATAAGATTAATGAAGTAAATTCACAAAAAGGAGGGAAAGAATGTCAATCACGAGAAGGGACTTCATCAAGCGAATTTTCTGCGGGTCGGCTGGCCTTGCCATCGGATTCCCTGCTCGGCAAATCGATCGTTCGATTAAACCCCTTCCATCTTCCCCGAGCACAGTCTATTTCAGGACTGGATCGGACCGTCAGCAGCTAATCTATAACACTCTCCTGCCGCTCGAAGATACCGTGAGGTCAACCTTAGGCAATCGTCAGATAATCATAAAACCGAATTTTGTGGTGAGTGGGAAACCTCTATGTGCCACACACGTTGAGGCAGTGCAAGGGATTCTTGATTTCTTAAAGCGGATCACCGAACAAAAGATTATCATCGCTGAATCACCGGCAAGCGGGGATGCGATGCGTTGTTTTGATCAATATGGCTACAAACCTTTGGAGAAAGAGTATAATGTCCAGCTCGTAGACTTGAACGCCGAACCGACAATCGAAATTGGCAACATTGTGCAGAGTGATGGCAGTTTAACACGTGTTCGCCTGATAAAAACTTTGTTGGAGAAGAAGAACTATGTTATTTCCGTCAGTCTTCCCAAAACGCATGACACTGTCGTAGCCACCCTGACCACAAAAAACATTATCATGGCCTCGCCATTGAGGCCAGGCCGAAGGGAAATGTCTGATAAAGTCAAAATGCACGGCGGTCAAATTTTGCCTCAATATAGTGAGTATCTGACAAAAAACATGTTCCTCATTGCTCCTTTGCTCCTACCTGATCTGGCTGTTCTGGATGGGTTTGAGGGCATGGAAGGCAACGGACCTGTCAGAGGTTCAGCTGTTCATCATCGGGTTGCTGTTGTTGGTACCGACAGCATTGCTGTTGATGCAATCGGGCTTAAACTGATGGGAATCGAACCCCGATACCTCCAGTACTTAAAATGGTGCGGAGATGCCGGCCTTGGAAATTTCGATGAAAAGCAGATAAATGTCGTAGGAGCTGATGTTTCGAAATTTGTAAAAAAGTATAAACTTCACGACACCTTCGAGACCCAGATTGAATGGATAAAGAAAATGTCAAACGACGGACCGCCATCCCCCGTTACCTTCTAAGGTGAAAATAATCTGCTTTCAACAGCGATTCAGGTCAGTGTCAGGTTATCACAGGACTGCGTTGCTAGCCTAATTCTTATCCACGCTTTTTATGAACGGGGAAATATACGGTATATTTTTGGTCAACGACTTCATGGAGCGGGATGAATTTTATCCCGCGCTCCTGGTTGATTGTTCTGTATCCGTGCAGCCAAGTACCCCCACCTCGCTCGTCATCAGGAATGAGAATTGACGACGGATTACGGATATCACCATAGAGGATGAGCTCTTCTTCACACAAACCCGCCAGGACGATTGGTCCATCCATGAAAGCGACAGTATCAGGCTTATCAGGCAGGGGGCAAACTGTCAGCGATTTGGGGAATACAAGACGAATCCTGTCGTCTTTCCATGTTCTTAGGATTTTAAAATAAGAGGATGGACCGGATTGCACAGAGACTAATTCTCCGTTGACCGTAATGGCGGGAACTCCGCTCAGCCACCAGGGCAGCCGGAAGCACAACGTGAAGTCCGCAGGCTCTGCACATTCCACAGTGAAATCAATGACCCAGTGATCAGGGCGGTGGTTGGGATCGTCTTTTTGGCGGATCCTTCGATTTTTGCCTAATTCCCTATCGAACTGCTGACTGACCCTGACTGAAACTCCATCTTGCTTCCATGTTATTTCCGTCGGGATGTACTGGGCGACCAGCAAACCGTCTTCATATTGATAGTACACGTACCGATTATGCCGGGTGTTTGCCTGGACCAATGTTCCGTGGCAACACCAAAAATCTTTGGTGGGGGAACCCCAGATTTTTTTGCTGCCAGCCTGCAGAGGCAAAAAATAAGCGACCATACCCGTCTCAGGATTCTGCTGGGCTAGAATCCCGTTATAGATATTGCGCTCGATATAATCGGCATAGCTCACGTCACCCGTCCAGCGGAACAGATAATCGGCTAACCGAATCATGTTGTAAACCGTGCAGTGTTCTTGAGTAATCGGTCCCAAACGTGAGGACAGCTCTTGGGGCGGCGACCAGATCTCTCCACTGGTCTGTCCACCTGTGCAGTAATACCCACGATCCGTCACAGCGCTTTTCCAGTAGGCTTCCACGATCTTTCGCCATCGATCATCCTTGGTCACCTCGTAGGCTCGGGCTGCACCATGGGCCTCCGGGATTGTAGTATTCGCATGCCTGTTGGTTAAGGGATCATCCCCCTGGAGGAGTGGATTAAAAAGCCTTGGCCGGCTGTATTTTTCGATCAGGTCGAGAAACATTTGTTTTTTCGTGATGCTGTAAAGATCCGCCCAGGCTTCCAGCATGCCTCCGGTTTCAACATTCAGGATGTCATCCATTTGCTCTCGTGAGAACTTTTGAGTCCAGCGGTGAAACCAGTGGGCGAATTTTTCGGCAACTTCCAGTGCCTGGGAGTTGCCAGTGAGATTATACATATCGATCAAGCCCATGAACGCCTTGTGTACGGTGTAATGGGGGGCCCAGACTCTTTTGCCCTCTGCGATCCAGTAGAAATACTTCTCTGGAATGGATCCTGCCCATTCGCCGCCGTTTCTTTCCTGGCAGCGGGCTAGTTCGGCGACGATGGTATCGGCCTTAGCCTTTGCCTCTCCGTCACCTGTCGAGGCGTAAATATAGGCAGCGGCGGAGAGCCAGTGGCCGAGAAAATGTCCCCGTAACTGGCAAGTTGGCGTTTCCCATCCCCAGTGAATGTCATCTCCGAGGTCTATTCCTCCATAGGCTGTATTACGATACCGCGGATTCCACAGGCCGGCTTCATGGTAGAAATTCTGGAGAAGGTTCTCGTTCTTCAAGCTCATCACGTATCGCCGGTTCAAATCGTAACGCTTCTGGAATTCTCCGCCCAGGAGTTTCACTTGGCCAAGGGGAACGGCCTTCACAGGGCCGACGACTTTGTCCGCCGCAGCGGCACTTAAACCAATTACAAATACAAAGAAAAGCAATATCCCAAACACTTTTTTTGTCATTTTTTCCTCCTCCCTGATTTAAATTGCTCTTTTTCTTTCATTTTACATGTCACTCAGTAACACCACATTCGAGCCATCTGGCATCCTTCATTACAAAGAAAGCTGTGGGCGGCCCTCTCTCGCCAGCCTTGGAGAGTATTTCTTGAGGTTTAACCTGCAGACAAACCTCCGTAGCTGTCACCGGATCAAAAATGACCTCGTTGAGTCTGTTTTTTTTCACGCCACAGGGCTCAAGATTTTTGACGGGTTTCCTTTTTGGGACGCAATAAATCCCTTCTAATTCTCCATAATTTCCATCAGATGACATCCAGAAATGAACATATCACAGTCCAAACGGCACAATCAATCAAATAAAAAGAGAACTCATATGAAAATAACGGCCAACATTCCGTGAAAGAATAGATTCCTCTCCAAAAATCAAAAAAAGCAGCACTGGTCACCTAGCTGGAACACTGCATGACCCAGATTGCCATTGTGCCCTCCAGGCACTTCGCAGTCTCCTCTAGCCCAGGCTAAGCTTTGGATGTACTATGACTTTTTGTTAAGGAAAATCTCCAATTAGGCGATCATGCGAGTAACCTGCATTCAGGCTATGAGAAGAAAAATAAATGGACTCCATTGACTTGAGAAAAAATGGTGTTTTTATGTATACTAGAGCTCTGTATAATAGGTTATGAGCGGACGATGAGGCTCAGAGTTTTCAAGTCAAAAAAGGCGAGAGGAATGGAGGATAATATCCGCTTTGTTTTTTAGTGAGCCTCGTGACAGCCGTTATCTGGAGATTTCTTTCTTGCCTAAAACAACCCTCTGAAAAAGGTGAGCCAGAGCAAGCGAAAGGAACGATAAACATGGAAGTCCAAAAAAAATCTTTTGGCCAACTACCAGACAGTCAGGAAGTCGGAATTTACACCCTGACCAATGCCAACGCCCTGAAGGCACGCCTCATGACCTACGGGGCAACTCTGGTTTCTCTCGAAGTTCCTGACCGTAATGGCAACCTTGCGGATATCACGCTAGGTCACGATTCACTCGATGGTTATCTCAGAGCTTCCCCTTATTTCGGTTGCACTGTGGGTCTTTACGGCAACCGCATCGCCAAGGGCAGGTTTACGCTTAACGGAACTGAGTACCAGCTGGCGATAAACGATGGGGAAAACCATCTTCACGGCGGAATCAAAGGATTCGACAAGGTGATCTGGAAGGCTGAGCCCGTCCTGGAAGAGGGGGAGGTCAGCGTTAAATTCAAATATTTGAGCAAGGATGGTGAAGAGGGTTATCCAGGCAATCTTAACTGCATGGTGATTTATACGCTCACCAACAAGAATGAACTGAAAATCAGCTACGAGGCCACCACAGACAAGGCAACACCCGTCAACCTGACCCACCACAGCTATTTTAACCTGGCTGGCCAGGGAGAGGACGACATCCTTGGGCATGAGCTGATGCTGAATGCCGACCACTATATACCGGTCGATGAGGGCCTGATCCCGACAGGAGAAATACGAAGCGTCAAGGGGACACCCTGGGACTTCACCAGGCTAAAGACAATCGGTGTTGAGATTGCTGAAGTCAAAGGCGGATATGACCACAATTTCGTGCTTAACGGTAATGAACAAGAATTGATCCTAGCAGCCCGGCTTCACCATCCCGGAAGCGGGCGGACGATGGAGATTTTCACCAAAGAGCCAGGCATTCAATTTTATTCTGGAAATTTTCTCGACGGATCCATCACCGGAAAATCAGGAAAGGTTTACCGCAAACATTATGGATTATGCCTGGAGACACAGCACTTTCCTGACTCTCCCAACAAGCCCAACTTTCCATCCACGATTCTTAACCCGGATGAGACATACAAAAGTCTGACAGTTCACAAGTTTTATACTGAGTAGATAAGATAAGGGCTACCACTGAAGCCCACCCATAAGGGGTTCATTCGATGCAGTGACGAAAGGCCTCCATCAAGGTGAACTTGTTGCTGTGAATCTTGAGGTCAGCGTCCGACTTATCTTTCCCCTTCCTCCTTTCTTCAAAAGGGATCGAGGAAGGAGCAGTTGAAGACCTTCGGTCGGCCGTTTCCATCACAGTGCACTTCCCCCCTTAGATAGCAGGCCGGCGGCGACCCGAAGGTCAAACACTTCCTCTCCCCCACTCCTTCCAGAAGGCCGGTCTCGTCCTCAAAAAGAAAGAAATACTTCTGCCCTTTGGACACCCCCTTCAGGCGGGCATCCACAACTCTGACCACAAGCTCCACCTCCTGGCCCACATGATGCTTGAGGTCCTTTATGCGCAGGGGCGGCCTTTTGCCAGCGAAAAGAGAAAGGGTGTCCCCTGCAGGATCGAAGCCGAGCATTTCAACCTGCATCTTCTCCTTCTCTTTGGACTCGAAATCAAGGACTTCCTCCATGTCCTCCAGGCCCTGGAAATAGCGGAGAATCTGCTGCGAGCGGCGGGGCTCCAGCGAATCGAAAACCCCGGCTTTGATCAGAGAGAGAAGCTCGGTTCGGGTCAAGCCTGTCCGCAAGAGAAAATCCTCCACCGAAAGATACCTGCCGTTTCGCCTCCCCTCGATGATCTTCTTTGTGGTCTTCAGAGCCAGCCCCTTGATGGAAGCAAGGCCCACCCGGATGCTCTCTCCTTCCACCTCGAAGAGATAGCCGCTGCGGTTGACATCCGGACCCAGGATCTTGATTCCCTGCCTTTTGGCCTCCTCGATGTATTCCTCCAGGTTGTAGTATCCCCCTCCGGCATTGAGCACAGAGGCCAGATAAACCACAGGATGATGGGCTTTGAGGTAGACGGCCTGGTAGGCCATGCAGGCATAGGAGGCGCTGTGGGCCTTGTTGAAGGAATAGGAGGAGAACTTCTCCATCACCTTCCACAGCCTTTTGGTCTCTTCTTCAGTATATCCTCTCTCTCCGGCTTCCCGGAAGAATTTCTCTTTAAGGGGAAAGTCCTTCTTCCTCTTCTTGAGGGCGCGGCGAAGAAGGTCTCCCTCCGCAGGCGCCATCCCGGCTACCCGCTCGGCAATCTGCATCACCTGCTCCTCGTAGAGAAGAAGCCCTCCGGTCTCGGGAAGCACCCTGGCCATCAAGGGATCACAGAAAACACTCTTTCCTTCCCGGCTTCGAAGGAGCGTTTCCTTCATCCCGCTTTCTGTGGGGCCGGGCCGGATCAAGGCCAGAGCCTGGGTCAGCTCGTAGATGCTCTCCGGCTTCATCCGCCGCAGCAGGTTCATCATGGCCGGGCTTTCCACCTGGAAGCAACCGATGGTCTGAGCATGCTTTAAGAGATGGTAGGCCTTCCTGTCTTCGGGAGGGATGGTGCGCATCCGGAGCCTCTCCTTGGTTCCAGAGATAGCAGCCAGGCCTCTTACCGAAAGAAGGTCCAGCTTGACAAGCTTCAAATCTTCCACCGCATTCCGGTCGTATTGGGCCATGACATACCCCTTTGCCGACTCTTCCAGGGGTAGATACCGGCTGGCCGGAGAAGGGGTAAGGATCACCCCTCCCACATGAAGGGAGTTCTCGCAGTAGACAGAGCCGAGGTCTGAGGCGGCCTTCCATATCTCCATGTAGCCGGGGGGAGGTCTGTCCTTGCGCAGGAAGGAAGGTTCGGCAAAAAAGGGAATCCTCTTGCTCAGGGAGCGGGCTTCTTCGGGCGCAAGGCCGAAAGCCCGGGCTGTTTCGTAGAGCGCGGAACGGGCCCGGAAGTTTTTCAGACTGCAGACAAAGGCCGCTCCTGTACGGCCTTGCCCGTAGGCCGTGAGCACATAGGTGAGAACTTCATCGCGGCGTCTGGAATCAAAATCCAGGTCGAAATCCGGCGGGTCATCCCGGCCCTCATTCAAGAATCTCTCAAAATAGAGGTCGAATACGATGGGGCTGATGTGGGAGATCCCCAGAAGATAAGCAAGGTATGAGGAAGCTCCTGAACCTTTCAGGTTGTGGAGGATGCCCTTGCGGCGGGCAAAGGCGACCACATCATGGACGATCAGAAAATAGGGAGCAAAACCCGACCCTTCCACAACGGCGAGCTCTCTTTTGGCCCGCTCCCTTTCTCTCCAGCTCAGGCTCCGCTCCCCTCTCAGCCGCCTCATCACCACCTCTCTCAGGGAGGTGGAAAAGAGATCTCCGGGAAGAGGAGGAACGACGCCTTCAAAGCGAAAAGAGCATTTTTCGGCGACTTCAAAGGTTCGCTTGAAAGACTCCTCCGCCTCAGAGCCGAATCTGCGGAGGGCCAGAGCCTCCTGCCTGGGGCCAAAAAGCCTCATCCCGCGCTTGAACCTTTCCTTCTCCGGGGGATAAGGAATCTTCTTGTGGATGGAATGGAGAAGAATCAGCCTTTCCGGATTTTTGACGAACTTCAATGGATTGGCCCATACCAGAGGGAGATTGTATTTCCTCGCCTGGGCAAGCGCTTCTTCGAAGTTTGAAAAATCTCCTCCCAGGTAAAGGTCTTTTCTGGAGATTCGTTCCACAGCCTCCGAAGGCTCCTTGCCGTTCTGAGGGATGAAGATGGTGATCAACCCTTCTGCGTTCTCCACTTTCTTGCTGTTGAGAATCTCCATCAGATTCCAGTAGCCCTCTTTCTTTCGGACCAAAAACACAAATCTCCTTCCTCCGATTTCCGTCTCGCACCCGAAGAGAGGAGAAAATTCCTGCTGGCTGGCGGCTCTCCTCCAGCTTCCCCAGCCGTAGAGGTTCTCGATGTCTGTCAGGGCCGCGAAGGCCAACCTCCCCTGGAAGACCCAGGAGGCCAGCTCGCCGAGGGTGGCGGCTCCTTTCCCCTTGCTGTAGACGGAGTGAACTCGAAGTGGAATGAACATCTTTCTACTTTGTCAGGGAGGCTGTCTTCAGGATAAATCCTCGCTTCTTTTCGAAACAGTAGAGAGTTTCCAGCATCTTCTCCCTGACCGTAAGCAGCGATCCAAACCCATACTTTTCCCTGACCTGGTCCACGGCCAGGCCCAGCCGCTCCTTCTGCTCTGAGTAGGGCTCAAAGAGAGAAAGAGGGCGGCTTCGCACCAGCTCTGAGGCTTTCACTCCCACCAGCCGCAGCGACAGACGCGATGAGGAGAAGAGCTGGAGGAAAAGGTGGTGGGCGATCCTGTAGATTCCCTCCATCTCCTGGAGGGGCATGAGGAGAAGGCGGCGCCGGTCTTCGGTCCGAAAGTCAGAGTAGCGGACTTTGACCTCGATGATGTGAGCGAAAAGTCCCTCCTGCCGCAAAGGAATGGTCAACCGGTCGCAAAGGTAGGCCAGGTGAGCCAGCAGCAGGCGCTGGTCCCAGAGATCTTCCAGAAAAGTGGTCTCGCGGGAGATGGATTTGGGCACAGACGCACAGACCAGAGCACGGCTGTCGATTCCTCTTGCCTGGAAGTACATCTCCTCGCCGTTCAGGCCGAAAAGTGAGCGCAGGGTGGGACGGGACAGAGCCTGTAAATCACCGATCTTTTGGATGTTGAGCATGCGGAGGATAACCTGGGCCTTGGGGCCTATTCCAGGAAGAGCCTCTATACCCAGGCGCTTCAAGAAATCCTCCTCTTTTCCTGGTTCGATCTCCACCAGTCCTGCGGGCTTTGCCTTGGCCGTGGCCAGCTTGGCCAGAAGCTTGTTCAGCCCCACTCCCACCGAAACCTTAAGGCCCAGTTTGCTTTCCACCTTGTGCTTAATCTCCCGGACAGTTCGGGAGAAAGAGGAATAAAGAGGACGGCAGCGGGTCAGCTCCAAGTAGGCCTCATCCAGAGAGGCTTCCTCCACATCCGGGGTGTAGCGAGAAAGGATTCGGAAAAACTTCTCGGAAAAGGTCTTGTAAATCTGGTAATTTCCCCTTAAGAAGATTCCATGGGGACAGAGCTGGTAGGCCTTCCGCAGCGCCATCCCGGAGTGAACCCCGTAGCGGCGGGCCTCGTAAGAAGCCGTGGAAGCCACTCCCCTCTCATGGGGAAGGCCGCCCACGATGACCGGCTTGCCCTTGAGCGAAGGGTTGAGCAGCACCTCCACAGCCGCAAAAAAGGCGTCGATGTCGATGTGGACAATATATCTTCGGTCCATCTTTCTCCACCTGGACTCTTCTCGATTTATGGGCTAACGGCCGATTCCGTTTTCCTTTTCCTCTTCTCATGCCGGGCCGTTCAGAGAACGGCCCCTACAGGGAGGGACCCCTCCGAAGAAAATACAACCAGAGTCCCTTCAGTCAGCAGCAAAGGCTTCAGTACTTTCTCAGAACACCGATGACCCGTCCCAGAATCCGCAGTTCCTTGACTCTGAGAGGTTCAAACTCTGGATTCTCGGGAACGAGCAAGATATGGCCGCTTTCTATACGCAGCCTTTTCAGAGTGACTGAACCGTCATCCAGGAGAGCCACCACCACTTCGCCTGAGCTTGCCGAGCCTGTCCTTTCCACCAGCACCCGGTCTCCATCATCGATATAAGCATCCACCATGCTCTTCCCCTCCACATGGATGCAAAAGATATTGCTCCGCCTCCGGCCCAGCATCCAGTCGGGAACATCCACCGCCTCTCCTGAAACCTCGAAGACCTCCTTCGGCTCACCTGCAGGAACAAGACCGGCCAAAGGCACCCGGATATGCTCCTCCCAATGCGCCGCTGCTTTGAGCCTCACCTCCCCCTTCACTCTCTCCAGGTAGCCTTTTCTCTCCAGGCTCCGGATATGCTTGAAAACAGCGGAGGGGGAAGCGATGTTGAGAAGCTTTCCCAACTGGCGGATGGTGGGAGAATAACCGTGCTCCAGGATAAAGGTTTCGATAACCTCCAGGACCCTTTTCTGTCTCTCGGTCAGTTCCCCCCGAATTTTGTTTACCATTTTGTTCACCATTTACAAAATATGCCCTTCCCCACCGTTTGTCAAGAAAAAAATAAAAAAAGAAAGCGTTTCTTTCTCCATGATAAGGGTGACTTTCTGCTTGTCTTGCTGCTTCTGTTCTGGTATAAGCTATAGGCGATCATTGCTGGCGAGAATCTGACCTCTATCTGAGCGAAAAGGTAAGTCATGAACATCTCCACTATAGATTGGGCCATCATCCTGACCTACCTCCTGCTCAGCACAACCATCGCTCTTTACTTCTCCCGCCGAGCCGGCAGAAACACCAGTGAATTCTTCCTCTCCGGCCGTAACCTTCCCTGGTGGATCGCTGGAACCACCATGGTGGCCACCACCTTTGCCGCAGATACACCTTTAGCTGTGACAGAGCTGGTGGCCAAAAATGGCATTGCAGGAAACTGGCTGTGGTGGAACATGCTCTTCGGAGGGATGCTGACTGTGTTCTTCTTCTCCAGATTGTGGCGGCGCGCTGGGATTTTGACCGATGTGGAGTTTACCGAAATCCGCTATTCAGGAAAACCGGCCGCTTTCCTAAGGGGTTTTCGTGCCCTCTATCTCGGATTATTCACGAATATCGTGATCATGGGTTGGGTCAATCTGGCTATGGTCAAGATCCTCTCTGTCATGTTTCCCCGCTTAAACATTTTTGGCCTGGAGAAAATATCCATCCTGGGATTCACTTTCAGCTCCCATCTTCTGCTTGTGGGCCTGATCATGTTATTGGTTGCTATTTACTCTTCCATGGCCGGGTTGTGGGGTGTATCCATCACCGACGCTTTTCAATTCACCATGGCCATGGCTGGAACCATCACCTTAGCCGTGATTGCAATTAACATACCTGAAATCGGCGGAATATCCGGTCTGAAGGCGAAGCTCCCTCACTGGATCTTCCATTTCCAGCCCTCCATCGGGGCTCCTTCTTCAACCGTTGGCGGGGTTTTGTCCTTGACTCTGATCGCTTTTATTGCCTATGTCGGTGTCCAGTGGTGGGCCTCCTGGTACCCCGGAGCCGAACCTGGCGGAGGGGGATATGTGGCTCAGAGAATGATGTCCGCCAAGAATGAGAAACACTCTCTGCTGGCCACCCTCTGGTTTATCATTGCTCATTACGCTGTGCGTCCTTGGCCCTGGATAATCGTTGCTCTGGTCTCTCTGGTCCTCTACCCTGACCTGGATGTGGCCAGCAAGGGGAATGGATTTGTGATGGTCATGCGCGACTTCCTTCCTGCTGGTCTTTTGGGACTCCTTCTGGCATCGTTTCTGGCCGCGTTTATGTCCACCATTTCAACCCAGTTGAATTGGGGAACTTCCTATATCGTCAACGACTTTTACCGCCGTTTTTTCAGGAGGCAGGGGGATGAAAAATATTATGTGCGCGTCTCCAGGATAACCACCATCGTTTTGATGATGCTTTCTCTCCTCGTCACATCAAAGCTGGATCGCATCAGTGATGCCTGGACTTTTATCCTTGAGTGCAGTGCCGGAATCGGCCTGGTTCTCATCCTGCGCTGGTTCTGGTGGAGAATCAGTGCCTGGACAGAAATATCCGCCATGATCGCTCCCTTCATCATCTACCCCTTCATCAAGCCGAGAGTACAATTTCCTTACACGCTCTTCTTTATCGTGGGCTGGTCAACACTTGTCTGGCTCGTGGTCACCTTCGCCACCCGCCCCACCGGTGAGAAGACTCTTCTCGCCTTCTATGAGAGAATCCATCCCGGCGGCAGGCTCTGGAAGCCCATCGCTCGAAAATTACCCCAGGTGAAAGGAGACAGAGGATATGTTCATCTCTTCATCGATTGGGTGGCCGGGTGTGTTCTCGTCTTCTCCTCTCTCTTCGGAGCGGGTAAAATCATCCTGGGTGAGACCTTAACTGGAATCGGATTTTTGCTGACCGCCGCAGCAGGCGCAGCGGTCATCTATTGGCATCTTTCTCGAATTGGCTGGGAAAAAGTCGCTGAGTAGAAGACCCCGCTTAGATCTTCCAGCCGCCGGCCACGATCAGGTTTGTCCCGGTGATAAAATCCGCCCTTCCTGACACCAAGAACAGGACAGCCTCTGAGATATCCTCGAACCTGCCCAGCCTTCCTTTCGGCACACTCCTTGATGGAGGAAGAACGCCCCCTTCCATCAGGCCTGGAGAGACCATGTTGATAGTGATCCCTGAAGAGGCCACCGAGGCGGCGACGCTGCGGGTGAGAATCAAAAGTCCTGTTTTGGCTATGGCGTAGGGAGTGATGGAAGAAAAGGCCACAAGTTGCTCGGCCCGGCTGTAGCCGATGTTGATGATCCTGCCCCAATTTCTCCTCTTCATCCCAGGGAGAACGGCCTTGAGACAGAAGAAAGCGCTTTCCAGATTGCCCCGCAATATGAATTGCCAGTCTTTTGCTGTCAATTCCACCCAGGGTTTGACCAGGATGGGACCGAAATTGTTGATCAGGATATCGATCTTTCCGAATCTCTCCTCCACTCTTTCGATCAACCTTGAGGCCTCTCTTTCCTTGATCAAATCGGCTTGGAAGGCCGCACTTTTTTCCCCCTTTTCTTCTACAGCTTTGACGACTTCCAAGGCTTTTTCCCTGCTGCTTTTGTAATGCACGGCCACTGCCGAGACGACATCGGCCAGCCTCAAGGCGATATTCCTTCCTAAGCCTCGGCTGCTTCCTGTGACCAGAGCGATTTTCTCGATGGGCACATCTCTTTTCATCTTACTTATTTATAACCCCTAGGAATTTATAGCTTGTAACAATAAACCCTCTTTTTTCTGACTCGCCTGGATTATTCGTGGAAATCAAGGGACACGTTACCAGTCTCAGAAGATCTGTACATGTCCCTGATTTCCTTGTCTCATTATTATATGACATTCCTCCCTTGAATAAAAACAAACTCTTCTCTAAACTTAAAAGGGGATGACCTTCATGCCAAAAAGAAAAGCCTGTCTCAACAAAAAGGAGAAGGGCTATGAGACTCATCGTTGAAGTTATAGAAATCTCGGGGAATTGCCCAGTCTATGAGCCAGGTGACCGGATCGTCCTGGACGATGGCTACAAAGTGAACATGAAGGAAACAGACAACATCTGCATGCATTCCCTTGCCTCACTCCTCCCCTCTTACAACGCCCTGGCCAAAGGAGTGAGTGCCGTCAAACTCGGTCTGGCTAAAGAAGGAGAAGAGGCCTACGTCCAGTGTATGGATCCAAAAGAATACACTGAAGGTGGAACGGTCATTTTCAAAATCAGCAGAGTGGAATGAAAGCTGAAAAATTGAAATGAAGGAGGCTCTGCACCGATGTTAAGAAGCGAGGGAGATCGCCTGACACGGGTTGTGGTCTGCAGTCCGGACAAAGAATATTTTGATGTAAAAACCCTCAAAGCACACAATCTTGACGCCAGGGCCAACCCGGAAAAGGCCAAGAATCAGCACGATCTCTTGAAATCGATCATGAAGAAATTTGGCGCTGACGTGATCGATGTTCGGGAGTTGAGCTTCCATCCCAACTCTGTCTTTACTCGCGACACCTCGCTCTGCACACCCCAAGGGTATGTCCAATTGAGGATGGGTTTGAATACTCGACGAGGCGAGGAGGATTGGATGGCTCAAGTTCTGGATGGGCTTAAAGAATCCAAGGCAGGTAAAATTCAAGCTCCTGGCACAGTGGAGGGAGGAGACATCATCCTGGCCGGCTCGGTGGCCTTTATCGGGTGTTCAAGGAGGACAAACGCCAACGGTGTCTGTCAATTATCCGCTTTATTGAAGAGGATGGGCTACAAAATAAGAACAGCAAATATTCTACCCCCTCATCTCCATCTGGGCGGCATCATGAGCCTGGTGGGGTCTCGACACATTCTCTGCTCGAAGCGCTTATTCGACAAGAAATTCTTAAGGGGCTTTGACCTGATCGAAGTGGATGATCAGACCTTTATCAGCGGCAACGTGATCTGTCTGGGGGAGCGTGAACTGATAGCAGAAGCCTCCAACACTGCAGCCATCGAAGCCCTGGATAAAAGGGGATTCAAGGTCAATACGTTAGACCTCTCTGAATTTGTCAAGGGACAGGGCGGGCCAAGCTGTCTGGTTCTTCCTGTGGAAAGGATCGAATAATAACCTTTCTCATTTCAGAGGGCCTACGGCCTCCTCCACTGCCTCCAGAATTTCGCCTGATTGGACTACCTCTTTCATCCTGTTTATATCATCGTAAAGAGGGCGGTCCTCGTCCAGGAAATCCACATATTTGCGGATAACTTCATAGACGGCCAGCACGCCCTTGCTCGGCTTGAGGGGTTTACGGAGATCAATAGCTTGGGCACCAGCAATCATTTCGATCCCCAGCACGGCCTGGGCGTTATCGATGATCTGCTGGGCTTTAAGAGCGGAAGTCATGCCCATGCTGACAAAGTCTTCCTGGTCGGCTGCAGCAGGTATGGACCCCGTGGCCGCAGGATGAGAGAGGATTCTGTTCTCGCATATCAGGGCGCCTGCCGTGTACTGGGAAAGCATCAGTCCGGAGAACATCCCGGCTCCCCTGGTCAGGAAGGCGGGAAGACCCATGCTCAGATGAGGGTTCATCAGCCTGTTTGTCCTTCTTTCAGAAAGGACACAGACCGTAGTGACAGCTATGCCCAAGAGTTCCAAGGCAAAGGCAAGAGGAGTCCCCTGAAAATTGGCTCCTGTCAAAACCAGCTTCTCATCAGGGAAAAAGGTAGGGTTGTCGGCAGCGCCATTGAGCTCGATTTCAAACATGTGGCGAGCCCATTTCCAAGCATCGCGGGCTGAGCCTATCACCTGAGGAGTGCTCCGCAGGGAATAGGCATCCTGAACTTTTTTCCCTTTCTGGGCTAGGAGCTCGCTTCCTTCTGTGATGCGCCTGATATTTTCGCTCGACTCTATGGCGCCTGGATAGCCGCGCACCTTATGAAGCCTCTCATCATAGGCCTTCATGTTGGCATTGAGAACCTCCAAAGTTATGGCCGCAGCGATCTCCGAATGTTTTATCCAGCGCTGGGCATCGCAGACTTCCAATGCTCCCAACCCGGCAATGACGTTGGAACCGTTGATGGTAGCCAACCCGTCGCGAGCTTCATAGACAATGATGGGAATTCCTGCGCGATTCATTGCTTCTTTGGCTGGAAGACGTTCTCCTTTATAAAAAGCCTCCCCTTCTCCTATGAGGACAAGGGCCATCTGGGCCATAGGAGAGAGATCACCACAAGCCCCCACAGATCCTTTCTCACACATAACAGGAGTGACCCCCTTGTTCAACATCTCCTTCAGCGTCTCCACCACCAGCACTCTCAGGCCTGAATGTCCGTGGCAATGGCAGTTGATACGGCTGAGGATGGCGGCCCGGACAACATCTTCAGGCATTGGTTTACCGTAACCGGCAGCATGGCTGTAAATCAGGTATTTCTGGTATTTTTCCACCTGATCCTGAGTCAAAACAACCTCTGAGAGCTCACCGATGCCGGTGTTGACTCCGTACATGATTTCTCTTTTTATGATTTTTTCCTCGAGAAGGTCTCGGCATTTTTGGATTCTCTTCATTGCTTCAGGATGAATGGATATCTTTTCATTCTCCCGCGCCACCTTGACCACTTTCTCTATGGTGAGTGTGTGTCCATCCAGGGATATCGTCATTTTAATACTCCTTTAGTCAGGGATGAAATAAGACATAATACTCTACAAGAACAAGTTCAAGTTGGCAAGAGGATATTGTCTCCATCCATCTCATTATCTTGGCGATGGTTTTGTTCTTTTACTCAAAAAGCTCCCTCCTCATCCAGAGATAGCCCAGGCTGAAGAAAGCGAAGAGCAGACAGGGTCCGACGATGTTGATCCGGCTGAGTTTAGTGATACCAAGAACCAGGAGTGAGTCGAAAATCCACATCCCCATGCTTACCATAGTAGCCACAAACCCGTATTTGCGGAGTCTCAACAGGCCAAAAGCCCCTATGTATAAAAAAAGAGAGAGGACGATATCTGGGAGGGCAAATGCATTATAGACATCTATGTCCACAGGCATGGTGGGAGGAAAAGCCTTTCCGAGGAGACGGGCCAGCCAGAAAATGTCTGTGGCCACAGCCACGAAAAACATGATCACCGAGATGACGATCACTCCCAGCGGCACCTTCTTCATCGGCGTCAGACCTAGAAAACTTGAGATTTTTGGTGTTTATTGATCATTGATTTTATCATCTCTTGAAAAATAATCAAACTCCTCTGGGCCTGACGTAAGCATTTCCCAAACCGCGGTGAGTGAAGACATTTCATCCAGTTAGGTAAAGAGGCAGCGGTTGCTGCTCATCCGAAGCCCATGGTGGAGGGTGTGTGTGGGAGGGTCTTGGCAAGGATGGGAACCGGCGCTTTGACTAATTATATCCTTATCATCGACTATTACGGAAATGGCTTCCGAGCTTGACCCTGATTTGACTATAAATTTACTCTAAATTTGCGGTTGACATCTTTTTTTTAGCTATATATAAGTAGACTCATCACTTCGCAAACTTGAATAAAAATGAACTGGAGGTAAGCATATGGTCAAGGAAATGAAAAAGATCATGGTCACCGGCTCGGTGGGCCAGATCGGATCAGAATTAACCATGGCCCTCAGAGAAAAATACGGCAGTGACAACGTTCTGGCTACAGGACACAGGACAAAACCAAAGCCTGAACTCAGGGATTCAGGACCTTTCGAATTCATCAACGTCACCAAAAGAGAGACCATCGAAGAGGTGGTCAAAAGATATGATGTCGATACCATCTATCACCTCTCGGCCATCCTATCCGCCGTAGGGGAGAAAAGTCCTCGGCTCGCCTGGGATGTCAACATGAACGGAACCTATAACATCCTGGAAGTAGCCCTGGAACATGAGATGACCAGAGTCTTTGTCCCCAGCTCTATTGCCGCTTTCGGACCAGAAACTCCTTTGGATAACACACCCCAAGAGACCATCTTGCGGCCCAAGACCATGTACGGTGTGACCAAGGTTGCAGGAGAGCTTCTCTGCGACTATTATGTCAAGCGTTTCGGCCTTGACGTACGGGGATGTCGTTATCCAGGAATCATCAGTTATGAAACACTTCCCGGCGGCGGAACTACCGATTATGCTGTGGCTATCTTTTTTGAGGCAGTTAAGTACAAAAAGTACACCTGCTTTGTCCGGGAGGACACCATGCTTCCCATGATGTACATGCCCGACTGTATCAAGGCAGCCATAGACCTGATGGAGGCGGATTTTTCATGGCTGAGGCATCACTCCGACTTCAATGTGACAGGAATGAGCTTCACAGCCGGTGAACTGGCGGCCGAGATCAAGAAGCATATCCCCGAATTTGTCTGCGCGTACAAGCCTGACTTCCGCCAGGAAATTGCTGATTCCTGGCCCAATTCCCTGGATGATTCTGCGGCTCGAGAAGAATGGGACTGGCAGCCGAACTATGACCTGGTTGCCATGACCAAGGATATGCTGGAAGTGCTCAGCAAACGCAATACCGAAGGAAAACTCGACTACTAGGCTCAGGCAGTTTTATACAATTCCGAGGCTTATTTTTTCCCAAAAACTCTGCCCAAATAGGGAGGAAGGGCAAAGGCAGCATTGTGGACATCAGGGCTGTAGTATTTAAGACCTAGAGGAGGCTCCCTCTTAGCGGAGAGAGGTTCTACCTGTTGGGACAGAAAGACAAAGCACCAGCATCCCCCGGGATAAGTAGGTACTGGAGCAAAGTAAAAACGGACGAATTTAAACAATTTTTTCAGGGAAGAGTTCTTGGCAGCGATGGAATCCAGATGATAGAAGGGAGATCCCACCTGAGCGGCCACAATCCCATCAGGAATAATGCATGATTTTAATCCCCTGAAAAAATCATCCCCATGGAGGGAGAGTGAAGGCCCCACAGGATCGGAAGAGTCCACAAGCACTACATCGAACAGCCTATCTGTTTTCTTTAGGAATTCCCGGCCATCAGCGAAAAAAAGCTTTACTCTCTTATCTTCAAGAGAAGGAGAAAGCCAGGGAAAAAACGTCTTGGAAACCTCAACCACCAGAGGATCGATCTCCACCAAGAAAACCTCTTTCACCGGATAACGAAGGACTTCCTTCAGACTTCCCCCATCACCACCTCCGATAATGAGCACATGCTCAGGAGAAGGATGGGAGATCAAGGCAGGATGAACCAGCATTTCGTGATAGAAGAATTCGTCTTTTTCTGAAGTCTGGACGAGTCCATCCAGGATGAGGATCTTTCCAAATAGTTCATTCTCAAAGACCTCAATTTTTTGAAAATCTGATTTCTTGCGGTAAAGGACCTTGCTTTTCTTAAGAAAAATGCCCGATGAGAGAGAATGATACTCTTTGAATTCGGCCTCTTTCCTGCCCGGGACTTTCTCTGAGGTGTTCATAATTTCCAGATAAAGGGTTCAGAATCGGTCAAGATCTTTCCCCTCTTCAGCCCTTCAGCTAGGTAGAGCGGCAGGGCAAAAAAAACTTTATGGAGGGGAGGATGAAAAAACTTGAGGTTTTGCACTTTCCTTTTCTCTAATCTTAGAAGGATCTCTTCCTCACTTAAACTGAGGGGATCTTCTTTCTTGGATGCCAGGACAAAGCCCCAAGGAAGGCCGAAGGAAAAAATAAAGCTCCAGTAGGGTCGAACAAGAGGAAAAATCTCGTGGAGTGTCCGGACGCAGGAGGCAAAAAATTCATGATAGATGGGATCTGCGCTCCCTGCTTGGAGAACAAAAAGACCATCCTCCTCCAGAGTCTGATAAATGTGGCTGAAGAATTCCTTGGTAAAAAGGTAGAGGGAAGGTCCTTCTTTGATGGGTTCGGTCAGATCCGAAACCACTACGTCAAACTTTTTATCCGTGCTTTCGATGTAGTGGCGGGCATCATCAAAGACCAAACGGGTTTTCTGATGAGTAAAAGCTCCCTGAGACCACTCGGGCAGATATTTTTGACAAAGCCTGACCAGCTCCTCATCAATATCCACCATAATCGTCCTTTCCACTGACTGGTGTCTGAGAACTTCCCTCAAAGTGGCCCCCTCACCGCCTCCAATGATCAGCACTTTTTTGGGGGAGGGATGGGTGATGAGTGCAGGATGGATCAGAGATTCATGATAGATACTCTCGTCAATTTGAGCGGATTGAATCTTCTTATCCAGGAAAAGAACTTTACCTAAGAATGAATTGGAGAAGATCTGGACGAACTGATACTTGGTCTTCCCCTGATAGAGAAGCTTCTCAACTCTTATGCCTTTGACCACATTCTTTGTAAAGAGCTCGAAAAAATAGAGACCTTCTTCCACCATGGCCAAGATTATAGCATGTAAAAAAGGGCCCGGCTACTTTTTTCAAGTTGCTTGTCCCCTTTTTTTTTGGTAAAGTTTAAAAACTCAAAAGGAGGTATGAGATGTACGGCAAGATAAAAAAAGATCTTCAAAAAGAAATTCAATCCATCCGCGATGCCGGCTTGTACAAGGACGAAAGAATCATCATGACTCCTCAAGGAGCGGAGATCGAAGTCAAAGGCGGGCGTCAAGTCCTGAATTTCTGCGCCAATAACTATTTGGGTCTATCCAGTCATCCCAAAGTCATCGAAGCAGCCCATAAGACACTCGACGAATGGGGATACGGTATGAGCTCGGTTCGCTTCATCTGCGGAACCCAAGATATTCATAAGATTCTTGAGCAGAAAATCAGCCAATTTCTCCAGACAGAGGATACCATCCTCTTTGCAGCCTGCTTCGATGCCAACGGTGGAACATTCGAGCCCATCCTGGGAGCAGAAGATGTCATCATCACCGACCAGCTCAACCACGCTTCCGTCATCGACGGAATCCGCCTCTGCAAAGCCCAACGCTTCATCTTCAAACACGCTGACATGGCTGACCTGGAAGAAAGGCTTAAGGAAACCCAGAATGCCCGTTATCGACTGGTTGCCACTGACGGTGTCTTTTCCATGGACGGAGATATCGCCAAGCTGGACGAAATCTGTGAGCTGACCGACAAATACGACGCCCTGGTCATGATCGACGATGCCCATTCCACCGGCTTTCTCGGGAAGACGGGACGGGGAACACCCGAATACAGAGGAGTGATGGGCAGAGTGGACATCATCACCGGCACTCTGGGCAAAGCCCTAGGAGGAGCATCTGGCGGATTCATCTCCGGAAAAAAGGAGTTTATTGAAATCTACAGGCAACGCTCAAGGCCTTACCTTTTCAGCAACACTCTGGCTCCGGCTGTTGTGGGCGCATCCATCGCTGTCTTTGACTTGCTCTCGGAGACAACAGAACTCAGGGACAAACTGGAATGGAACACCAAGTACTTTAGAGAAAAGATGACAGAAGCCGGATTCGATATCACGCCCGGAATCCATCCTATCGTACCTATCATGCTCGGTAAATTCGAAAATGATGCCAAGCTCTCGCAGAATATGGCCCGGGACCTTCTCGATGAGGGCATCTACGTTATCGGATTCTATTATCCTGTAGTCCCCCGCGGTCAGGCAAGAATAAGAGTTCAGCTCTCCGCGGCCCACGATAAAGAGCATCTGGATAGAGCCATTGGAGCTTTCACCAAGATCGGAAAGAAATACAACGTCATCCAATGAAAATCGAGGCGCAGGCCTCACAAAACACAGAGAAAAGTGCTGCCCTAGAGTAAAGAGAGGGAACCTTAGCCATACATCCAAAACGGAGAGCTTCACCGAGGCCAACTAAGTCGATATTTAGGGAAAAGCTCTAAAAAGCAAAGCTTCATCTCACTTTATAGCGAGCGGGATCCCCCGCTGAGGACGTTTTCCTTCACCCAGCCTTTTGATCTGCGTCGGGACTCTTTTCCTCTTCTTCCTTGACCTTCTCCATGGTGATCCCTGTATAGCCATAAAATATGGAGACCAGCGGATTGGACAGATTCAGGAAGGCATAAGGGAGATAAACAAGAGGGCTGATTCCTAGAGTGGCGTGCATGAAAGCACCACAGCTATTCCAGGGAATCAGGGGAGAAGAGAGGGTGCCCGAGTCTTCCAGACATCGGGAGAGGTTTTTGGGATGAAGCTTGTGTGCATCGAAAGCATTTTTGTACATCCTTCCAGGGATTACAATGGACATATACTGGTCTGATGCAATTGCGTTCATCCCGATGCAGCTGAAAATTGTGATCGCCACTAAAGAGCCGGTGCGCTTGACTCTCTTGAGCAAAGACTTGGCTAAGACCTCAAGCATCCCCGTCCGCTCCATGATACCTCCGAAGGAGAGGGCACAGATAATAAGCGCCACCGTCTCCATCATGCTCAAAAGACCGCCTCTGGTTAGCAGATTATCCACCGTGGGCACTCCTGTCTTTGAGACAAAGCCAGAGTGGGCAGCCTCTATCACCTTGGCCAGAGAGCTGGATTGGGTGATCATGGCAAAAATCCCACCTAAAGCTGTTCCTCCTAACAATGCAGGAAGTGGAGGAACCTTCTTGACCACCATGATGATGACTACCACTGGAGGAAGCAGAAGAACGGGGTGGATGAAAAAATGGGCGTTTACGGTAGTGAGTATGGTCTCGATGTTCTGGGCTCTCAGCACGCCTCCTGAAAACTTGATCCCTAACAACCCGTAGAGGATGAGGGAGAGAACATATCCCGGGGCTGTGGTGTAAACCATATGCCTGATGTGAGAAAAAATATCGGTCCCTGCGACTGCTGGAGCAAGGTTGGTGGTATCGGAAAGCGGTGACATCTTGTCCCCGAAATAAGCCCCTGAAATGATGGCTCCTGCCACCATAGCTGCCGGAATCCCCAGCCCTTGGCCAACACCTACGAGAGCCACTCCCACAGTTCCTGCCGTTGACCAGGAGGATCCTGTTCCCAGGGAAACAATCGAACAGATAATGAGGGTGGCTATAAGAAAAATCGCTGGGGAAAGAATCTTTAAGCCATAACAGATCATGGAGGGAACAACCCCTCCCAAAATCCAGGTGCCGATCATGGTTCCCACCACCATCAATATCAGGATAGCGCCCATAGCAAGGGTTATGCCATTAACCATCCCCTCATGGATTTCTGCCCAGGGATGCTTCTGGATGACCGCCACCATCGCAGCCACTGCTGCTGCAGAGATCAAGGGAATATGGGGAGGCAACTTGAAAACTACGATGGTAAAGAAAAGAGCAACAATGAGGAAAACAACAGGAATCAGGGCAATTCCAAGGCTGATTCTTTTCTTTTTGCCTTTCACCTTTCCTCTTTAGGGACAAAGACAAAAAATTTTACTCAAACAGATAGCAAAAAGCAAATGAGGAAGAGCAAACTTCCTCTTCCCGCAATGAGTAATTGTCATTAAAACTTTATGCCGAGATTGTTGATCTCCAGAAAACTTTGATTGTGCTTCTAGAAGGCCGTCCTCTTTTGCGATGAAGTCATGGTTAAAGAAATCACCCCTTTGATCACCTGAAGAGGCGATTGAATATAAAAAAAACCTTGTTTAATATATTTTAATTATAATGAGAGTTAGGAAAGCATTTATCAAAGCATTGTTTCTCATCCTATCCGTAGGGATCATCCCCCTCCTCTCTTTGACTCTGCCTGCCTATGACCCTGTGGTTAAGTTTCAGCGGATCACAATAGAAAACGGCCTCTCACAAAGCTCAATCTTTTGTATCCTTCAGGATAGAAGAGGATTTATGTGGTTTGGCACAGAGGATGGACTGAATAAATATGACGGATACAGATTCAAAATCTATAGAAACAATCCCGAAAACCCGAACAGCATAAATTACAATAACATTAAAGCAATCCATGAGGATCACTCGGGTATTCTCTGGATTGGCACCTATGGCGGCGGGCTCAATAGATTTGACCGGGAGAAAGAACAGTTTGACCACTATCAAACCGACCCCAAAGATTCCCACAGCCTGAGTAACAACTTTATCAACGCCATCTGCGAGGACAGCTCCGGTACCCTCTGGATCGGTACCGAAAACGGCCTCAACATGCTCATCCCAACAGCGAATGAGGAATCCCCGGCAACCTTCATAACATATAATGCCGATCCCAGTTTCCCTTACGGCTTGAGCGCTGACAGAATCAAGTCCATATATGAAGATAGCTCTGGTGTCCTTTGGATCGGCACCTATGGCGGCGGGCTCAATAGATTTGACCGGGAGAAAGAACAGTTTGACCACTATCAAACCGACCCCAAAGATTCCCACAGCCTGAGTAACAACTTTATCAACGCCATCTGCGAGGACAGCTCCGGTACCCTCTGGATCGGCACCGAAAACGGCCTCAACATGCTCATCCGGAGCAAAAGCGGAGAATCGGCGTCATCCTTCGCTCATTTTCAAGGCGACCCAGATGATCCCTCGAGCTTGAGTGACAAATCTGTCAATGCCATCTACAAAGACCGAGCAGGCAACCTCTGGATAGGGACAAAAAATGGGCTCAACAAGCTGGTCAGGATTGAAAAGGATGGTTCCTCTCCGATTTTCGTTCAATTCAAAAACGACCCTAACGATCCCAACAGTCTAGGTTACAATGAGGTTTTTTCAATCAATGAAGACCGAGCAGGAGTTCTCTGGGTCGGGACTCATGCAGGATTGAACAAGATCGACCAGGAGAGAAAGTCATTTCTGCTTTACCGATCCAAGCCCAACGATCCTCACAGCCTGAGCCATAATTATGTCTATTCTATTTGGGAAGACAAATCCGGTGTGCTCTGGATTGGAACTCAAGGAGGAGGACTCAATAAATTTGATCGGCAAAAGGGACAATTCATTCATTACCGCGCTGATCCCAGTGATCCCAACAGCCTGAGCAGCGGCTGGATCAGGACAATCTATGAGGACAGCTCAGGCACCCTCTGGGTAGGGACTCTGGACGGTCTCAACAAACTCGTCTCAAGCAAAAAGGAAGGCTCTCCTCCTGTTTTCATTCATTATAAGGCCGACCCTGACAGGCTCGATAGTCTGAGTAACAACGTCATCAGGACTATCATTGAAGACCATAGGGGGATGCTCTGGGTTGGGACAGAAGACGGATTGAACAGATTTGACAAAGAAAGGGAAAAGTTTACTCGATATCGAAATGATCCCGACAATCCCCACAGCCTCAGTAACAACTTTATCTACTCAGTCTGCGAGGACAGCTCAGGCACCCTCTGGGTAGGGACTCTGGACGGTCTCAACAAACTCGTCTCAAGCAAAAAGGAAGGCTCTCCTCCTGTTTTCATTCATTATAAAGCCGAGCCCAATAATCCCTCCTCTATAAGCAACAGCGAGGTCTTATCCATCTATGAAGACCGATCAGGC
>Ga0315551_10000449_pt1 | contig 32754 bp, 30 predicted proteins | sample SalMarSW160290MG_FD_203678 | JGI IMG/M metagenome (GOLD analysis project Ga0315551, IMG submission 203678) | Salt marsh sediment microbial communities from the Plum Island Ecosystem LTER, Massachusetts, United States - Salt Marsh Sediment SW1602-90 ...
GCAGCTCGAGGCCAACCTGCGCAACGCACAGCGCTCCACTAAATCAGGCGATGCCTGCGGCCCCCGGACTCCCGCAGAAGAGTAGGTCAGGTCCCTTGCGGACCTGACAGATGTTATCCGATTTTCTGTCAGGAGCACAAGGCTCCTGACCTACTTAACTACTTAACTGCAAGAGCACCGTTGCCTTTCCCACACTAACACCTCGAAGACACCGCCTATCGACCAAAATTAAAAAATTACCAAACAAACCCATTTCGTTGGCGCCTCTGCGCATTGTACCTTGTTAGGCAAGCCACGTATTTGTTCCACAGCGATTCTTCCCCTCTTCAGAGGGGTGCCCAAAGGGCGGGGTGTGTCTTCCACGTGTCATAAACACACCCCTCAGTCCCCTCTCAAGAGGGGACTTTGTCTCGGACCTGTAGTAAGATAGAAGAGGAGGTCAGGTCCCTTGCGAAGCTAACACTTATTTGGCATACTCCGTCGCGCGGCTTTCTCTGACCACCGTCACTTTAATCTGTCCCGGATACTGCATCTCTCTTTCAATCTTGGCGGCAATATCGCTGGCTAAAATAGAACTGGCCAGATCATCAAGGACCTTGTGCTCAACGATTACTCTGATCTCGCGTCCGGCTTGAATAGCATACGCCTTAGAAACGCCTTTGAAACTGTCGGCCAGTTCCTCCAATTGCTGCAACCGCTTGACATACGCTTCCAGAGGCTCCCGTCTGGCTCCAGGACGGGCGCCGGAGACAGCATCGGCGGCTTGAACCAGAACAGGGTACGGTCCGATCATCGGCACGTCACCATGGTGCGATTCAATGGCATTGATGACGTCATCGCTCTCTTTGAAACGGCGCATGAAATCAGCGCCGATCTGTGTATGGGTTCCTTCGGTTTCACGATCAATGGCCTTGCCGATGTCGTGCAACAGTCCACACCGTTTGGCCAAGACAGGATCAAGCTCAAGTTCGGCGGCCATCAACCCGGCCAGCATCGCCACTTCCTTAGAGTGGGCCAGAACATTCTGTCCGTACGAGGTGCGGAAATGAAGCTTGCCCAGTATCTTCAACACGTCTGGGTGCAGACCGTGAACGCCAAGTTCAAAACAGGCTTGCTCGCCAGCCTCACGAATGATCACTTCCATTTCCTTTTGGGACTTTTCCACTATCTCCTCGATTCGGGTGGGATGAATCCGTCCATCTACAATCAACTTTTCCAGAGCCATTCGAGCTACTTCACGGCGGACGGGATCGTAGCCCGACAGAATGACCGCTTCGGGAGTATCATCCACGATCACATCAATACCTGTGGCGGTTTCAAAGGCTCGGATATTTCTCCCCTCCCGTCCGATAATGCGTCCTTTCATCTCGTCGTTGGGAAGATTCACCACCGAGACGGTCGTTTCAATAGTATGGTCGGCGGCACAGCGGTAGATAGCGGACAGAATAACCTCTTTAGCCTCTTTGTCCGCCTCCCGTTCAGCTTTGTCACGTATCTCTTTGATATAAGCGGCCGCCTCTACCTTGGCCACCTCAACCATGTTGTTCATAAGCTGCTTCTTGGCTTCCTCAGGGGTCATCTGCGCAATCTTCTGCAGTTTCTCATTCTCTCTGTTGATGATTTCTTCCAACTCAGTTTCCCTCAGAGAAATCCTCTTCTCGTGTGTCTTTAAGGTCGTTTCCCGATGGCTTATCTCCTGCTCACGGGCTTGCAGAAAATCCATCTTTTTTTCCATCGAGGCCTGGCGTTCCCCCAGCTTTTTTTCGCCGACCTCTAATTCCCGATGCCGGTGTTCGGCCTCCCGCTCAACATCTCCTTTTAGCTTTAACCATTTTTCACGTGCTTCTAAGGCCGCCTCTTTTTTCTTAATTTCCGTTTCTTTTTTTGCTTCGTTGAGCAGCCGCTTGGCTTCCTCGGCAGCGCCACGCAGCCTTTTGCCAGAGAGGCGACGCGCCAGATGCCAGGAGAGGAAAAAAGACACCAAGCCGACAACAAGCGCTATGGCAAGAAACAAGATTGTTTCGTTCATTATTTCCTCCCATCCGGTCAATAATACCGGATGTTCAATGATGCCAGAGTTCAAAGTTATGGGATGAGAAAATACAGGACTTAGGGCAGAATACAGGTCAGGAAATGACAGTGGCGCCCTCAAGGGCGTCATTTAGGCGGGCAAGGATACTATCCAGCGTAGGATCAACATCTCGTTCAGCCACGTCCAGCCGTTCTGATTTCTCAATCAATTCGGAAGCTATCGACATGGCTGCCAGGATCGCTACCTTATCTCGACCTGGCACGCGGCTGGATTGTGCCGCTTCCCTCATTCTGGAATCGACATAATCAGCCACCTTAGAGATATGAGCTGGATCAGTCACTCCAGTGATGGGGTACTCCTCACCAAATATATTTACGACAACCTTGTTTTCTACCATGGTATCAGATACCCATGCAAGGGACAAATACCAAAAAAACTGTATTTCTTATCCCGCTAAATATCAATAACTTATACTAACAAAGCTGCTGCCTGTCAAGAAAAAACTTATTGTTGTAATGTTTCCAGTTCTTTCAGGCGACCTAAGACTGCTGTCAGTTTGGTCCTTATGGTCTCAGATCGATCGGCTTTCCCCAGCTTTAACTCATTGATTTCCTTTTGAATATGAGCCAATTCGGCTTTAAGATTTGCATTTTCTTCTTTGAGCGAAGCGTTTTCTTGTTTCGATTCATCCCAAAGGTCCAATACCTTCTCAACTTTCTCAGCCAACAGCTCAATCTTGCTCCCCATAATTATCTATCCCTTATTTCAGCGTCATAACCCTGTTTTAAGGCATCAATCACTTTCTGCTGCAAGGCATCAACTTCCTCGCTTGACAGGCTGCCTTGGCGCGATCTATAACTGATAGAAATGGCAATCGATTTTTTCCCTGGTTCGATCTGCATGCCAGTATACAGGTCAAATATACGCACCGATTCAGCCAGCTCGCCAGCCGTCCGCTTAATAATATTCACCAGATCACCGGATAGAACATCTTGGTTCACCACAATGGCGAGGTCACGCGGCGCTGCGGGGTAAAGAGGCAGCGGGGTAAACTCTCGCTGAGATTGGCTCCTCGGAATCAAACGTTCCACCTCTATTTCTGCCACATAGACCGGCTGCTTGATATCGAGTCTGCTTAGCACAGACGAGGCAACCTTCCCAACAACACCCATTGGCTGACCATCCAACAACAACTTGAAAGAGATGTCCTCCTCAAGAAATGAGACTTCGGCAGGTTCAAAACTGACCTGTGGCCAGTCGAACTGTTCGTTGAGCTGTTCAATTGCGCCGGAGAGGTCATAGAAGTCAAGCGGGCGAGGCTGCTCACGCCAGCCGTTGGAGGTCGAGCCGGTCACAGCCAGAAGGATTCTCTTTTCCTCTCGCCAGATACCGGTATTATCCGGGGGGAAATACGCCTTGCCAATCTCAAAAATCTGCAGATCCAGATTGCGATGCGAAATGTTGTGGTTGATTATCGTCAACGCCGTCGGCACAAGAGAATTGCGCATGATGTTGAGGTCTTCTGAGATAGGGTTGACGATACGCAGTTGAGAGACTCCGGGATTAAAGAGCTTTGCCAGGCGGCTGTCCGCCAATCCGTGACAGAGTATCTCATTGAAACCGGCGCCCGTCAGAACCCTTCTCACCTCATCAGCGAAGATATCCTCAACATGAGTAGGGGTGAACAGGGGACCAATATTCGCTATCGCATCCGGTATTGAGTCATATCCTTCAATGCGGGCAATCTCTTCGATTAGATCAATCTCCCGCGTGACGTCCGGGCGGAACGTCGGAATCGTCACCTTGAGCTGACCTGAATCCTCAACTGTAAACTCCAAATCAGTGAAGATTTGCTTCATTCGGCTTTCAGGGATATCGGTGCCAAGTACATAGTTGCAGCGCCGGGGACGAAAGCTTATCGTCACCGGCTCAATCTTTTGTGGATAGCAATCAACGATCCCCTTAAGCACCTCACCTCCGCATATTTGCTGTAAAAGATACGCCGCTCGATTGACAGCGTACAGTACGCCGTTAGGGTCCGCCCCTTTTTCGAAGCGCATCGACGACTCAGTCACAATGCCGAGCCTTTTACGGCCTTTGCGAATGACTGATGGGTTGAAATAGGCTGCCTCTAACAAGAGGTTGGTAGTACTCTCATCAACTTCAGAATCCAGACCGCCCATGACGCCACCTACCGCAACGGGTACTTTCCCGTTAGTAATAAGCAAAACATCAGGAGATAACTCGTGCTCTTTGCCGTCCAGCGTGGTGAATTTCTCTCGCTCACAGGCTCTGCGTACTACAACTTCATTAGAGCCGAAACGTTCCAGGTCAAAGGCGTGGAGCGGATGGCCGGTTTCAAGCATGACCAGATTGGTGACGTCAACGACATTCGAGATGGGTCTGATACCCGACATCAACAGCTTTTTCTTTATCCACCACGGTGAGGGAGCAATTTTAACGTTTCTGATGATACGGGCGGCATACCGTGGGCAGCCATGGGTGTCTTCGGTTGAGACTCTTATCTGATCTGAAGCTCTCTTTGATGATTCGGTCAGACTGAACTGAGGTTTGCGCACCTTTGTCGATGCCAGGGCGGCCATATCACGAGCAATACCTATAGCCGACATCGAATCGGCACGATTGGGGGTCAATTCGAAAGTGAGAATATAATCATCGTAGTCAAGATACTCTGCCAGGGGTTTTCCGACAGGCGCATCATCTTCAAGGACCATGATGCCGGAATGATCCTCAGAGATATCCAGCTCCCGTTCCGAGCAGATCATCGCCGATGACTCCACATTGCGAATTCTAACCTTTTTCATTTCGAAATCATCAGCCAGCTTGGCTCCTATAAGAGCCACAGGAACCTTTTGCCCCGTTGCTACATTCGGAGCGCCGCACACACTGTCCAGAACTTCGGAGCCGATATCTACCCGCGCCAGTTGTATCTTCGATGCCCCCTCTATCGGCATCAGTTCCACCACCTTGCCGACTACGACCCAGTTCATGTACCGTGCGGTCGGCTCTACGTCTTCACACGCCGTACCGCACAGAGTGAGCCGACGCTCAGTCTCTTCGACCGACCAATCCAGATCGGTCAGTTCTTTGAGCCAGTTGTACGATATCTTCATAGCTACACAAACTGCCTCAAAAAGCGGATGTCATTGTTAAAAAAGAGCCTGATATCGTTTATCTTGTACTTCAGCATGGCGATCCGCTCCACTCCGATACCAAAGGCATAACCGGTGTACTTCTCGGGGTCGTGCCCGGCCTTTTCCAGCACCGCCGGGTCAATCATACCGCAGCCGAGAATCTCTAGCCAGCCGGTATACTTACAAAGCTGACACCCCTTCCCTCTGCAAAGAAAGCACTGAATGTCGACTTCTGCCGAGGGTTCAGTGAAGGGAAAATAAGAGGGGCGAAACTGCAACTTCAGCCCTTCTCCAAAGAATGCCCGGCAAAACGCCACCAGAGCCCCTTTGAGGTCCCCCATCGTGACGCCCTCGTCAACCAAAAAACCATCTACCTGGTGGAAGGAGACATGGGCGCGGCTCGAAATCGCCTCATGTCGGAAGCACCGTCCGGGCATTATTATTTTCATCGGAGGTTTTCTTTTTTCCAGCTCACGCGCCTGCACCGGGGTGGTATGCGTTCTCAGAAGCCTGCCGCCCTCGACAAAGAAAGTGTCCATCGTATCACGGGCGGGATGGTCGGGTTCAAAATTAAGAGCTTCGAAATTATAATAATCCGTTTCCACGTCTTGGCCGTACGCCGCCTCAAAACCCATGCCATAAAAGGTATGGCACATTTCATGTATAACCTGGTTGAGAATATGTACCACACCGATCCGCTGAGGGGTGCCAGGAAGGGTGGGATCAAAAATGGCTTGCCGTTTGGGAGGGGCAAGGCGCTGTTGAGCTTCCCCCAGTTGTTGTTCAATCACTATTCGGCATTGGTTAGCCGCTGCCCCGGCTGCCTTGCGCTCTTCGAGTGTAAGGTCTTTAAGGCCCTTGAGAATGGACGTAACCGATCCCTTGCGCCCCAGATATCTTACCCGGAGGGCATCGAGCGAAGCCAGCGAATCGGCCTGACCGATCTGCTGCAGAGCTTCTTCTTTGATCTGCGCAACGTCATCAAGAAGCGACATGTGAGATACAATTAAGAGTTATCTTCCCGCAGCTATCTTGGCCAGGTTCTGGAACGTGGCCATGTCACGGGCAGCAATATCCGCCAGCGTCTTGCGGTCGAGATTGACTCCTGCTTGTTTGAGCCCCGCCATAAAACTCGAATAGTTGGTGCCGCACATTCTGGCCGCAGCCGAGATACGGGTAATCCATAGGGAACGGAATACGCGCTTCTTGTTGCGGCGATCCCGGTAGGCATATTTCAAACCTTTCCGGACCGTTTCCAGGGCTGTTCGATACAACTTCCGGCGGGCATTGTAGTTGCCCTTGGCCTGCTTTAGCACTTTTTTATGACGCTGTTTAGCAGCAACACTATTTTTAACACGGGGCATTGATCTGAATCTCCTGTTACAATTCCACCCTTTGAGCTAGTACGGCAGCAACCGCTCCACTCTCTTAATATCAGCCTTCGAAACATGAGTCGTTTTGCGCAACTGCCGCTTACGCTTGGGACTCATTTTGGTCAGGATATGTGTTTTGTTCGCTTTATACCGTTTAATCTTACCGCTGGCCGTCTTCTTGAACCGTTTGGCGGCTCCACGATGGGTTTTCATCTTGGGCATTGGCTAACCTCTAGTACTAATTCATACACATTATCTACTCAGACTCCACAGAAGCTACCTGCGACCTGTCTGGTTTTTGTTCCGTCTTTTGATCGACCTTGGCCTTTTTAGCCTTCTTGATGACCCCCGGCTTGGGAGCCAGAACCATCGTCATGTTTCGCCCGTCAAGCTTACGAGCTACTTCAACGACTGAAACGTCGGATAACTCCTGAGCAACCCGATCGAGAATCTTACCACCAAATTCGGTATAGGCCATCTCGCGTCCACGAAACATAACGAACACCTTTACCTTACTGCCGGACTCGACGAACTCCCGCACATGTCTTGTTTTAAACTGAAAGTCATGATCGTCTATTTTAGGCCGGTAGCGCATTTCCTTCATCTGGAAGGTATGCTGCTTCTTCTTGGCCGCTCTGTCTTTCTTGGAAAGCTCGTATTTGAACTTCCCGTAATCAAGAATGCGACACACTGGCGGGCGACTGTTCGGAGCAACTTCAACCAGATCCAAGCCGACATTATTGGCTCTTTGCAAGGCCTCCTTGATCGGCAAAATACCGATCTGCTCGCCATTCGGCCCAATCAGTCTGACGGGCGAGACTCGTATCTGGTTGTTGATCCGTAAATCCTTGCTACCTATGAAATCCTCCTCTTAGTGCATTTGTTTGCTATTCTTAAGACCCTTACTTTCAATTTCAGACTTGAGCAGCATTATTGATTCCTCAAGCGTCTTGGTTCCCAGATCTCCCAGGCCATGCTTCCTCATCGACACTGACCGTGACTGAACTTCCTTTGCACCGACAATAAACATATACGGCACCTTTTGCAATTCGGCGTCGCGAATCTTAGCGCCGATTTTTTCAGATCGGTCATCAAGCACAGCTCGAATTCTCTGTTCTCTCAACTTCGCGACAATATCCCTTCCGTATTCATTAAAATCGTCAGTGATCGGGAGAACCTTCACTTGCACCGGAGCCAACCATAGCGGGAAATTACCGGCATAATGTTCAATCAGCAGGCCAAAAAAACGTTCGATTGACCCCAGTAACGCCCGGTGAATCATGAAGGGCCGTTTATGCTGACCATCTGCATCAATATAATACAGGTTAAACCGCTCTGGCAAGGAAAAATCGAATTGAATGGTCGAACACTGTTGTTTTCGCTTAAGAGCATCTTTTATATTTATATCGATTTTGGGGCCGTAAAAGGCTCCCTCTCCTTCATCAATTTGGTAGGGCAACCCAGCCTTCTCCAAAGCCACACGCAAACCATCTTCAGCCCTTCGCCAGCTTTCTTCATCGCCGATTGACTTCTCTGGTCTCGTCGAGAGAGAAATAGCATAGTCGGTGAAACCGAAGGACTTCAAAATGTGGACACAAAAGCCAAGAAGCCAGACCAGCTCATCTTCCATCTTGTCTTGTGTCACGAAGTGGTGGGCGTCATCCTGAGTGAAGCCGCGTACGCGCAGCAACCCCTGAAGAACCCCCGCTCGCTCGTAACGATATACCGTGCCAAGCTCTGCCCAGCGGAGTGGCAAATCGCGGTATGACCAGAGGCGTGATTTGTACATATAGATATGAAAGGGGCAGTTCATCGGCTTAAGCAGGTATTGCCGTTGGTCAACCTCCATTGGGCCGTACATGTACTCGTTGTAGAAGTCGGTATGACCGCTCTGGTCCCACAACTCACGGTGAGCCAGATGGGGACTGAAAACCAAGTCATATCCATACTTGAGGTGCTCTTCACGCCAGAAGTTCTCGATTTCATTTCGAATGCAGGCCCCTTTGGGAAGCCACAAGATTAAACCAGCTCCGACCTCCTCAGAAATGGTAAACAGTTCGAGCTGTTTTCCCAGGACGCGGTGATCTCTCTTTTTGGCCTCTTCCATGCGGCGCAGGTAGTCATCGAGCATCGCCTTTTTGGGATAGGACACCCCGTAGATACGCTGCAGCATCGGCCTATTTTCATCACCTCGCCAGTAAGCGCCGGACGTGGCGGTGAGTTTGAACGCCTTGATCATGCCGGTTCTCGGAACATGCGGGCCACGGCAGAGATCTTCAAAGCGAGAGTTCTGATAAAACGTTACGCTGTCCTCCTCAATGCCCTCAAGAATCTCAGCTTTATAAGCATTCCCCAAGGAGCGGTAATACTCAATGGCTTCCCTGCGATCTTTTACTTGGAACGAAAAGGGAGCATCTTCCTTGATAATCTCAGCCATGCGTTCTTCGATCTTTACCAGATCGTCGGGGGAAAACGGCTTCTTGACTTCAAAGTCGTAATACCAACCTTCTTCAATTGGCGGTCCAATAGCTGGCTTGGCTTCGGGGAACAGATCCACCACCGCTTGGGCCATAATGTGCGCGCTGGAATGCCAGAAGATTTCCTGACCGGCAGGGTCATCAAAGGTAATGATTTCCACCGGCGCATCTTCCGGTATGGGCGCCGTCAGATCGCGTACGAAACCGTTAACTTTCACTGCAATGGCCTCTTTTGCCAGACGCGGCGAAATGGAGCGAGCGATCTCAAGACCGGTCACTCCCGAGTCGAACCCCTTGACCGAACCGTCCGGAAACTTGATCTGAACTTGAGCCATAGTTACATCATCATTTAATTATAAAAAACGGATTGCAAGGTATTCCTAACCCTAGCAAAACCCGCTACCCAAAATGGTGGGCGATACTGGAATTGAACCAGTGACCCCTTGCATGTCAAGCAAGTACTCTAACCATCTGAGCTAATCGCCCAACCGCCAATCTGTTACAGACAAACGCACCGGATTTGCTGCAATTATAAATACTAATAATTATAACCATTAATGTCAAGGCCTATCCCGACTTTCTTTCGAGAAAAAGTGTCCAGCATAGGCAGGGAGTCACAATCACGATTTGTAGATTCCATCGGCTTAATTTTGCAATCCGAGAGCCGCCGTTGTGGAAACCGGGTTGAAGCAACCTAAGAAACTTTCTTCCAGGCGAATAACAGCCTCACCCGGAGAGCTGGGTTTGGCATTGGACTACCCATCCATGTAGCCAGGTGAACAACTCAGGTAATCCCCATCATCTGCATAAAGGTTTCAGCTTTGAGGTACTCTTCACGAAGCACCTCGCTATACTCGGCCAGGTCCTCGTCAGATACCTGCATGTATTCCCTTACCTTAGATTCGAGCGAACCGACCAGATACTCTTCATTCTCATTATAAAACGTCTTCTTAGCCAAGTAGTTACCAATATGCACTATATACACAAGGGGATCCTCCTGTTTACCTAGTTGGGGATGATGGTGAAACGCAACAGTGTCTCCCAGCTTACCGGGTAATTTCCAGTGGGCGGCAAGATAGCCCCCAATCTGGGCATGGTTATAGTCGAGTACTTGCTCTTCTATCTCGTAATCAAGATCGCTCTGATTGATCTGGCGTTCCTGCTTGAACAGCGAATATTCTTTGGGCAAAAAACACGAGATAACTATCTTGCCGATGTCATGCAGCAGCCCTGCAGAGAAAGCTGATTCAGGATCGACAAGGCCGCGCCTTCTTGCTTTCTGCGCAACAATACGACTGCACACAGCAGTGGCCAGCGAGTGCCGCCAGAACTTCTCCTGGAACTCCTGGTCAATGTTTTTCCCTTTGAACATGTCCAGCACTGAAGCAGATAGGACAAGATTCTTGATCGCCTCCAGACCAACGATAACCACCGCCTGTTTTACGGAATCAATCTCCCGCGACAGTCCGTAAAAAGCGGAATTCGTGAGTTTAAGCACTTTAACCGACATAGCCGGGTCTTCGCTGAGGACAGCGGCAACTTGTCCGGCGGAAACCTCGGGATTATTGATGACTTTTTCAATCTGATGAAAGACAATCGGTGGGGTAGGCAGATTCCTGATATTCGTCACCACCCGCTTTACTTTGTTGTCAACCGTTGCCGTATTCATACCCTAGATTTCAACTCCTTCTTGATCGTTGGAGGCTTGGCCGAGTTCTTCAGCTAGCTTTCGTGCTATCTCCCCTTTGACTTCAGCCTGTTGGTAAAAATGTGATTCAATTCGATGTCGTATCAGTTCCAGCCTTGCCTTTTGGTGATCGACTGCTTTCTCCAGCTCTGGGTCGGCATCTGCTTTCTTAAGCCCCTTATCAGCGACCTCGACGCCTGATTGACGCTGCGCTGCCGACATTTCCCTGAGAACCTTATCAGCCAATGCCGCCAGTTTAATTCTGGCTTCGTTGGATATCTCGACTCTGTCCTCAGAAGACTTTGCCCCCTTTGTTTTGGCGTTGTAACTCTTTTCTTTTTCTGCTCTATCCGGCCACGTCTGATTGTTGTTCACGGGTCCTATTTCCATTGCATCACCTTCCTTGCCATCCCATGCTTGTTGAGAAGGACTTTGCCTGTCTTGGAAAAACAAGCCGTCTACGGCGTCACGTCATTCATTGCTTCCCGTCAACAAATTGAGGTGAGGGATCAACATCACGAAGATACTGGAGTATCTTCTGGCTGTTTCTCAGCTCCCCAAGTTCCGCTTTGATGCGCTCATAGCGACCTTTCAAATAGCTCTCGCACTCGGAAACCAAGTTCATATTCTTTTTTACCAGAGTAACGATGCTGTTGACTATTCTTTTAACCTCGGGCAAGACGGCCGCCATTTTGAATGCCTGAGGGTTACGTTCTTTCAAAAGCGCAATCTTCTCTTCCGATTTCTTTATCCGAGTATGACAGCGCACTATTTCCACAAACAAATCCAGCAGGTGCTCATCACTATTATACTTAATGGAATCCCGCTGCTTGTCCAGCATGATGTATAATGACTGGTAAAACGAATATTCCTCCTTAAGGACGAATATCAACTCCTGCTCCAATTGTTTGAGTGAGTCGTAATCCATAAGACTTTCTTTATGCCAATGTTATAATCCGTTCCTTTCCGCTGGCAGGTTGTGACTGCTTTGACGGCTGTGCCGTCTTTGCAACTTGTTGCTTCAACTCGAGCCAGCCAAGGCGGACGTTATCCAATATAGTAATGTTATCGTCAATTACGTGTAAATCTTTGGTCGCCTCGGCCATGTTAGTCTGGCTAATTATAAAGGCGTATAGCTTTGAGAGTTTTTCTGCAATCTCTCCCCCTGCTTCAGAATCTAAGGTGGTGTACAGATGGGTTACAAACTTCTTGGCTTTCTCGAGCTGCTCATAACCGGACTGGTAATCTTCGGCCTGATAGAACTTACCGGCGGAGCGAAAGGCAGCAATGGCGCCGTCATATACCTGAAGGATCAAGTCCACTTGCGACTTGCCACACAAGTCCATCCTTCGATAGGTATCCAGTCCGCCTCCCATGATAACAATTACGCTATTTACGATCCGGTATTATTGAATACCCAGTTGGCATTGATGCTGGCTAGCTGATTGCTAAGAAATTGACTCTGGGCGCTCAACTGCCCAAGGGCTATCTCCATCTGATAGAATTCCTTGAATAAAGACTCACGTCGGATTTCCAACCTCTCTTCATACTCATCAATGCGATTTTGTATGGCGGTTATCTGATTTTCATAACCTTTGATCTTGCGGTCGAATAGCCCCTCACCAGTTTTGGTAAAGCTGTCCACCACATCGGCCAGCTTAGCTGCCACACCTTTGGAAATGGTAATTGTCCCCTCGGCTCCAAAAACAACCTGAGATGTATCCAGCGTTATTATCAGTTTAAGACCAGTCGTGGTCTCATTCCCCTCTTTGCCGGTCAGGAATTGGCCCTTTCCTTCGGCCAGTTCACCGTTGATTGTCCCGGCAACGTCCTGGCCAATATGGCTGGTGCCGTTGACAAGACCAAGCGCGGTGTAGGCGGAATTAGCAATGGAGGTGACTGTCTGAACATTGGACGATGATCCGTAGGTTGAGCTCTCAAAATTCAAGTAACCTGTGCCTGACCCGCTCTCCACCCACTCGACAGTCAAGCCCCGGTTACCAATATTCTCATCACTGTCGATTTTATCCTGAATCTCTTTGACCAGCTCATCAGCGCTGCTATATGTTTTCTCCGTCAAGACTATATCGTCAGAGGTAAGGTTGTCGACAATGAGCTTCAAGTGGTTGTTGGAACTGTTCAAAGTGAGAGGAGTAACCTCCGGACCGTCGATACCAGACCCCTGAAAGCGGCCATGGGTTGCGGCCTGCGTGACGTCCACTTGATAATTCTCACCCACTTTCGTGTCTGAGGTGGATGAGACAAACTGGATAAAACTGCTGCTTGTGGTGCCGGCGCTGGAGAAAAGCTTGATGACATCATCAAGATTTTCTCTCAATGCCTCTTCGAAGCGACTGCTGTTGACGATAGCCAGAGTACCAGTAGTGGTGGTGCGGATGCCTATCGCATACAGGTTATTGTACTTCCCTTCTAAGCCGCTCACCTTAGAAGCCAAAACGCCGCGCAGAGAATTCTGCATCATTTGCAGGGTAAGGTCCCCAAAAAGAACGCCAACTTCGTCGGAATCTTTATTATAGGTATTCTGCTGTTCGATAAAATCGTTAATCTCGTTAAAGCGGCTGATGAAATCATTGATCGCGCTTTTGATACCGCTGACATCAATATCTGTGTTAACTGATACACTTTCCCCTGCAGCCGTCTCCTTAAGAACCCTCAGGGAGAGACCACCGATGAGACTGTCGAATTTGTTGGTATCGGAAGTAACAATGATCGGAGAGCCACTACCTCCGCTCGAACCGATGGTAATTCTGGCATCTGAAGCTTCCTGCAGCACAGGTGCAAAGGTGGCTACCTGGAAAGTATCGTCAGCGGTGAGGGTCCCGGCCGAAAAAGACAGCTTTAACCCGTCCGCGCCAACGCCCGTCAACTCGACTTCAGTGTCAGCTTGAGAAACCTCGACCGAACCTGAATTGGTCCCGTCGGTCCAATTGATTGTAATGCTGTCGGTTCCGACCGTCTGAGTTCCTGTCCCCGCGACGGTAAAGGTATATATTTTATTTTCTAAGCCTGTATACGAAGCAGTACTCCCCAGTGAGATCACCGAAGTCGAGCTCGAGCTCATAACAATCGCTTCCGGATTGTCAAACGAGGCGCTGCTGAAATCCAGGTTGTTGCCGCCGTTGAGATTTGAGGTGATGCTGATTTGATTGGCTACACCAGTTTTTTCAGACGTTAGAACTAAGCGATAAGGCTTTGAAGAAGAACCGTCATTGACAATCGTTGCCGTGATCCCAGCTTTGGCATCATTGATAGCCTTTTTGATGCCAACCAGTGAATTGTTGTTAGCATCAATAGTGATCGTCTTAGTCGACCCATCTCCCACGCCTATACTGAGTGTTCCAGTGCCAAACGAAGCCAGCGATTCATCGTCAAATCCCTGGCTGGCTAGTTGGTGATTCCTGGCCAGAGACAGCACCTGTATATCGTACGACCCGGTGCCTACCCGCCCGTCGGTCGAAGCACTTAAGATTGATTCGTCTGAGACGTCAACCGTAGAGGCTTCAAACGTACTGGCTCTGGTAAGCCGGACCAGCGCCGTATTCAGAGCAAGAAACTTAGCCTCCAGGGCTTTGAAAGTGGAAACAATGTCTGTCTTCTCGGATTGATCTTGTTGAAGAGAATCAATATTGCTTCGTTCGAACCTTAAGATGGCATCAACAATCTCAGCCGTATTGAGGCCTGAGTTGATGCCCTCGATGTAAGAAGTACCCGGCATGCTTACTCCTGTAATTTACGACTTCAATGTCATGATCCTTGTTCATCAACAACGTTTTCATTCGGGGGAAGGATGGTTACCTTCCCCCGGAAATAAGCTGCCCTTCTCTATCAGCGGAAGAGGGAGAGAACAGTCTGCGGCACCTGGTTGGCCTGAGCCAACATGGCCGTACCGGCCTGGAGCAGGATCTGGTTCTTAGTGAAGTTCGACATCTCCTTGGCCATATCCGTGTCGCGGATTCGTGATTCGGAAGCGGTTAGGTTCTGAGAGGCAATTCGCAGGTTTCTCAAGTTCGATTCCAGCGTGTTCTTCTGGAAACTGCCCAGAGTACCACGAGTCGTGGATACCTCATTGATAGAGGCGTCGATCACCGCCTGGGCGTCCTGAGCACCCTGAACAGTGGTCACGTCAATTCCTGCCAAAGAGGTGTACATATTACCGGGCAGATTCTTGCCCATTGCCGAAGAACTCATACTGCGCAGGCCGATTCGTGCCGTCTGACCCACATTAGCGCCGATCTGGAACACCAGGGACTGATCGATGTTGTTAATCGTCTCGGTGCCGCCGGGTGATGTCAGATCATAGATAATTCGGATCGACTCACTGCGAGCAGCGTTGAAAACGGTAGTGTTAACACCTGCCGTGACCGAGGTGGCTGGGCCGCCATCGAGACGAACGTCAAACCTGACTGCTTTTACATCCAGCAACAGGTTCCCAACGTTCACGCCTATCTGGGCGTTGGAAACCGTAAGTTTGATAGTTCCCCGGCCGGTCTCTCCGTCAGCCATATTACCGATGGTGATCTGAGACGTAGAGCCGTATTTTACACTGGTTATACTGGTGGTATAGTTGTCAAAACTCAGCAGGGCTTCCGTACCGGAAACAGCCAGTGAATCGGGTGTATACTGAAGAACATTTTCGAGGTCTCCGGTACCACCGCCGACACTGTTCAACTTGACCTTGTAGTCCGACCCCTCATCACGGGTAGCAACCTGAATTTGGTTACTGTTAACAACGGATGCACCCAAGTCGGAGACTGTGCCGCCGGATACCGTGCCGAAGGCAGTCCCCAATGCTGTGTCAAGGGCAGTCACAAGTGAAGACAGGGAACTGTAAGTAGCGGCGCCAACCGTTACCGTCTGGGTCACCCCGCTGTTCTTGACCGTGGTAGCAGTAAGACTCAATGTATTCCCAGATACTCCGCGCACGTCCTGAGAGGCAACAGTAAATTGGGCGTCGCCGGCGTCGGTGGTCGAGGCGTTGGTTTTCATTGAGAACTGGGCTCCGGCATTGGCAGCCGTAAAGCGCAGGAATTGGCCAGCGCCAGCCGTACCACTGGCAATGATTTTTCCTGCAAGAGCCGTATTCAGAGACAACTGGGTGTTGAACTTAGCAGAGATGAGCGCTGCGTCATCGTTCAGCTCCACAGCCACGCTGATCGTCTGCTCGCCCGTGACTGCTTCACCGTTTTCCTGGTAGTTAAACACTACAGTGTAAGCGCCAACATTGTTGGCCGTGGCAAGAGCAAGAGCAGCGGCGGACGAAATCTGGGCTTTGGTGGCGGTGGCGGCAATGGTGAGGTTGTTGCCCCACGCATCAGCAATGGTGATTGCGTCCGAGCTCTTTTTGGCCACATCGGAAGCCTGAACGACATCGAGATTGTGGATTTTCTCTGTAAGGTTGTAGGGGTCGCCGTCAGTGTTGGTCAGGCTGAGACCAAGCGAAGTAGTATTCAGCGTCGCCGTGGGATCGGCGGTCTTGGTGGCCGTGATAGAGTGGCTGCCAGTGGTGAGATTTGACTGCTTGACGGCCACCTTCGAGCCATTAGCGCTCGTTATGGTGGCGATATTGTCCTTGGACCCATCAAGAAGTTTCTTGGTTCCAAACTGGGTGTTTGACGCAATGCGATCGATGGTCTTGATCGCGTTGTCAATCTCAGCCTGGTCGGCAGCCAACTGGTCGGCGTCGTTGAAACCTTCGTTGGCGGCGTGGATAGCCAGTTCTCTCATGGAAATCAGAAGATTGCTGATTTCAGTGAGAGCGCCTTCAGCGGTTTGGATCATGTCGATAGATCCCTCAGAGTTTTCGATAGCACGGTTGAGACCCGCTATCTGCGCCCGGAACTGCTCCGAAATCACCAGGCCGGCTGGGTTGTCCGAACCCTTGTTGATCCGAAAACCCGACGACAGCTTCTCCATGGATGACGACAAGTCATTGGTGGTATTCGCCAGGTTTCTGTGGGCATTGAGCGCTGCCAAGTTGTGGTTGATGCTCAGTGACATATGCTTACTCCTCCTTGAAGTGTTTTAAGGTCACCTTCACACCCCCTTTGTCTGACTGCGCCCCCTACACCCCAGCAAATGTCACTTCCCATGTTCGGGGTGGTTCTCTTTCGAGCTAATGATCCATCTTACCTTTCAAAAGGGACTTCTTTTTCTTTCCTCCTTGTGTTTGATTTTTATTCCCTGTATGATACTGATTCCTTTTTTTTCTTAATCGGCAGAATATTGAACAACTTAATAGCCGCAACGGAACCTCTCGAGTAAAGAAATGGAACCCCCCGGCTTTACAGCTTAAGTTCTGCCGGCCGCCAGCAGTTCGTTGAGACGATTTTGAGCCGGCTTGAAATTACCGTCTAACTGGAGTGCTTGACGGTAGCCAAGAATAGCCGAATCTCTATGTCCCATATGGAGATAACACTCCGATAAGCAGTACAACGCCAAAGGGTCTTGGGGCCTGAACTGTAGGAACTTCTCATAATAGGGAATTGCTGAGTTGTACTCACCACGTTTGGCATATAAATCCCCGATGATATTATAGACGTCGTGCTGGTCAGGCTCTAACTCGACATACCTCTCAAGGGCAACTATGGCTTCCTTGAGCCTATTCAACCTCGCCCGCGCCAGGCCCAGATTACGGTAGACACTGGCTGGTACCATCGGAGCCTCAAGCGCCTGTAGATAGTATTTTACAGCCTCTTCGTAGTTACCCAGCTTGTAAAAGCAGTTGCCCAGGTCGTTAAGTATGTCTGCTTGATCTTTTTCAACTTCAAGAAGCTTTTTGTAGAATTCAGCGGCCTCGGCAAACCGGCTCTGCCGAAAGTATATCTCCACCAGGTAACGCTCAGCCTTACCACCAGAATCAGAGGTCTCAGCCACTCTGTGCAACATCTCAATCGCCCGGTCATCCTGACTCGTCTCGAGCAAGAACTGTCCATAGCTTATAAGTATTGCGGCATCGGTCGGGTTGGCCTTGAGCGCGCGTTGATAATAATGGTCGGCTTTATCAAAATCCTTTTGTATGAAGTAGAGACCGGCTAAGCCGGCGGCGGCCTGGTGAGAATTCTCGTCCGTTTCCAACTGCTTCAAATAATATCGTTCGGCCTCCCGGTAGTTGTGCTCAGAGAGATAAATATTGCCCAGGCGAATATTGGCATCCAAAAACCCGGCGGATTGTTGGAGGGTATCCAGGTAATGCTGCTTGGCTTTTTCTAAGTCCCCGGTATGTTCAGCGACCTGTCCAAGGCCATAGTAGGCTGCGTAAAGGCTGCGAGGATGAAGAATGATAATGTTGTCAACCTCAGAGGTCTCGTTGTAGTGAGCCTGGGTTTCAAGGTATTTCCGGTAATAATGTTCAGCCTTATCGAATATCTCTTGCCTCAGGTAAACATGACCCAAAAGAAGCAAAGCGTCCAGATAATCGGGCTTGAATTTAAGAACATCCAGGCAGTACCGTTCGGTTTTACCGTATTCACCGAGGACAAAATAGACCCAGCCAAGCTGGTGATGAGTCATGATATGAATGTGGCGCTCTAAAGCAACGTCAGGGTGGGTCAGCTCCAGAGCCCTACTGGCGGCTTCTTTAATCTTGGCAGCATTTTCGGGGTGGTCTTCCACCCCTTCACCGCGTAGCAGTTGAGCATAATTGAATAGGGCAAAGGCATTGTTGGGATTTTCTGCAATCTGTTTTTCCAGTAATGTCTTAGAGCGAGCTATCTTAGCCTTCATTTTTTCCGGCGACAGACCGTAACCATAGTGCTTCAAGCGAATACCGGCCCGCATCACCGGTTGGTCCGCTGGCGGTAAAAGAAGATTGTGCACAATTCCTTCATACTTCAAGCTCAGCTCGCGCCGAAAGAACCTGATGGACGGCAAGAAGGTAACGGTTTCTTCGTTTTTCCCACCGACATTGAAGACATTTATGGAGATGATCTTGTAATCATCCTGATTGAGAACTTTCTTGATGAGAGGGACGTCCTCCTGATATATGCGCTCGTCGGCATCAATGACGAACAACCAGTCACCACAGGCCTGGTCGAGAGAATAATTGCGGTGTTTGGAGAAGTTTCCTTCCCATTGTTGATGAAAGACTTTGGCACCGTACGATTGGGCTATCTCAACGGTGCGGTCGGTTGAACCGGTATCTACAAGTATAATCTCATCAACCCAATCGCGAATAGAATCCAGGCATCCCGGCAAGAGCTCCTCTTCGTTCTTGACTATCATACAAGCTGAGATCGTCACTCGACGCTCCTGTGCTTGAGCCAGCAGGCGCAGCTCCTGGACCTGGCGGCACTTCGACAGCCCGCATTGAATAACCTCTTCAGCGTGGTCGTACTCGGCGGATTGCCGGAGAAGGTTGGCCAGGTTGAGATAGGGCAGATGGTTGCCGGGATCAGCGGCTATTGATTGTTCATAGTACCGGCAAGCTTGGGAAACGTTCCCCTTTTCCCGATGGGCAGTAGCAAGGATATTGTACGACTGCGTAATGTGTCGTCCGGTAAAGGTAAAATCTGTCGGCGGCATAAGGCCCTGCTTGATCTTGTTCCATATCGAAACTAATCTCTCTGATTCGGTGATGGCCTGGTCAAACTCTCTCAGCGACAGGTACAGGAAAGCAAGCACAAAGTAGAAATCAAGCGAGTCAGGATATTCCTCCAGTCCCTGTCGGGCTGCTTGCTCAGCTTCAACGAATTGTCTTCGGTGAGCGTAGCCAAACGCCAGCAGACGATTGTAAAAACCGCGCAGGAACCGATCGGAGAAAGGATATTGCTTTTCAAGTCCATCCAGCGCATCAAGGATTTTATCCTCCAGATCGTTTCTCAAATAGTATTCACCAAGCTCTAAACGAGCCAGAATATCATTCGGCCTGGCCTGGACCTCCGCTTGAAGAGCATTGTACGACTTCTTAGAAAAGTCGATTTGTATTCGTTGGGGTTCTTTGTTGGTTCTCCTGCGAGTTTTACGCATACCGGCACTCTTCTTTTTCGACTTATCCATATTGTTCCCCTTCAGTGCCATAATGGTCAAGTGCTGCTCTTTGTTAAGGACTCAAGGAGCTTAGCTATCTGCTGGAATTTGTCTTCCTGGTTATAATGTTGAACAATAAACCGTCTGTTCTCCTGGGCCAGCTTGTGTTTGTCGGCGCTTTCCAGACGCTGTAGCAGGTTAAGACATCCGTCGGGATCATTGAACAGAAACCCTTCGGGATAGATGCTTCCAGCTCCACACCAGTTGTGGATGAGCGGCAGCAACCCAGAGGCCATCCCCTCAGCCACAGAGTAGTGAAACGACTCAAAAAGGGAGGTCGAGATAATAAAGTCCTTGTCGGCATACCACGCCGGCATGTCCTCGACCCAACCGTGAAACTTCACCGGAAGCGGATTCTCACGCAGGAAATGCTCAAAATAGACCTGAATGCGGGCGTCCTGATGCTGACCGGCGATGTGAAGCGTGTACTCGGGATCATAGGCATGAATTTTTTTGAAACAGTACAACAACAAAGCCGGATTTTTCTTGTAGTTGATGTAACCCACCGACGCTATTTTTTTTCCATATCCTTTCTTTGTGGGAATACTAAACCTGCTGATGTCGAGGCCGTTGTGAATGATAGTGACGGGGGTGTCGATCCGCACCTGTCGCTCAAAGATCTCCTTTACCGAGTCGTTGACAAATATCAGGCGGTCAACCTTACCCCAGTCGACCTTAGTCGGCATATCCGTGAAAGCTTCGTAGCTGTGCAAGCGGCAGACAATTTGGCATTGTTTCGAATGTTTGGTTGCCTCAATAATCAGGTGATCGCACCACTCAAACCAGGCCGCGTCAGCCCACTGCATAAGCTCTACAATCTCCCTCGCCGTCTGACCGGCAAAAAGACGCGTCTCATTCTCATTCGATAAACGTTTAATGATGTCCTGAATAAAAGTTGGCTGGCTGGCAAAAAAGGCGAGCCTTTTACCTTTTGGACCATCGTGCGAAGACCTAACTGCGACAAGAACGTCTTCTTCAGCAACTCCGACGGACTCACTGTTAATAGACGATTGCCCAATGGCCTCTTCCCATTTCTTGATGTCAGCTATGGAAGCGTTTGAAACCTGGGAATGCTGCGTATTGACTTGAAGAATGTGCTTACCTTCGACGAAAAGTCGGTTGTCCAAGATGAACTGCATCGCATTACCGCGCGCTGCGGTATAATTTGGGTCCAACTCTAACGCCCTTTCAAATGACTGCAGCGCCTGTTGGGTATCTTTTTTGTTCATCCATACGACAGCGAGATCGTTGTGTAGAGCGGCATTCTCCGGGTTAAGCTCCACGAGCCGGGAAAGTATTGCGGCCGCCTCATCGTAATTGCCGCCAGATATCTCAATTAGAGCGATATTGTAGTTGGCATTGAAATCGTCCGGTGCCTTCCGCAAGGCTTGTCTGAAGTGTTTGCCGGCCTCGTCCCGTTTGCCGAGCGTTAGCGCCATGAGGCCGGCAGTGAGGCTGGTTGCCGGTTCAGCCTGTTCCGTGTCGGCCAGTCGGCAAACATATGGATAGGCTTGTCCTAGATCATTCTTTTCAAGAAAGGAGTTGGCCTTCTGAGTGAGTTCATCAATAGTAGCCTGAACTGAAGGTGCCTGCTCTTCCCGAATCGTCCTTATTGTCCGACCCATATCTGGATTCCTATTTCCACGCCGTTCTGCTGTCCCCACCTGATCTGATTCTCTCCTCTGGGCCTCGATTCCATGAAGGACAACTCAGGGAGATTACACACCAACGAGCTCTTCTTTCTTTTTAGCGACCGGTTTGCTGGCGGCTTGTACGGCATCAAAGATGTTGTGCTGAACTCGATAGTCGGAGTTTACCAGCACCAATTGTTTGGCCCGAGTGTTTTCAGTATTAATAATGATTGGTCCCTGCAGATTGGCCGACATCCGAGTGGGGTCATCCGGAATAGTGACGATGACGTAGATTTCTACCCGGTTGTCCCGCGAGATCGTCAGTTCGGCAATCTCCTTGGAATGGACTTCAATTTTGTAATCCGGAAAGAAAACTATCGGGTTGACCACCACAAAGGCTACCGCGGGATCCTCAACCGACTGTAACCACAAAAACGGCCAGAACTCCTCTCTTTCGATCAGGCAGTAAGTGGTCAGGCGCTCAAACCCGAGGATCGGCTTTTGCATCCTGATCAGTTTTTCTTCCGGTACCTTAAGCTCTCCGAATCGTATACTCTGTACAACCATACTCTAATCCCTGTATCCACCCTACTCGAGAAAATCCAACAAGGTTGTTTGTATTATTCTGGCGCTCGCCATTAACGAGGCCTGGTAATTGTTTTCTTGAGCGGCGAGATCCATTACTAACTGAGTGATGTCGGCATCCTCCACTTCACTGAGCAGTTTCATGAAACTCGTCTCCAAATCAAGCAATCGACTATGAGTATTCTCCAGGCTTACACCCCGAGCCCCCACCACAGCGCGCGAGCTCAATAGGTTCTGTATTGAATCATCCAGATTCTGCAACAGTAATCCGGTGCCTTCTTGGTCGTCATTGCGCAGAGCGTTTATGAGGACCAACATCGATCCCATCATATCACTGGAACCGAAAATACCTAAGTCCTTGGTAGTCCTACCGCTAGACTCATCTTCAATAGTAAGCGACCGACTTGGGTCGTCGTTGACAACCTGAATGCCCCGTCCGTCGGCATTTATGGAGGCGGTAATGTCCAAACCGGTGCCGTTTATGGCATCCAGAATGTCCTGGACAGTAACGATAGCAGAGTTGGAAAGATCAATGATCCGACTGTCGTCTCCCTGCCAGATAACAATTCTCCCCAGGTTGAACCCGTTGCCGGCACTTAAGTCAGCGATGTTGGCCGTTGCCAGCAGCAACGGATCAATATCCTCACCTACGAAATCACTTGTAAATTCACCGAGAATGCCCAGATCAGCCGCAGTTGTACCCGTGGTCTCCTCAACTTTGAAGTCCACCATCGGCTCTAGATCGCGACCTACTAAAACCGGGTTGATGCCGCCCAGGATGCCCAGACTCGAAGCAGTATTTTCAGTCTCGTCCGTCTCCTTTATAGTCAGACCAAGCGGTATAGCATTAGAGTCGATTATTTCCAGACCGGTGCCGGCAGCGTTTATCTGCATAGCGACACCGTTAACACCTTGAGTCACTAACTGAGTGTTAAAAGCCGTTATAATATCTCCAACCGTCGCTGATCCAGCAAAGTCTACTGTGACGTTTATTCCCGCACCGTCAGTTACAATGATCTTTCCGGGGGTAAGATCAATCCCGTTGCCATTGTTCAGGTTATCAAGTGATGTTACGTTTGAGATGAGACCGTTTTGAGAAGTTCTCAACAAAAGGTTGTTTTTTTCTGCTCCAATTTGCGCCTGGATGTTTGTAATCCCATCGACCGCCAACTGGGTATTGATAGCAGCCAGCACATCATTGATATCTGTGGCTCCGCTCACATCAATGGTTGAGACGATACCCAGATTCAAGTCAGTAATAGTAAAAGTACCCGTTGTAAGGTCAACGCCTTGTCCGTTATGCAAGTCTGTCAGCAAAGTGGAGCCGGTAATACCCACGTTGAGGTCAGCATGTTCGCCCAAGGTGGAAAGCCGTTTGAGAAATACTTCCTGGCCCGTGAGGTTGACCGTCATTCGCGAAGCAGAGCCAATCTGGAACTCGGTGCGGCCCAGATCGCCCGCATATACCACCCCGTTAGCTGATGCATTCAGCGCCCTTGTGCTTGTTCTGTAACCGGAGAAAATGAATTTCCCTTCCTGCTCGCTGTTGGCCAGTTGGAGCAGCCGTTCGTAAATCGACTCTACCTCGTTTGCGGCGCCTTCGCGGGCAACGGCATCGTAGACACCGTTGGACATCGCGATAGCAATCTCCTTGGCATTGGAGACCAAGTCCTTGAGATCGCTTAAGATGCTGTCGTACGATTGCGTCCAGTTGAGCGCCTGGTCGATGTTTTTGCGGTACTGCTCGTTTTTGTCCAGCTCCGCACGGTAAGTTAGGTCACGCTGAGTTCCAATGGGGTCGTCGGAAGGAGTGTTGATCCGTCGTCCTGAAGAGAGCTGAGACTGTATGAGAATGTAGCGTTGGAGGCTGCGCTGCATGTCATAAATCGACCCACTAGTAAGCATGCTGTTGCTAATACGCATCAGTTACTTTCTTACAGTAGCACGTTCAAAATCTTTAGCCGACGTCACGTTTGTCCCCTTTTGGGGAACGTCGCGTCCTCGACGGCCTATCCTTGTAGTCAATCTTAGCCGAACTGGCCTTGCCGCTCTCTTTCCCTTTGATCTTATCCTTAATCAACTTAACCATACCGGCTAAGTCTTCCTTGATGGACTTTGACGCCTGACGGTTCTCAGCTTGAATTCTGACATAAATCTCCTCGCGATGGACAACCACCTCAGGTGGAGCGTCAATTCCCAACCTCACTTGGCGGCCGTGAATGCCAAGGACGGAGACTTTAATATTGTCTCCGATAGTGATGGATTCACCCAACCTCCGTGTTAGTATGAGCACACGTTCCTCCGCAGCGTTTATGTTTGTCAGCGACGCACCCGCTGCCTATCGGCCGGTAATCCCCATCCTTGAGATCACCGTATCGAGCGCTTGATCAATCACCGTTATGACTCTGGCGGCAGCATCATACGCGTGTTGAGACTTCACCAAATTGATCATCTCCTCATCCAAGGAGACTCCTTGAACCGACTGCCGGGCATTCTCAATTTGATGAACCAAAAGTTCATAATTTTCAGAAAACGACTGAGCTTCATGAGATTCGGCGCCCAGTTTTCCGATCAGATTGACATAGAAATCATTCATTGTTGCGGTGTTATTTCCCATCACTCGCTGATCGCGCAGCTCTTGGATGGCAAGAGCGATCGTGTTATCACCGACTTCGCCGGAGGCGGAGGCGGCAATTCGGTCGGGATTTTCGGCAATCTCCGGGTTAAGCCTGATGTTGGCGGCATCAGTAAAAGTCGGATCGAAAAAGCCCAGGCCGGTCGAACCATCAAGACCATAGCCGGTGCTGTGTAAGGTGTTGACCTGTTGAATTAACTCCTGCACCAGGGTATTAAGTCCCTCGATGTATCGGGGCACGATTTCATCGCGAGCGTCGATCAATCCTTTGAGCTGCCCATTGGCATTGCGTATGCCTAAGTCGGTGCCTTCCCAGACCAGCTCGCGCTCTACTGTTCCATTGTCGTTTAATACCTTAGTCTCAATGCTCATGGCATCGGAACCATCGACAATTTCCAGAGCGCCGATAAAAACGAGCACCTCGCCGCTGTCCTGTTCGATGGTGTTGACGTCGATCAGATTTGACAGTTCATCCAATAGATTGTCGCGCATATCCCGAAGATCATTGGCTCGCGTCTTCCCCAGCTCACGCGTTTTAATCTGACCGTTCAAACGGGCTATTTCAGATGCGAGACGGTTTACCTCACCGGCCATCTCAAGCACGTCGTGGTCAACTGAGTCTCGCAGGTTGTTAAGCCGCGTCGCCAACTCGTGAAAGCCTTTGGTGAGCTGATTGGTTTGCTCAACCAGAGCTACCCTGTTATTAGTGGAACTGGGGTCAGTCGAAAGCTCACTCCAAGCATCCCAGAAGCCATTCAGCAAATCGGAGAGGGTGTTGTCGTTTGGTTCGGAAAAGAACACCTCAATCTGGGAAAGGATTTTCTCTTTGTACGTCCATTGTCCCAGCGACTTGTTTTCCCTCCGGAACTGCTGTCCCAAGAACAAATCACGGACATGGTTTATGTCAGCAACCTGCACGCCAGTGCCAACCAAACCGAATGTAGCGGATTCCGGGAAAGTCGAGACGATGTCCACTCTCTGCCGGCTGTACCCCGGCGTATTGACATTGGCTATATTGTGGCCGATGGTTTGCAGGTAGGTCTGGTATGTCAGCAGCGCTCGCTTGCCTAGTTCCAACCCCTGAAATAATCCCGCCATCAGGCTCTCCTATCCACGGCAACGTTTGCCAAGCGTTCTTGCTGGGTCCTATTGGGCGCATAGGCACCGACAGGAGCGTTTATTCGTGACAACATCTCCATTGTCTTGGCGATATATTCACGCGACCTGTTTAACAGCATAACATTCTGATTGCGCGTTACGGTTATCTTCTCGTTGAGGCCGAGAATGAAATTTTTCAGCTTGACCAACTGGCGAGCCTGATCCTGATCAACCATCTGCAAAAGGTGGGTGACATTCAAGTCACCCTCGACCGAGTTGGCCAACTTGATCTGCTCTACCAGCTCTTCCCGCTGTCGATTCAAGATTTGACTTTCAATCAGTTTCTCTCGCTGCAGGTCGGTTATCCTGTTCAGCCCCTCTACATCGTTGTTAACCAGCATTTGCTGCTGCTGCTCTGAGAGGTCGAGAAATGATTCAAAGAGAGCGGCTTCCTTGCCAATAATGTCTATTAAACGGTTGATCATATTCCATAATTCTTGACAGATTTCGTACTTTATTTATCGGATATTCGTGGCCGGCACTTTAGCCTCACACGCAGGCGGAGGACGCCTGAGTTCAGTGAAAATGTCAATCACTTTGTCGACATAATCTTTCGTTTCCTGAAACGGCGGCATGCCGCTATGTCGCTCCACGTTCCGCGGACCCGCATTGTAAGCTGCCAGAGCCATCCTCAGATCGCCAAAACGGTCTAAAAGATGCCTAAGGTACTTGCTGCCGGCGTGAATGTTTTCACTGGGATCGAAGACGTTGGACACACGATAACTTTTCACGGTTGAGTCCACCAGTTGCATCAACCCCTTCGCCCCGGCGGTGGAGACGGCGTGGGGATCACCGTTTGACTCGGCCTTGATCACGGCGTAAATCAGAGCGGAGTCAAGTGAGTTTTCACGCGCCGCTTCGTCTATATACTGACCGAACCGCCGTAGTATCCGATCTTCACTGCGCTTGTCTGAGAAAGGGTCAACAGACATGAATCTGTCCGTTTTATTATGATGAATAGGAATTGATGGAAAGTGAGGCAGAGGGATGTTTTCGCGACTTTTCTTGAGTTCTATCGGCTTTCGGGGTTGCCGGACCGAAGGCTCGTTTTTGATCTCTGAGGGGTCAGAGCGGTGTTGCGCTTCAATTACTTTTTCCAGGGAATTATATAACATAGCGCCGATGGAACCAGCCTCACCGCTCGACATTTTTTTGGCCAGTTCCATATCAAATATTTGAGTGAACGTATCCTTACCCAAACCGTTTGAGAAAGGTACTCGCTTCGACTGACTGTCTTGTGGGATGGTCTTGCGCATCGTTTTGAGCATTTCGTACATGAAAAGTGACTCGAACTCCTTTGTAGCTTTGCGCAACCGTCCCTTTTCCTTCTCGAGGCTATCCGTTCGAGGTTCCTCCAACCTCTCAGTGCCAACCTGAGAAGCAATGCCTGAGATGGCTTTTATGTCCGAATATGACATTAGAGTACAATCAGTTCAGCTCTGAGAGCTCCCGCCTGTTTGAAAGCCTGGAATATGGCAATAATGTCGCGTGGCGTGGCGCCTATCTTGTTGAGGGCTCTGGCCACGTCGGACAGATAGACGGTTCGCTTCAGGTTTACCACCCGCGCCTGTTGTTCCTGCACGTTGATATGTACATCCGGGGTGACAACCGTTTCACCAGCGCTGAACGGCGACGGCTGAGAGATAATCGGAGTTGACTCAATACTGACCGTTATCGTCCCGTGGGCGATAGCGACCGGTTCGATTGTAACATGCTGGCCAACCACGATGGTGCCGGTCTTTTCATTGATGACTACCCGAGCCGTGTTGTCCGGGACAACCTCCATAAGCCCGATATCGGAAATGAATTTGATTCTCGTGGAGGGATCGGAAAGTGAATCCGGTACCAACACCCTAACCGTCCCGCCGTCGAGTGCATACGCGAGCAAGCCGTACTTGATATTGATCCTTTCGGCTACTCGATAGGCTGTCGTAAAATCGGGGTCCTGCAACGAAAGATAAAACTCTTGGTCGTTTCCCATGGGAACTTCAACAGCTTTTGTAATTTTCCCCCCTCCCGGTACCCTGCCGACAAGTGTGTAATTATTTACAATCTTATTGGTTTCGTCCACCTGGATGTTGAAGCCGCCTATGGACACCGGTCCCTGCGCTATAGCGCGAACGACGCCGTCATTACCCGCAAGTGGCGTCATCAACAGCGTTCCTCCTTGAAGCGATGAGGCGTCACCAACGGACGAGACGGTGATGTCGAAATATGTTCCTTCGCTCAGATTGCTGGAGATCCGGGCCGTCACCATCACAGCCGCAACGTTTTTCACCTTCACCTTGCTGGCATCAACCGTCAGTCCCATCCTCTCCATCATATTCACAAGTGATTGAACGGTAAACTGTGTGCCGGTGCCATCACCCGTCCCATCCAGTCCGATTACCAGCCCGTAGCCGACTAAATCAGTTTCCTGCTGGTTCTGAAATGAACAGATGTCTTTGATTCTTACCTTACCCGCCTTAGCCGGCGCGTAAAAAGCCATGAGCAGCGATAACATGAGGGCCAGACCGGTTGGGGTGGCAAGTCTCTGAAACAATCCCGTCAGCATTGTCAACTCCTAAAACAGCCAGTTGAGAAACCGTATAAGAATTCCGGGGCGAGAACCGGTGGTGGCATTGCCCTTGCCCGTGTAATGTATCTCAGCATCAGCTATGAGGTACGAGTCGATGGTGTTTTCAGACGTGATATCCTTCGGGCGAACAACTCCGCTCAGCGCCAGTGTCTCCCGGTCGCCGGAGATACCGATGGTTCTATATCCTTCGATAACCAGATCACCGTTAGGTTTGATGTCGACTACAGTGACCGACATCTTGGCGTGCAGGCTGCCGTTTCGGATGTTTTCTCCTTTACCGTCATGTGTGCCCTTGCTGCTGCCGTCGACGCCAAATAAGGGAAGAAAGTCAAGACTGCCTACTCCCGGCCCACCGCTGGTCGAAAACTTGGTCGTCTTTTCGGTTTTGGTCTCTACCTGCTGAGAGGCACGGTTTTGCTCATAGATGAGAACGGTGAGCACGTCACCCACCTTATGAGCTTTGATGTCCGAAAACAACGACTGATTCTTACCGAAATCCTCTCCTCGCAGTTTTAGAGTGAATGGTAAGAGAAGCAAAATCAAAAGAATGATGAACGTTTTCTTGTATTTCATCTTTAACCTCGGATTCAAATCAATTATCAAGGGTCAACAGCAACCGACGTTTCATCCACGACGCGAGCGACAATTATTTTGTGGGATGCTTTGTTTTTCACTTTGACGTACTCACCGGCCAAACCTGACTGGAGCGCTACCCCGGCAGTCGTAATCCGGCACAGGCCATCGACATAAATAATTGATACCTCCCGTCCAGCCTCAATATCAGGCGTTGGTTCTATACCTACCGTGGTAAGAATGGCTCCCTTGGCAAGGTTTCTTTTGGCCCGGTTGTCATCGAGACCTTCAATTGCCCGCAACGGCTTCTCACGCAGCGAGGTGATATCCATCTTCTTAATAGTCAGCTTATCTTTAGAGAGTGGCTCGCCTCTTCTAATTTTATCAGTCATCACCACCACATCGGCAAATTCTCTGATCTTCATCCGAACCTGTCCGCTTTCCAGAGTCTCCCCACCCTGGGTCACTTTGACCATCACAGTAAACAAGCCCAATGGTTCTTTCTGCGTCAGAGGACGGATAGCAACGTTATCCGGGGATACTTCAGCCGTTTTAAGCGGATTGGAGAGGATGTCTATCCGGCACGAACTTGTGTCCAGGCTGTACATCGCCATCATCTTATCTATTATCGCCTGCTCGCACGACACTGCCCCTGCAGGTGCAAGAAACGTTAAAACTGATATCAAGGTGATCGGTACGACTGCCTTAAGGCATTTCATTTTTGTTATCTCTTCAAGTTGTTAGCAATAGCTGCCATGTCATCAGCGGTCTGGATCGCTTTGGAGTTCATTTCATACGCCCGCTGAGCGACGATCATATTCACCATCTCATCGACCACCTTGACATTGGACATTTCAAGGTATCCCTGGTCGATCTGACCAAGGCCACTCTGAGTTGGTATGTCGGTTATAGGTTCACCGGAGGCTCCTGTCGGAACAAGCAAGTTGCGCCCTACAGCCATAAGCCCGGCCGGATTAATGAAACGTGCCAACTCAATCTGGCCAACCTCGGTCGGTTCCTGCTCACCGAATACCATTACTTGTACGACCCCGTCAGCACCAACAGAAATCGATGTGGCATCCTCTGGAATCGTTATTTCAGGCAGCATAAAGAAGCCGTCGCTGTTTACAACCCTTCCGTCAGCTGAAATATTGAAGGTGCCGTCTCGGGTGTAGGCTGTTGTACCGTCCGGGTGTTGTATCTGGAAAAAGCCATCGCCGGTGATGGCCATATCCAGCGGATTGCCGGTGGGCATAAGGTTTCCTTCACTGAACTGGCGGACAGTGGCGGCAGCCCTTGTTCCATAGCCAACAGCCAGGCCGGTCGGCACCTCAGCGCCAACTGCAGAGGCGCTGCCGGCGCGGCGGACGTTCTGGTACAAGACATCTTGAAACTCAATGGCGCTTCTCTTGAAACCGGTCGTGCTGACATTAGCCAGATTGTTGGCAATGTTGTCCACTTTCATCTGCTGCGCAATCATTCCTGAGGCAGCCGTTCGCATCGCTTTAATCATATTTTCCTCCTATTTCCCTTCACTGTTATTCACCCCTGTCGACCAACTCGATTAAACAGATGCTCCAGAGACTGATCCTGCGCCTGTAAAGCCCGCGCATTGGCCTCGTAATTGCGGAATGAAATAATCATATCAATCATTTCACGGACGATGTCGACGTTGGACGCTTCCAGGTATCCCTGCCGAATGGTAGACTTTGTTACCGGGATCAACTCGCTGCCTTCCGGCACAGCAAAGAGGGAATTGCCGATTTTTTCCAGCCGGGTCAGATCCGAGACGGTCATGGGTACAATTCGGTCAAACTCAAAACCGTCAACATCCACTTTCCCGGATTGAGAAATGGTCACTTTGCCACTGCCGACTTCAATCGGCCCACCCTCCCCAAGAAGGAGTGGCCCTCCGGGAAAAGCCAAAAAGCCGTCTTGGTTGACAGTGAACGTGCCGGCTCTGGTGAAAGCCCTGGTGCCATCGGGTAATTCAAGGGTAAAAAAACCATCACCATCTATGGCTAAGTCCAGAGGATTGTCGGTCTTGTCAAAAATGCCCGGGGTGTAATCGGTGTAATCCTCGTTTACCATCGGTTCTTCCCAGTCGGATTTTTTCGGGGCCAGTCTACTTTCAGCACGGGTCAGTTCCTTGGTAAAGAGTGCATCCCGCTTATAACCGGGTGTACTTACGTTGGAAATATTATGAGCTGTCAGCTCCTGCTTTTTGATCCGAGGCAGCATCCCTGATGCGGATGTATATATTCCTTTAATCACAGTATCCTCCGCTGATGCTTTAAGCACAGGCTGTGCCAAAAGCAGTATGGTGCCCCCAACCAGTTGCATTTCAAATAGTTACAGCAAACAAAGAGCGCGGGTGGAGGATTCTTACAGAAAGTAAAAAGGAAGCATTTTCTTTAACCGCTGGAATTTTTTTATCAGTGCCTTGAGGCACTTGTATTGTTGACCATAGGTTAATCAGGGAAGTTTGGTAAATCCGGCTGCGTCGAGCTTTCAACAGAAGTGTCTGAGTATATTTGCAGGTTAGCAGGCCTTGATATGCGTGTATTCCCCTTTGTCTCAGAGGACTCTCTGATTATGCAGGCTTTGCTTCACTGTCTGAGGAATTTGCGGATAACATCCTATATGGGCGTGTTGAAAAACATAGGAAGTGTCATAGCGAGGAGTGAAGCGACGTGGCTATCTCGTTGTCATTCAATAGCTGAGATTGTTTCGCTGTCGCTCGCAATTGTAAATGTCAAGTAATTCGTGGACAAGTTTTGTTAAATGCCAAGGGTGTTAATCCTCCCAAACCTTGATGTGGTCGCTCATGATTATAGTAGTATAAGTACTGCAATAACTCTTCTCTCAACTCCGCAAGGGAATCAAAGGTCGTCTCTCGAAGCAGGTCATCCTCTATCGTACGCCAGAACCTTTCTGCTTTGCCATTCGTCTGCGGACGATAGGGTCTCGTATAGCGGTGCTTGATCCCAAGCTCTATCAGCATCCGCTCAAAGGGATGTCCAGCTTTCTTGGTTGAGTGCTTGACCCCAAACTCCGGACCATTGTCGGTCAAGACCTCCTTGAAACGAATGTCATAGTGATCCGCAAGGATATTGAAACACTTCAGAACAGCAAACATAACCGTGAGTGACTTAATATCTTCAACCATTTCCGCCCAGACCACCCGGGTACAGGAGTCCATCACCATCACCAAGTACCGCGTCTTGCTCTCAGTGTGGATGAGACACTTGGAAAGATAGTGTGTGTCAATGTGGCCCAGCTCGCCAGCCTTGGTCTTGATGATCTGTCGCTTGTTCTCTTTCATCACAGGGCTTAACCGGTTGACACCATGCCGCTTAATAATATTATACACTCCCGACGGCGACGGCGTATGCGCTTTTAGTTGCGGCTTTAACATATGCACGATCTCATAGCGGTTCAATCCCTTTTGGCGAAGGGAAAGGACTTTATGCTCGATAAAGGGGATCGGGCGCCGACTCTTCCACTTCGGACCACGTTTGCGAGGAAGAAGATCACTCTCTTTGCCACTCTGCTTAAACCGATGGTAATACTTTAGAAAACTCCGTCGATCGGTATCGGTCGCTTCATAAAACTCTTGTACGAACTTATACTTCGGATGCTCTTTCCTCTTTACCTGCTCATATTCTCCAATCAAAAAACGATATTTCTGAATATAATTGCGCTTTATCGTCTCGTCATGACTGTTTAATCGCATGGAACAAAATTACCTCCTGTTTTTTCCCTATGATAAGATAATTCTGTCCACTAAATATCTAACACTTACAATTGCGAGGAGCGAAGCAA